>Ga0114968_10003304_pt1 | contig 12138 bp, 5 predicted proteins | sample M_130807_EF_Meta_FD_87020 | JGI IMG/M metagenome (GOLD analysis project Ga0114968, IMG submission 87020) | Freshwater microbial communities from Lake Montjoie, Canada to study carbon cycling - M_130807_EF_MetaG | ecosystem: Environmental > Aquatic > Freshwater > Lake | place: Lake Montjoie... | reverse complement strand
GGTCAAAATATACAATTTTTAGAAAAACACAATTGGGTGTTAAGAAATAGAGTTGATTATAATAATATCTATGATATTAACTATTATGATTTACTAACTCATGGATCACAAGAAATTTATAGCGAAATTGATGGTATTACTTATTCTATACCTAATCGTACTATTGCAGTTGGCGAGTTTGGTATGATTATTAATAATCAAGACCAATTGACTAATAATGCAACATATAGTCAATCACACATAATGAACAATAAGTATAAAGTTAATCTCAACTCAGTTGCGGTTGTTAATGACTATTATTGGATTTGTGGTGATGAAGGTACACTTTTAAAAGTTTCTAAGATTGATTTTTCAATTAAAAGAATCGAGTTAAATGAAACTTCTAATTTTACCTCTATCTCATTCTTCAATAATTTGAATGGTATGGTTGTTGGTAAATATAATACAATCTATTGGACAAGTGATGGTGGTGACCACTGGTATAAAATTGCTTATCCGGAATTTGATTTATATTCATATAACAAAGTTGTTCAATATGACTTTAATCAAGCCTATGTTGGTGGTGAGGCTGGTGTTTTTATTGAGTTTAATTATTCTAGTGGAACTTGGTTAGCCTATAAGAGAAAGATTGCTAAACAATTGAGTTCAATTGATGAGTATTCTTTAGTTGATGATATTAATGATATGTTTAAAACAAATTGGGTTAGACTTAACACAACAACATACTCTATAGACCAATCATCAATTGATTTTTCTGATAATTTAATTTATACAAATCGTGTAGTTGATAATCTAAATACATTGGAAATATCTATTGATAGTAGATATTTCACAGATGCGACATTCTTAGGTTCTGATTTTTATATAGCTTTACAGATTAGTAATTCATCTGGACCATTGTACACTAATTCAAATTTTGGTTCATCTACTATTGCACCATTCTCTACATATGATTTATATCAAGAACAGACCTTTCCAGCAGGAACAAGAATAACTAATTATACTTTTACTTATTCTTTACCATTGGATTCTAATGGTAACTTATTAAATGATACATACATAGTTGAGGCGACTGTTTTATATAACTATGATGCGTTATCCGACTCTTTTGGTGCTGGTTACTCACAAGGACTACCATCTTATAGATTGAGTGTTTCACAGGGTAGATTACTTTTAATATGTGGTAATAATGAAAATGTTATTTGTTATGATATTGATAATATCATAACAACAAATTCTAATCAGTTTGTTTATTATGGATTCTCGCAGTCACACTCCGATGTTAAAACTATAACCAGAATGACTGGTACAACTGATGTCTATATCGGCGGAGATAAAATCTATAAATTTCCAATTAATGACTTTTTTAATATAACCGATGTTGCAACAAATTTAGCAACATCTAATACTACTTTAGTTGTTGATTTTTATGCTAATAAAATAATAAGTGATAGTAATTATTTATATTTCGCTGGTAATAACTCATTATTAAAATATGGATATATATCCTTTAATGATTTAGATCCAACCGTAAATGATGATGTAAAATCTAAATTTTTATTTTTGGATTATGATATTGCTTCTAAATTAGATTTCTTTGATAATGATAGACAATATAGACTACCAGATTCAGTTACATTTAGTGTATCATCCATAACTTCCACTTTTTCTATTACCAATTTACCTGGTGAATATAACTGGTTATCTTATTATAAAGATTCAGAAAAGACATTTAAATATTACACTGCTACGTCTTCAGGTATTATTGATGCTAATGTGGTTAAGTTTTCATCCACATTTACTAAACACAGTGGTGTTAACTCTTTTACTTTCAGTAAAAGCAATTTATCAATAAACATAAATGATATAAGTCCTTTAGCTCCGAGCTTACTGAGCGCGACCGCTTCTAAATTTATACAAGGTTCAACACCAATTGCTAGCACTTATGATACTACATTTGATGTTTTATTAAATAGACATCTAATTATATTTAAAAGAGATGAAAATGATCTAACTGAGGTTGGTGATGTTTTACACGTTGAATCTGATATTGTTGAATGTAGTCTAACTGTTAACAAGGTTTTATATTATTTTGGTCCAGTTGGTGGACCTTATAATTTAACTACTTGGCCTACTATAGTTCCATTTGGCTGGATTGTTAATAAATATATTTATTGTTATTCGGAGTTTAATCAAAATATTAATAACAATCTTAAAACTTCAAATTCAATAGTAACTGTAACTAACTTAAATAAATATAGTGATGTTTTCAAATTAATTGATAATTTTGATTATCACCCAGTTGGAATTGGATATAAGTTGAGTTATTCAAATAACACGTTGACCGTTGAGCAAAGATTCAATAACAAAACTGCTTACTATAATATGCAATCATTGATAACTGCAGATACTACTGACAAGAGCATGTTGTATAAAGAAAGTTTTCTTAACTTTGGTTACAGTCCAACTTACAATTTATTAACTTATTTAAATAAGGTCAATCCATTGGTATTTACCTCAACAAAAGTATTTACTATTTTACCTCAGTATTTGTTATTACCGGGTAATAACAATAACTCCGCAGCTAATAATAACATTTACATAGATAACTCATCGAGTCAAAATAAAATAACATTTGGATCTGATTATAAGTTTCAATGGGATTCGCTATTAGTAAATACATTTGTTGATATAGTATCTTATGTTGGTGCATTCACATATACAACAAGTAGAGCTTTAATAACAAATAAATACTATGATTCTACTATAGGTGGATATTCAATGGAATTTAATAAAAAAATTGAATTAGGTGTATCTGGTTATATTGGTGTTCCTGTTACTCAATTTGATATTAAAAGTAGAAATACATTATCTGAAATAAGTGATGACTTACAACTACTTAACAACATTCAGAGAACACAAATAGTAAAAACTTTAAATTTAAATACATTTACTAGCTTAGAGAATGAGCTTAAATTTAAGTTTCCAACTGATTCATACTTCAAAGCATTGGCTTCTGACTATGATATTAGAAGATATTTAAGTGCTATAATTTATACAGATAGCAACTATCAAATAGCTATGAATATTCTTAATTTAGAAAAGGAAATTGCTTATGATGCTTATAGTACTGAGTCATCTACTTCACTTGATGGTTATGGTGTTGGATATTCAAATAAATTAAAAATAAATTTAACATCTGAACATGACCTTAAAATTGGTGATTTAGTTAGTGTTAAATTTACTGGTGGTACTGGTTCTTCACAAGAATTAAATCCTACTTACTTTGGTTATCAAACTGTTATTTCTATTCCAACTAGTATGTCAATAGTTACATCTACTGATTATGTTAATTTTACATCTTCTGATCCAGGTGTTGTTTTTATAATTAAAAAAGATCCATTCTTTAATTATCAACCAATTGACTTATTTGATTTAGGTATAGACCATAATGTTACTAGATCAGTTGAAATAAAACCAGAAAACTTTGATTTGGTTGGTACACAATATAAACTAATCAACTTGGATTTAACTAAATATAAATTTCAATTTGTTGATGGTTTATATTTAGAAGAAGTTAATCAGAAGTTTCCTTGGCTTTTAGAGGCGGAAATATCAGATGCTGTTGTTGGTAGAGATGATAAAGGTATTATATGGTACTCAGGTACTTGGAAGTGTGGTAGATGGTTTGGTGGTACTTGGATATCGGGTAAATGGGTTAGTGGTGATTGGTATGATGGTACTTGGAATTCTTATAACACAACATATAAATTGATATCTGTTCAAGTTGATACATCATATGTTGATGATTCTGTTTCAAGATGGTATAATGGTAGATGGTTTGATGGTACTTGGAATGGTGGTACTTGGTACAATGGCAGAAGATATGCTGGTGACTGGAAAAGAGGTAATTGGTATAATGGTATCTGGAATGATGGTCATTGGTATACTGGTAATTTTGAGGGTGGTATATGGGTAGATGGAACTTGGGATTCGGGTGTTCTTAATTGTAACGCTAAACCTTCTTATTGGATATCGGGAGTATTTAAATCCGGTGATTTTGAGAATGGTATTTGGTATGCTGGTCAATTTGGAAATGATAAAAATACACTTGCTAGATTTGGAACTAAATCTACGAATAGTAGAACATCTACTTGGCATGGTGGTAAGTGGCTTAGTGGTGAGTTTCACTCATACTTAAATACTAACAATCAAACTGGTCAACCAGATGTATCTGAAGTACATAAATATTCTATTTGGAAAACAGGTATTTGGTTAAAAGGTGATTTCTATGGTGGTATCGCATTTAATATTGACTTTAGAAGTGGAACTTGGCACGGTGGTATTTTAGAAGAAATACAAATTGTTAATGTTGATACTATTTATCCAGGTAGTATCAGCACTAATACAATAGTGATTAATGGTATTTTCAAATTTAATATTGGTGACCAAGTATGGATTATTGATGATGATACAGATAATAGTTTATCTCCGCTTGGAAGTAATGATCAACCTATGGGATATAGAGTCAATAAAGTAGTGGAGGATCCGGATAATAAATTAACTACATTATATCTTAATTATGATTTGAGTATATTGGGTATTGATACAACTTTATCATTACCACTGCCGGTTTCAACTGAAACTGGATTGAGAGTAGTTAGTTATTTCAAAGATTCTAATTGGAAAAGTGGTATTTGGACTAATGGTATTTTTGAGGGTGGCCAATTTGACTCTGGTATCTGGTATAATGGAGTATTTAATGGAACTTGGGGAAATTAATTTTATAATTTTAATATATAGAAATATGAAAATAAAATCATACACATCATTTGTTAATGAAGATTTAAAATCTGACTTATCACCGAAATTAAAATCTGAGTATAAAGATATCAAAGAAGATATAATTGAAATGATTGAAAAGTCATTAAAAACTTCGGATAATAAAACATTTGAAGACTTTGTATCTGCTTTTATTAAAAATTCAGAAGAAACTCAAATAGAGGGTTTAATAAATGATTCGGATGTGTATGAGTTCTACCTAAAATATAGAAATGATATAGATGAGCTTTTATCTAAAATCAAATTTTATGATGAAGTTCCATCGGAAATAACATCATTTAGTTTATATGATTATGTTATTAAAGGAACTAAGAAAGCAATCTCTGAGATAGTTACTATGATTAGTGAAGAATCAAAAGGAACTGGGGAAAAACCGGAAGAAACTACACAATCTTCTGAAGAATAATTTTATAAAGGTCCAAGTGTAGATGGTAGTGGTTAATAACTAATATTCCTATAACTCCGGTTACTACACATAATTTTACAAATTGTAAAATATTTGATACACTGGTAAATAAACCGATCGATTTTGATATTAAATTTACTAGTAGATTAAATGTTAATAATAAAGAAAATATTATCCAACTCTTTGTTAGTAATCCAAAAAATATCCAAATAAAATTGATTGCCATAAGAAATCCAAAAGAAATAAATGAATCAAATTCTTTTTCTTTATAGTCACTTTTTATTGGATTTCTACCAGTTACTTTATTAAATTTTATACTCCACTCTTTAATCTTATTAATCTTAAAAAAATTAGATAGCATTCCTAAGTTAGAAAGAAAGATAATTAGCCCTATGAAATAAAATATATGTCCTAGCATTTGTGATTTACTTTTTATTTATATGATTTGAATATATTAATGTTTATAAAAGGGAATATCTTATTTAATATATAAGTAAAATTATCTCTTTGAACGAGTATGGCATCTACACCATTATATAAAGAACTTAAACCTAACGGCACATCTTTCTACGCATTTCCTGGTGCAGCTGAAGATATTTCAGCGGCTTATCAAAACCAAAATTATAAAATGTACTTTTCGAAGTATGTTTTAATAAATTTACCAAAACAAAATTTAAATCCGGGCACTAATAGTAATACTGTTTATTGGGATTTTGAGAATAGTTCTAATATTGGATATGGATTTCAAAGATCTGTTTATTCAACGGGTGCAAATACATATCAAGATTCCATGGTTGAATCACTTAGAAATTATGTTGCTAACTATGAAGTCTCTATGAAAGAGTCTATGTTAAATAATACTGAGTATTATTATGATAACAATGTTTTAGCAACACCAACTGAAAAGATATTTTGGAAATGGTGTAAAAAATTAAATTTAATTGACTTTGAACCTGCTAATAATGGTGATGAATACTTTGGAAATTTAGCCGAATTTGAACGAAATAACTTAAATGATGATACTTATTTTCCTGAAATTCTATGGAGAGAAAGAGAAGTAATTGAATGGACTACCGTTAATTTTATTTCTGGTGGTGGTACTCTTGATGTTGAATTTGAAGCAACTACTAACTTTAGAGTTGGAGATACAATTGAATTTGGAAATATAACCGATGCTTATTATACATCACTCAATTCATTGAGATATAAAATAGTATCTATAACCGATGCTACTTCAACCAATGGTCAAATTATATCATTGAATAATAATAATAGCTATGGTACTAACAATGATGCTGTTACTGGTACTGCTAAATTGGTTTATCACAGATTAGTTCAATATGTTGGTGAAGTAAATGGTATTAATAATGTACAAGAAGCAAATAGGTCATATACCGAGGTTTATGCTCATATTCCTGATCACACAGGTCAAACTCCAGATATCCTATTTAGAACTAAGTATGATTCTAATTACAAACCAAATGAGGTATTTCCTATTTTACCAAGTCAGTATCAACCAGAAATAATTGGTGCTGCCAATGATGGCGTTTTAAATTTTAGTAGTCCAATTGTTAGTTCACCGACTAATTATCCAGGTAGTTATTATGGTCAATTTGATACCGAAGATTTTACTTATGAAACTGCAACTGGTGACTATTTAAGAAGAAGTGGTGACTATTATGGTATAAGTGGTGATATTAATACACCAATTGTTAATGTGATGATTGATGTAAATGGTGACCCAATGGGACAATCAACAATTGATGGAGTTGCTATTGATTTTGATTCATCTCACTATGTTAAAATGAACATCATTGGAAGAGAAATTACAAATTTTGACCAATTCAATGCTTTAGAAGTTAACAATCAACCACCATCAGATTTTGAATTCAATGCTATACTGTGGTATTACACCGTTGAGGATATAAATGGTAATCAAACAAATAATCTTTATGGTATTTCATTTGTTGATAATCCAGATAATAATAGTGTAGAATCAGAAATCGGCCTTAGAGTTCCTTTATTTAAGAAATTAGCAGCAAATGATTTACAAGATGGTGTTTCTTATGCGTTCTCTCTTAACTTGAATTTTAATATAATTAATGATAATCCACAAGATACCTATAACCCAGAGGCTATCAATTCATTATTTAGTTTTAACCTATTTAATGAAGCGATGAGAAGATTGGGAGCAGTTAATCAATCATTCTTGGAGATTATTAATTCACAAGGTACTTTAGAGCAAGATATTCTTAATATGAAACAATTGCTTTACTCACAAACTGATTTTCAAACAATCAATAGTAAAATTGCTAATCTTGAGAATCTACTTAAACTATACTCAACTAATCAAATTGTTGATTCTGAAACAATTTCGGTTACTTTAGATAACACACTTAGACCACCAAGATTAACATTAAATAGTAAGGATGCAACCTATAATACAATTTATGATGTATTGACTGCTGATTTATATAATGTTAATGGAGCAATTCCTTATATTGCTACGGTTCCTGAAAATAAAAATTTCCTAATTTACGTTGAGAATAATGATACTAATAATTTCACATTGCCCAATAGTGATAAACTAATCATTGTTATTGACCGTGATTTAGATTTCAAACAAAGTTGTGATATTATAATTGAAGCAACATCTACTGCAACTCAAAATAAACAATTAGAAGTTTATATCAAATATAAATTAGGTTCTGATACTGCTACACCAGTAGAAACTAAATTATTAGAAACTATTGATTTACCTATTTACTATAATACGGTAACACAACTACCAAATAGTGCAAAATCTTGGAATCAAATTAACTTCTCAATAGATTTAGATAAACCATTACAATTGAATACTGGTGGTATATTAGAAGTCCCTATTTTTGGTAGTAGTTATTTGATTCAAAATTCATTTAAGTCAGGTGATACTTTCAAAATAAGTGATTTTACTGTTGGTACCACAAGTCAAATTGACTTTTCTGGTCAATATAAAGTTGATTCAGTTGGTTTAACAAATTCTTATGTTTACTTTAATGTAAATAATAATTCTACTTTAATTAACTATGGTGCTAGTTATAGTTTACCATATACATTTAATGCAACTGCATCTTATGAATTATCAAATGTACCATATTTGAAATTAAATAAAGGCATTAAGTATAAAATTACTAGAATTGCTGAATCAATGAGTACTGGAATAGAGGAAAGATATATTATAGAGAAAGAGATTAGGTAATATTTTGAATTAATGGTTATATAAATTTAATATATAATCAAAAATAAGATTCAAAATATGGCTTGTAATAATCAGGGCTCACTGTTCGGATCATCTGATAAATATATTAAATTTCTCAACGGTGATTTAGTAGCAATTGAGGGTACAAATACTGTTGACCGACAGATTTTAAATACTTTAAGAATTCCATATGCTCAATTACTAAGAGGGAGAGTCGTACTAAAAGCCGGACAAGTTGACTATCTTTTAAATCATTTAGGGTTAGGAGACAATGCCACATTCTTATCCATTGCTGCAACATATGATCCAAAGTCAAAAATTGAAGAAGATAACTATGTTCGGTATAATTTTTCGGATGACTTAACAAAGAATCATTATTTTGCACAATTGATGATATTAACTGGAAATTCTACACATAGAGTCCCACAATTATATTTAACAAATCCAAATGCAAATTATAATGTTACTTTAGATGTTATGGTTGCTGTTATTGATGATGTATATACATACTTTAATGATGCAATTAATCAGTCAGGTATGTCATTTATTGGATTAGAATTGATGGATATACACAGCTATGTTGTTGGTGAATCTATTGTTATTAATGATAAAACACCAAAGCCATTGGTTTACTTTAGAATTGTAAATATTTCATCTATTGAAAAGAGTGGATTAATTTTAACTATTGATGATACTAGTAAAGGCACTATATTCTTGAAATTTAAAACAGAAACAGATGCTACACAAGCCTTTTCATTATTAAATTATGTTTTAGAAAATCCAGGAGTTGATATTGATTCGGTAGTTTCTGATAATACATTTGATACAGAAGCTCCGGTTATCTATTTCCTAAGTCAAGTAGGTGGTAGTGGTGATTACATTTATGACTATAATGGTGTAACCGGATCTTCTCCAGACACAACAATTGGGAATACTTTCTCAACATCTGTCTCACTTACAACCTTTGGTGTGGGTGGTGTTTTAGATAAAAGTAACTTATTAGATTTATTGGTTTCTAGTGTGAGTGATAATCGTGATGGATTAATTTCGGTTACTGGATCTAATTTAATCTTGGCTGGTACATCAGGCACAACTTATAGTAGTGTTACAGCAGCTGGTACTTATTCACTTGGATTTAACATATCTGATATAGCAGAAAACACTACTTCTGGAATTGTTCTTAATTTAACAATAACAACTTAAAATAAAGAAAAAAGAAATGGCATATAATTATAATAATTTTTTAAGACCTTTATCAACAACCGATAGAAACATTCAAATACTTGATTCTAATGGTAAGATTAAATATACAGTTAACCCGTTTGCTGTTATCAACACAATGGTTAATAACAATGTTATTAAAATAAATCTTAAAAATGATAAAATTATAATTTTAGATTTCTTCACATCAGAGCAAGCAAAAGATGCCATATTACAACTACAAATACAAATTGATACACTTATTGGCAAAACACCTTTACAAATTGATAAACAGATTGAGAACTATGTTTTAGCACAAGAAGGTATTATTAATGAAATTACACCAGAAGGCGGAACATTAACTATTAATGGAACAGTTAGTGTGAACTCTATTGATACAAATTCTATTAATGTAGATTCAATAACAACAAAAAACATATATCCGGTAGGTAATACAATATCATTTCATGGTGACTTAATACCAGGTACTAATAGTGTTTATAATTTAGGTTCACCTGAACGTCAGTGGCATAGTTTATATGTTGGAGCAAATACAATTTATATTGGTGGTGTTACTTTATCATCATCAGATGGAGGTATCTTAGTTAATAGTATTAACTTAGGTAGTGTGGAAAATCCAGTCATCATGAAAAATGATGGTGGTCAGATTATTTATGGTGATACTCCAGTGGCAAAATACTTTGCTACATCATCAACACCACTTCAATTACCAGATCTTGGTCATTCAATTACTTTACAAACTCAAAGAAATTTGGCTTATAATCCAATGCAACAAGTTGTGGTCTACAACACGGTTTATAACTCTTATATGGTCGATGACTATGTTGAAGATGATAGTGCCTTCTTCACCGGTCAAGTTAATGGTTATGTATCGGGTGCAACATTTGCTACAATTGATATTGTAGTTGATTACTCAAGTGGATATGGAGTAACAAATAGTCAAGGTATTGTTCCTACTTATAGCTTTTGGTATATTGATTTAGCACCTGCTAACTATAGTGCTATAACAAGTTTAGCAATTACAGATCCACTATTAAATGGTTTAGTTTTATCTGATGGTACTGATAACAATCTAAATGTAACTAATGATTTGACATATGATGGTTTGACATTCTCAGTGAATGCTAGTATTAAACTTTTAGGTCAAACACAATTTCAACAAACAGTTGAGGTAGTCAATTCATCCACTGCTAGTGCTACAATTGACTATAACTTTAATTTAGGTAGTATTTGGTATCACAACGACTTAATTAGTGATTATAATGCTAATTTTATTAATGTACCGGAAAGTAGAGGAGTCATAACAACAACTATTGTAATTTCGCAAGGCGCAACTGCTTATTCACCAACATCACTAACAATAAATGGTGCTACACATTCAATTAAATGGTCAAATGCAACACCTCCAACAGGTACGCCAAACCAAACAGATATTGTTGGATTATCATTCATTAGTACGAACTCATCATTTGTTGAGATTTTAGGTAATATTAGCACTTTTGGTTAATTGTGATTTAATATATAAATCATGTTTAGCAAATTATCTAATTTTAGCGGACCACTTTCATCATTTATTTCAAAAATAAATAATAACAATGTTAATTTAAAATTAAATTTAGATTCATTAAGTTATGATTTTTATAGAAAAACATTTACGTTTGATTCGAATGCTAGTTCTGGAGTAACATTTAGTTCTAATTCAGTGACCTCACAAACTGGTGGTGGTTGGAATGATAAAGGAATCTCTGTTGAAAGAATACCACTTGGTAGTCCATTTAAGTTAAAGTTTAAAAGAGGTGAAGCTCTAGGTGATATTATGTGTGGTGTATCTCAAACTCCACCTATAGATAATCAGGCTACTTATACAAGATCAAGTTTTGGTTTTTATTTAGGTGCTGGAACTGGTGGTGCAAGTAGGATATCGTTAACTGAAAGTGGTAATTTTAGTGTTAATGAAACTAATGGTTCATTTCCAGCTTCTACTGTTTATAGTATTATTTTTGATGGAATAAGAGTTAGATACTATGTTAATGATAGTTTATTCTACGCATCCAGTTCAGTTCCTACAAATGATTTATTCTTATACATACTTTTTCTACAAAATGATAAAAGTATTACTGATATTGAATTTGGTGGTATGAATCCAATTTGGAATGATACATCTGGTAATGGTAATAATTTTAATCTTATCAACAAACCTAAGTATTTAAACGGTTCTTTTAATTTTAATGATGGTTTAACTCAATCTGCACATGGTGATGACCTCGGAACATTAAATCAATTTACTGTTGATACTTGGTTTAAATTGAATTCATTACCATCAGTTGGTGAAAATCCTCAAATTATTATAAATACTTTTGATGGTGGACATCCTTATATCAACTTTGCTATCGGATTCTTAAATGGTCCTCCAATTGGAAATGGTTGGGAT
>Ga0114968_10003303_pt1 | contig 12139 bp, 12 predicted proteins | sample M_130807_EF_Meta_FD_87020 | JGI IMG/M metagenome (GOLD analysis project Ga0114968, IMG submission 87020) | Freshwater microbial communities from Lake Montjoie, Canada to study carbon cycling - M_130807_EF_MetaG | ecosystem: Environmental > Aquatic > Freshwater > Lake | place: Lake Montjoie... | reverse complement strand
TTGGCCTTAAATGCCATTTTGTTTTGCCCCTTGCATAACCGGTTTTGTATTACAGAGTCAGCCGTCGCTGCCTCTACTCACCTCTACGGATTGGGTGGGTGTTTGTAGTGAAGATAGGACAAATTGGACATTGTCCTTGATTAGCACCTTAACTATACCAAAGTGGGCCCTGTCGGGATCGAACCGACGACCCACAGATTAAAAGTCTGTTGCTCTACCGACTGAGCTAAAGGCCCCAAAGGATACAAATATAAGGTAAAAGTGCTTAACTAGATTAAAACCACCCTCACCTTAAACCTAGCATCTAATCATATGGCATAGATAAAGGGGTTAAATTTACCCATGCGCTTAGACCATGTCTCATATGTAACTTCCCATGATCAACTAGCCGACACCGTTCAACGCCTCGGCTCTCTCTTTGCCAGCACATTTGTTGATAGGGGAATTCACCCACGCTTTGGCACACGCAACTTCACACTTCCATTACAAAATGGTCACTACCTAGAAGTCGTTTACCCACTAGATCATCCTTCATCTGGCTCAACTCCATTTGGTAAAGCTGTTTCACAACGTGCTGCAGAAGGTGGCGGTTGGCTTACATGGGTTGTTGCAGTCGATGATGTTTCAAAGATTGAAAAACGTTTAGGGCGCGCAGCAGTTGATGGTCACCGCACCAAACCAGATGGTAAAGATTTAGCGTGGAAGCAAATCGGCGTTCTTGGAACACTTGAAGATAAGCAACTCCCATTCTTTATTGAATGGTTATCTCTTGATCATCCATCAACTGATGGAAAGGCAATTGCAAAGATTGTTAAAGTTGAAATTGCTGGCGAGGAATCACGTATCGAAGAGTGGCTTGGTTCCGAACTTGGCGCAGCAATCGGTTCAGATGTTGAAGTTGAATGGGTTGAGGCTTCTGTGAATGATGGCGATTCAGGAATTGTTGCTGTGCATGTAATGACACCCAGCGGTGTTGTGAGACTAGACTAGACTAGACTAGACTCAATACAAACTTTTTACATTTCGACTTCTTCACCCTTCATCCCTATTCCGACAAAGATTGGAAGATGGTGTGCATAAAAAATCATCCTTATCCAAAAGCGTAAATTTTAATTTTGACGGTATCGAACTGGATCTTGAATTTGATTTGCACGAAAATACAATCTCATCGGAAATTTCCCTAACCTCATGTTGGGAGCCATGGCAACTAAAGCTTTATCCCGTTTTTCTGGAGAATGGAAATGCTACTTTTGTTGATATCGGAGCAAATGTTGGCGTCAATAGCCTCTTTGCAAAAGCTAGAAACCCAAATGCACGAATAATTTCAGTTGAGCCAGATCCAATAAACATCACATTACTCAAAGCCAATATTCAGAAAGCACAATTGGATATTGAGGTATATCCATTTGCGATTAGTAACCGAAATGACTTCATTACGCTAGTGGGTGATAAAACACACGCTCATATTGGAAGCGAAGATGAAGTAAATAGTCAACGTGTAGATTCTCTACAATTAGACAAGTTCATACTACAGGCATCAATTACACATATTCAGCTTTTGAAGATTGATGTAGAAGGCTTTACCGATTTGGTCTTGAGTTCTTCACAAGCAACACTCAAAATAACTGAGTGCGCTATTGTAGAATTTTCTCTTACCGATTTAGATTTAAGATTTCATGGTGACGAGAACGCTATAAGAAACAATATTGAAAAAGATTATCATAAGTTAACGTCGGAGCTTAAGAATGTTTATTACATTTCGCGTACAGAAGGTCTCGTGAGTGTAGGTTTAGCAGAATTCAGAGAAATTTTGTTAGTTGAGTTTACTGTTGGCGATTTTCTATTTTCAAGAATGCCACAAACTGCAATTTCAATTGAAATATATTTATTGAGAAAAATACGCATACTCCAGAATGAAAACCATCTTAGAATTCTTGAAAACAAATCCTTAAATCCCCAAGAAATTTGCCCGCACTAGAACCAATTGAAGCTTGATGTGTTGCAAATTAATTCGACTGAAATTATAAAGGCTTTTAGGCCCCCGGATAATTTACTTAAGGTGCCGATTCAACTGTGCAAGGTCTGAAATGCCTTCAAAAATGTACGCGATTTTTACTCTTGAATTAGGCATATTTCTCGACATTCACAAACTTACTCATCGCGAAAGACCCACTTAAGTAGCTACAAAACGTATCAAATACTATATATTTGAGGCCACAATTCAATTATTGACGGGAGAGCCATGGCTACATATGGGATAACTGGCGGAAATGGATTTATTGGAGGTCACGTTTCCGATGAGCTGCAACGCAGGGGTCATAAGGTGGTGGTATTTGATCATTCAAAAAGAGTTTCAGAAAAACAAAATTCGGCTGAAGGTGTAGAACTTTTTCTTGGTGACATCCGTGACCGTACTGCCGTGATCGAATTTGCAGCCCATGTCGATGGAATTGTCCACTTAGCAGCGGTATTGGGCACGCAAGAAACCATTGGGAACGCATCCCCGGCAGTTGAAACAAATATGATGGGCGGCATAAATGTGCTTGAAGCGTCAAGGCAATATGCAATACCTATGGTTTACGCAGGCGTCGGTAATTATTGGATGCTGAATACTTATTCTTCGACTAAACACGCAGTAGAAAGACTCCTGTATCAGTTTCGAGATGAATTTGGACTTCCTTTTGCGACCGTCCGTCCGGTAAATGCCTATGGTCCGAGACAGAGAGTTGCGCCACCTTTTGGTCCTGGAAAGGTAAAAAAAATTATGCCAGCTTTCTCTTGTAGAGCGTTAACCGGGAAACCCCTTGAAGTGTATGGCGACGGTAGCCAGATTTCAGACATGGTTTATGTTGAAGATGTTGCTAAATGTTTTGTACAAACATTGGAAGCTCTTGCATCAAAAAACATTCCAAATTTCCCTATAGAGGTTGGACCCGCAGAAAGCCTAACTGTCTTAGATGTGGCAAACAAAGTTATTTTAGAAGCAGCAAAGTTAACGGGTAATAAAAGCCAGATAATAAAACTACCAATGCGTCCAGGGGAAAAGTCAAGCAGTGATGTTGGTCAGACACTTTTGAATTCTCTGTATAATGTAATTCCACAAACTGATGAGGGTGGTATTGTAAAGAGAAAGTTAAGAGAATTAGGACATCGAGTAAGCGCCGATATATCTACACTTTCTCAGATTGGCTATTCTGCCTCAAACTTTGTCCCCTTCGATATTGGTTGCCAAAAAACAGTTCAATGGTTTAACGAAAACCAAGGAATCTCCTGGAATCCTGCGGACTGATGAGGGTAATAACAGTAATTCCAACCTATCGAGATGCTGATTCTGCGATAGAAATTGCGGAAGAGCTGCATAAATATTTCGAAGAAACGGTGATCTTCCTTCTTGATGATTCTATTGGCGAGGACTTTTTTCCAACCTTACCAACCTATGTAAGTAGGTACATACCTGATAGACGGCTTGGACAACAATCGCTAGTAATAAATTTTATAAGGAACGCACTACCCGAAATATTGCCTGAATTACCGAACGATTTAATCCTCGTTTTAGATGCAGACGGTGAAGATAAACCAATTGACGCTACAAAACTCTTAAATGAACTAATTAAGTCAGACGCGGATTTAAGTCTGGCTAAAAGACGCAAAAGAAATTCAAAACTATCATTCAAAATTGGATACGCTTCCTATCAACTTCTCTCAAGAACACTGACAGGAAAATGGATCAACACCGGAAATTTTTCAATTTCAAAACGAAAATGGCTTAAAAATGCTATAAAAACTGAAAATTTTAACGAAAGTTTCTCTGGCGGACTAGCGTATACAGACTGCAAAAAAGTTCTCATAACATGCGATCGGGGAAACCGAAGGTATGGAAAGTCGAAAATGAATCTATTTGGTTTGATCAACCATGGTTTGGATGTCATATTAACATTTGCCCCAATTATGCGTGCCCGGGTTTTTATTCTAACTATTGCTTGGTCACTAATTTCAGCTTTCAATTTCGGTTTAGTTGTTTATCTGAAAATATCCGGGAAAACAACGCCTGGTTGGGCAACCGCTTCAATTTCAGCCATATTTCAAATATACATACTATTAATGATCGCATTCGCAATATTATTGAACATTACAAAAAAGAATTTAACAAATAACGTGAAATTCAAGGAATATGAAAAATAAAATTAAAATAGTCTGCATTTCGATACCTATAAATCTAATCCTTGTTCAACTATTTTTCACAAAAGAAATATTTTTAATGGGAGTCAACCCAAGAAAATATTTCAACAGTGACTCACTCGCACTATTGGATTATTCCAAAGAGCTATTTCACCCCATAAATTTTTTTGATCAGTGGTATTGGGGTACACATTGGTTCATATTTCCGGATTTACTAATTTTAAGAATTCTAGAATTACTTGGGTTGAATGAGTACAGAACTCTGTTGGGTTTTGGAATTCTAAGCTATTTATTAATGCAATTCGTCGCAATGACCGTATTCGCAGATACGTACATGTTTATTTGGATAACAACGATTGGTGTAGCCGGATTACTAAATTTAACACCTTTTCAAGACATTTGGTACCCAGGGTTTTATTTTAGTGCAATCCCATTAGCGATCTTGGTTTACTATTTACATAACTTTAGATCCAACATGAAATATCTCAATTTAAGCTTGTGCGCGATACTAAGCTTTTCTCATCAGATCTATGGCGTGGTAATAATATTAATTACAGTGGTATCGCTTTTAATTATCTATGTTGGCCAGGAATCAAATAGGACTATAAAATTTATGAAACATAATTTTTTTGCGGTACTCACTTGTGGAGTCTTTAGTTATTTAGGTGAAAGAACTCTTTATAATCATTATTCAATTAATTGGGGAGTTTCTGAACTTAGTTTAAGATCTATTGCACTAGTGGAATATTCTAAAGAAAGTTTGCTAAACAAACTTATTGCTTTTGGAATTGCTATAAGTTTACTGGCCTGCTTGGCTCTTCTAAGTGGTTCAATAAAAGGAAAATACAATTTTGAACATGTCACGTTGATTATTAGTGTATTTATTAGTTCTATCTTACTAACAATTCTAAGTTTATTTGCGGCGGGCACAGAGTGGTTACCTCGGTACGCATCCAGCTCATTACTTTTTGCTTTTCTACCGATTTTTTCTTTTTATCAATTAAAGAAAAGAAATTTCTATGAATAGTCGTAGAATCTTATTACTCCTATTTTGTATTTACCTATGCCTGAAATTTATACCAGATCACAGTGTTGAAGCCATGCAGAAAGAATTTGAAATTGACTGCGTGAAGGTTTCACTGGAGGATTTTATGAGGAGTACAAGAGAAGTTTACGTAGGTTTAGATTATTGGGACGCTCGCAGGATGCAACATTTAATACCAAGCAAGAATATATATTTTATACCCGTGTCTGTTGAGCTGGATTATTTGGACTGGATGGCTAAAAAAAAGAATTATTCAACAAGGATAAATTATGCTTATTTGGATATCATTCAGAACTATAATTTCGGAAATAGATCGGCAATTTTATTGAAGAATAAATGTGGAAATAAGCAGTTTTATCGAATTGAAGGTAAATAAATATGCCAATAAAAACATTGATGCTTGTTACGTCTTTTCTATTATTCTTGTCCTACCCTAATGCGTCAGGAGAAGATTTTGCGATTGAAGCAACTTCAACTTCGATTCAAACCAACTTTAAATTTTTAGATGTGGACACTTATGACATCGGTGGAGGACCATTCGTTTTAGGGACACCAAATAGCCAGAATGAATTTTGGGGAGGCTCCCGAAAAGGCGAAACCCTGGCTTTGTATCAAGTCGACAACAACTCCACACTTACCACACTTCAAACGTTGGTAATCCCAAAGTTTGAAAATCAAAATATCAACTTTTACTTGACATAGAAACTCAGAAAAATTACATGTATTTTTCAGTTTTTTATGATTTCCCCGAAAAATCAGGATGTGCCAATGTAAAGGTTTTTAAAAGTTTAATACTTGACAGAAAAAGTGACTCGCCAGAGTTAATATTTGAATCCAAGCCTTGCATAAATGGTCTATCAACTCCATCTGATCTTTCTGGGAGGATGACATTCAATGATTTAGGTCAAATGTTTATCAGTGCAGGCAATGTGCTTACTGACATTTCTACCAATATTTTCCCTCGCAAGGATTTATGTTGTTTGTCAGGAGGCTACAAATCATTAGAAAAGTCCACAAATTTATATGGGAAAGTCACACAAATTGATCCAGTCACTAAGAAATGGAAAATTGTTTCCAAAGGTCATCGCGCCCCTCAAGGATTACTTTGGGATCAATCTCTAAATGTTTTATGGGAAACCGAACATGGGCCACGTGGTGGTGACGAACTAAATATTATTAAGAATGGCAAAGATTATGGATGGCCATTTGTTTCTTACGGCATTCCTTACGATCCAGAATATCTAACAAGACCGAATGAATTGCTTCCGCTTCCAAAATATGAAACTCACAAAGGATTTGAGGAGCCTGCCTTCGTGTGGACTCCTTCCATCGCCCCATCGCAATTAATCAAGATTAATCAGCAAGATGGCTGGGGAAGTTCATGGTCAAATAGCTTGGTTGTTTCAACTTTAAAAGATAACGCGTTACATAGGTTAAAATTGCTTCCAAACTCAAAAGTCCTTTACGACGAAAGAATTTTTCTTGGTAGCAGAATTCGTGATATTGCAAAAGGAGTTGGATTTATTATTCTAAGTACGGACGATGGTAAAGTTAAAGTAATCACGCCTTTAATTCAACCACCACCGCTTATTGGTTCATTTTCAGGTTAATTTTGCAGTTTGTTCTAAAATCCAAGAGTAGGTTAAGGCTAGCCCCTGAGATAATTTCATTTTGTAGTCCCAATTCAATTTTTCTCTTATTAAGTCGTTATTTGAATTTCTACCTCTGACACCTGTTGGCCCGGAAATGTGTTTAACTTCAATGGATTTTCCTGCAATATCACTGATTAGGGAAACGAGATCATTGATACTAACCATTTCTTCAGATCCAATATTCACGGGACCTTGAAATTCGTTTTGCAGCATCATTTTGCGAGTTGCCTCTAAACATTCATCGATGAACAAGAATGATCGCGTTTGTTTTCCGTCGCCCCACACTTCAATAGTTTCGAAATTTTTTGCTAGTGCAATCTTCCTGCAGATGGCAGCGGGAGCTTTTTCGCGCCCACCGTCCCAAGTGCCTTCTGGTCCAAAAATATTATGGTACCTAGCAATTGCAATCGGTATTTGATAATTACGATTGTACGCAAGATAAAGCCTTTCACTAAATAATTTTTCCCATCCATATTCAGAGTCAGGAGCAGCCGGATATGCTGAATCCTCTCTACAATTCGGATTCTGGGGATCTTCTTGATTATAGGAAGGATACATACAAGCTGATCCACTATAAAAAATTTTCGTGATATTTTGATTATATTTGTTATTAAGTTTCTTTAAAGCTTCTAAAACATTTAAATTGATTGTCGCAGAATTGTGCATAATGTCCGCATCATTTTCACCAGTAAAAACAAAACCTGCCCCGCCCATATCCGCTGCAAACTGATAAATCTCATCAAAGAATGCACCGTTTATAGCAATAGCCTGTTCCGCGACATCCACGTTTCTCAGGTCACCAAGAGTGAATTCATCACATTGATGGTGCGAGAAATCCGGATACTTTAAGTCCAGTCCCCGAACCCAGTATCCCTCAGATTTTAGGCGTTTTACCATATGACTGCCAATAAAACCGCCAGCACCTAAAACAAGAGCCCGCTTCATAACTTCTCCACACCTGTATATTGGGACAAATGTTACAGGAAAACAATAGCAAACAAGTGCTTTTTGATGGCAGGTTCTTAAACAAACAGCCTTTTGGAATCTCCAGAGATTCCCTAGCATGCCTAAATGCCCTCACACATGTAGGTGCCCTCGGAGGAGTTCTAAATTTCAAAAATTCAACAGCAAATTCAATGCTTTACCAAAAAAAAATAGCAATTCAATTAACAAAAACCCATAAACAACTCGCCATTCGGACCTTGTTGCATCAGAGTATATTGATCGCTAACAATTTAAGTACTAATGTTTTTTTTCAAAATCAGGTAGATATGGTCAAATATAGATTTTCACACCCTCATCAAAGAGTAATTAGAATCCATGACATGTTTCCAGTTACAAATCCGGAATGGTTTACAAAAAAAGCAGTTTATTCATTCAAAAAAGGAATTGCTAACATTGAAAACCATTCAGTAATTTTTGTAAACTCAATTTCTACCTACAACTCTTTTCAAAACATTGTTAATTCAAAAAGAAAAAACTTATCCATCTTTGTTGTACCATGTGCTACAGAAATAAATAAATCTATCCCTTGCGCAAATTGTTCATTTTGCAAAAAACCAAATCAATTCAGATACTCATACTTACTTTCCGTTGGAACTATAGAACCGCGTAAAAATCACAATAATTTGCTTAAAGCTTGGAGTTATTCAAAAAATCAAAGCAGTTATGAGAAATTAGTGCTTGTTGGCAAAATCGGCTGGAAATCAAAGGAAATAATCAGAAATATCAAACAATCTGAGGATGTTATCCACATTACCGATTGTTGTGATGCCGGACTCTTAGAATTATATAGAAATTCCAAAGCATTTATTTCGGCCTCGCTTGACGAAGGTTACGATATTCCTTTGAGCGAAGCATCCCAACAAGGACTTAAATTGTTAATTTCGGATATTGCCGTGCATAAGGAAAGGTTTAGTAGAAAAAATGGATTATGGTTTCAACCCGATAGCGTTGAAAGTTTAGCGACGGCACTTCGAGTAGATCCCGAGATCATAAGCAATCGAAGAGATGAACCTTCCAACTTCGAGAAAATTTTCGTTGATTCTTTCAGAAAAGCACTTTATGTTGCTTGAACTAAAACAATTATTTTTACTGAGGTGGTGTAGATCAAAATTAAGTTCCACATTAGATAAAGCTTTGAAAGAAAATTTTAGGTTTAAAAAAATGGTTATCAACGATTATCAAGTCAAACTCAAAACAATTGCTTTTGCAAAAAGTTTTGCAGATTTAAATGGCACCAAAATTACTGCTCATCGGAAACTTGAGCGAAGCAGTAAGCCAAGTTGGGAAACAACTAGCGCTGTTGTTGAACTACCATTCAAAGTTCTTATCTTTGATAGAGGCGAAGATCCTAGATTATTCATTTATAATGGACAAAACTGGGTCATGATCCAAAAATTTATTCCGACCGATAAAGATATTGAAATAACAATATACAATTTAGAAACCGATGAATTATATAATTTGCAATCACCCTTGGGTTTCAATGGGAAAAATTGGGTTCCCTATGAGCATGAATATAACCTTTTCTTTATCTATTCTTTGGAACCATTCGTAGTCATGAAAGCAAATTTCGTAGAAAATAACATAGTACTGACTATGGAAAAACAAGAAAAAGGATTCAATCCTATTTGGGAACATGATCCCCTGCACTCAATAGGCTGGGTAAGGGGAGGGACTCCGGCGTTGAAGGTGCCGAATAAGGAATACTTCGTAGGGTTCAGTCACTCAATAAATATCAATAATGACATCCATGCACACACTTTTGGAATTTATCTGTTTAATCCTCGAACATTTTGTATCCAACATAAGCAACTAAGCAAATATCTGCCGAATCTTCTAATGGACCCTTATGGGCTGCGAATTTTGAAAAAAAAATGTGAAGTTGATATCTCAATTGGTATTTTGGATATTCACGACCCAAGTTCTACAGTGGCAAATATCACTTTTAATTTAGATATCTCGGATATACTCCAAATGAATTTTTCCAAAGAAGAATTAAAGGCGGTCGAATAGATGGGTAGAACTTATATTATCGAGCCGTCATTTATCCTGAGAACAGGTCATATCAAAAAGTGCACAGAGCTTTTTGCTTTAGAATCCTTAAAAATTAATAGAAAAACCATTGTGGTAATTCCTATAGGAGCTCCCGAAATTTTTTCTAATAATTCAAAAATCAACGTGAAGAGGATACTCCCTAATAGTTATGAACATATACTCCATGGCGATAAGCTATTCCCTACCTCATTAAGAAGCCTTGTGGAAGTTGTATTCTTTTTTTTCCCGAGAAATTTAAAAAATAAATTAACATTCTCTCTTGATAGAACTTTTTGGTATTTAACTAATCATCGAAAGATGAAAATTGCGTTGGAACAACTATTCAAAATTGAGAAGATCAACTCTCGTGATAATGTAATTTTGCCGAATGGTGATTTGTTATGTACGAAATTAGTGATTCGAATCGTAAAACGCATGGGTAAAAAGGAATCTCCAAAACTTTCTATTCGTTTTATAAATGTAATGGAAAATATTGGCATCCCAAAACTAATTTCAAAAAAAACCATGCTCAGAAGTTTAGGATTCTTGGAAAGAAAAAACTTTAGACTCAAAATTACGGCTGAAACTGAGAATTACAGGCTTTTCATAGCCAGATACCTCACAAATTCTGGAATTTGTGAGTACCCCATCGTCCCTAAAAGAGTAGCAACCAAGAAGTCAAAGAAAATTGTTATTGGGTTCTTGGGATCCGCAAGACCAGACAAAGGTTTTGAAGAGATTGAAAAAATAATTTTATTAGTTAACTCATCAAGTTTAAGGAATAATATAAACTTTATTGTCCAGGGATCAACAATATCTTGGGGAAGAAGATATGACGAAACCTTGGACATACTTCGACGTATTCCTTCAATAAAAATATTACCCGGCTATATTTCAGATCAAGAGATGCATGACGTTATCTCATCTTGCACGGCTCTCTTACTGCCTTATGATACCGAAACTTATGCATTTCGTGGTTCCGCAATGTTATTTGATGCCGCTGATTTGAATATTCCAATTATCGCGCCTGCTGGTACTGGAATGGGTACAACAATTAGACGCTTTGGAATAGGTGTTACGTACTCAGGTTTAACGGAAATCCCTACTGCGGTCAATTTTATTTCGCAGTTAAGTCAGTTAGAAATTAGCAAGAGATTTAAGATATATAATGATTTTCGTAGTTCGTCCTTAAGAAAGTTTCTTGAATGAAAATTCTTTATATTGGCCATCCAGCACACAATTGGTCTGGTTCGTCAAGATTTTTTCAAGAAATACTAGAAAATTTAGGATCTGTATCTTATTTATCGCCAACCATCCATTCCGTTGAAAATGATCTTTTTTCAGCGATAGAAAGCAATTTTGATCTATATGTTTTTTTCCAATTTGATTTTATGGCTTATGCATTTGTTGCAGCAGGAAAAAATGTATTAACTGTCCCAATGGTTGATGGATCTGGGGGTTACGGTTTGTACCATTGGAGATTATTAAAAAATGCTAGGTTTATAACCTTTAGCAAAACTTTAGATAAATTCCTAAACTTACAAAATTTAGAAACACATAACGTTAAGTATTGGCCAGAACCAGAACATTACTCAGTACCAGTCAATAGCTCTATTTATTTTTGGCCCAGAATTTCTCATTTTCCTCTCACGGTTGCAAAAATTGATAAGTTGTTTCAAGGTAGCAGATCTATAACGGTTCGTTTTTCAAGTGATGACCCGCACGAGATAGATGCTCTAGGAGCGCTTCCAAAATCAGTAATTTTAAAGCGAATCTCAGACCGCCAAAGCCATTTAGAAGAGTTACAAAGTTCAGCGATATTTATAGCCCCCAGAATGAGCGAGGGAATCGGTCACAGCTTCTTGGAAGCATTGAGTTTTGGGCGTCCTGTTGTAGCGTATAACTATCCAGTGATGTCTGAATATATTTCAGAAGGATTTAGTGGCACATTGATCGATAAACGAACAAATTTATTCGACCCGAGTATGGACTGGCTGCAAATGGGTAGAAATGCGCATGAATCGGTTGTGTCCGGTCGGAAACTGTATCGTCAGAGCATTCTTGAGATAGAAAAGTTTATTTCATCTACGTTTACAAAAAGGAAACCTAAATCAATTTTTAAAGTACACGAGCTTTTAAATCTGTCATTCAAAATTTATAAAGATGAAATCAATATGAATGGACTTATCAGCTTGAGCCATTTTGCGATTGCACTTCGAAAAAT
>Ga0114968_10003302_pt1 | contig 12139 bp, 13 predicted proteins | sample M_130807_EF_Meta_FD_87020 | JGI IMG/M metagenome (GOLD analysis project Ga0114968, IMG submission 87020) | Freshwater microbial communities from Lake Montjoie, Canada to study carbon cycling - M_130807_EF_MetaG | ecosystem: Environmental > Aquatic > Freshwater > Lake | place: Lake Montjoie... | reverse complement strand
GCTTCCTCTAAATCTTTTCTTGCAGAACGCCCAGCGGTATGCAGGCTTGATGGATTTCCTAATTTTAGTAATTGATTATTAAGCGCGGTGATTGCACTTTCCACCATTGGGGTTGTGGCAGCATGGTCTAGATAAACGCGCATTTGCTAAGTCTAGATGGTGGGGGTTAGCCGTGCTTTTTAGCGTTTATTGCAGCCTCTGCTTGCGGCAGAACTGCGAATAAATCTCCAACTATCCCTAAATCGGCAAGATCGAAAATCGGTGCTTCGGGATCTTTATTAACCGCAATGATGGTCTTACTGGTTTGCATACCTGCACGATGTTGAATTGCGCCAGAGATTCCGCAAGCTACGTAAAGTTGTGGGCTAACTGTTTTTCCAGTTTGGCCAACTTGATGAGTATGTGGATACCAACCAGCATCAGTCGCGGCTCGCGATGCACCAACAGCAGCACCTAGCGAATCTGCAAAAGATTCAACTTTAGAAAAATCACCATTTGTGCCGCGTCCGCCCGAAACAACTATTTTCGCTTCGGTTAATTCTGGTCGGCCACCTTTAACAGCTGGTTGCATATTATTAATTGAGACCAATTTTGCGATATCACTAATTTCGACGGTTACATTTTCAATAGTTGGGTTTGACGGCGTTGCAGTGAAATCAATCGCGCTCGGTCTAATTGTAATAATCGGGGTTCCAGTTTTCACATGGGAATGAACGGTGAAGGATCCACCAAAAATTGACTGGGTAGCAATTAAATTTTCCGATAAATCAATGGCATCTGTGATTAATCCACTATTTGATTTGACCGCAACGCGTGCTGCGATTTCCTTTCCACGTGCGGAAGTTGAAATTAATAACGCTTTAGGAGAATGTGAAGCCAGAACTGATGCGACTGCATCTGCGATGGCTGGGATTCCATGTTTAGCAAACTCGGCACTTTCTGCAATTAAAATATTTTCAATTTCGAAAGCTTTCAACTGATCTGCAATCACCGCGCCAGATCCTGGTTCAGCTAGGACCAGCGCAGTTACCGCGCCAATTCTCTTGCCGAACGCGGCTAATTCTCCAGCAGTTTTGGAAATATTTCCGGAAGCATGATCGACCAGTATTAATACGTTGCTCATACAATCCTTTTTTCAAAAATAAACTCGGCTAATTTGTCGCCACCATTTCCAGCATCTTCCACTTTTTCGCCCTTTTCGCGTGGCGGCCGAGCGGCTGCGTCATCAACGACGCTCCATGCGGTAGCCAAACCAACTTCGCTGGCCGCAACGCCAACATCGCTTAGTGATTTAGTATTAATAGTTTTCTTTTTTGAGGCCATGATTCCCTTGAAAGATGGATAACGTGGCTCGTTTATTTTCTCGATAACGCTTAGGACAGCAGGGAAATTAGCAAACATGCTCTCTACTCCAGCATCAGTCATTCGATCTATCTCTACTTTATTTCCAGAAACATCCACTTTTACAACACCAGCAAAAGTTAATTGGGCCCAGCCAAGTCTTTCTGCCAACATCGCGGGAATCACACTCATTCGCGCATCAGTTGATTCGGTACCACAGAAAACTAAATCGTAACCACCAGACTTAATTGTTTCGGCTAATACTTTTGAGGTAGCGAGCGCATCCGAACCTGCCAGCGCGCTATCCGAAATTAAAGTGGCATCATGTGCGCCCATTGATAAACCTTTGCGAATTGCTTCAGTCGCGCGATCAGGTCCCATAGAAATTAAAGTTATAGTGTGAGTCGGCGTTTCGCTGCCTTCGTTTAGTGGCTCAACAATTCTTAGCGCCTCTTCAATGGCATATTCATCAAGGTCGTTCAGTACCGCATCGACGCCGGCGCGATCTAAGAGCCCGTTTACCAACTTTTTTTCAGCCCACGAATCCGGGACTTGCTTAACGCATACGGCAATCTTCATTCCGCCATATTACTTATTGGTACACCCTGTTAATCACCGAAATACCCATGATTCATTGATAGTTAGGCGACATTTAACCTAAACCTTAGGATTACAGTTCAAAGGTCATTCATCATCATGGTGTGAAAGTAGCCATTGTCACAGAGTCGTTTCTGCCAGATGTTAATGGCGTCACAAACTCAGTACTTCGAGTCCTTGATTTTCTACACGAAAACGGCCACCAAGCTATTGTGATCGCTCCCGAGAATAATAAAGGGATTAAAGAATATCTGGGATTTAAAATTATAAGAACTACAAGTTTGCGGATTAACCAGATGATTCCGATAGCCATTCCAGAGCGAACAATAGAACCATTACTTGAAGGGTTCTCGCCTGATGTTATTCACTTGGCCTCACCAATAATCTTAGGAAGTTATGTAACTAAGATTGCGAAAAAGATGGGAATTCCTACCGTCTCCATCTACCAAACCGACATTGCCGGCTTTGCAAAACAATACAAACTTTCAATTGCGCATAATTCGCTCCGCAAGTGGGTTGCAAACATTCATGCCCAGACTGATCGCACTTTGGTGCCTTCTACATGGTCACTTAAGCAACTGGAGGCTGAAGGTGTAAGCAATGCCAGAATTTGGCAGCGCGGTGTTAATTTGGAGAAATTTAATCCAGCACACCGAAGTGAAACACTCCGACATCAACTCGGTGGTAGTCATAAAAGTTTAGTTGGTTACATTGGAAGAATTGCACCTGAAAAAGGTCTAGAAAACTTAAAAGCGCTTAACAATCGAAAAGATATCCAACTTGTAATTGTCGGTGATGGTCCATCACGAGAGAAATATGTTAAATATTTAAATAACGCCATTTTCTTAGGTTTCAAAGAGAATCAAGAACTTTCTAGTATTTACGCTTCGCTAGATCTATTTATCCACACTGGTAGGTATGAAACGTTTTGCCAATCAGTACAGGAAGCGCTTTCAAGTGGCATCCCGGTAATTGCGCCTGAATCCGGTGGCCCTTTAGATCTAATAACACATTTGGTTTCTGGATATCTAATAGATACTGAAGATGGCAACACTTTAAATTATGCAGTAGACCATTTCTTACATGAATCAGATCGAAAAAGTATGGCCAATATCGCTAGAACTTCCGTATTAGGGCGAAGTTGGAGCGCGATAAATAACCAACTTATTTCTCATTATAAAGATGTCCAATTAATCGCTAAAAACGTAAGGGGTGCGGCATGAATATCGTGCATATTGCGAACTTTTATGGTCCAAAATCCGGTGGCATCAGAACCACGCTCCATCATTTAGGCAAGGAATACAGCAAGAACGGCCATTCCTTCACCTATATAGTCCCGGGAATCTCGCTATTCAGCGAAGTAACCCCTTTTGGTTTGAGGATTACAGTGCCTAGTTTGCCATTACCATTTTCTGGCGGATATAGAATTATCAAAAGCAATAAACAGATTAAAAAATATTTAACTCTTCTTAAACCCGACAGAATTGAAATCTCAGATCGATTCACTTTGCTTAGCATCGGCAAGTGGGCAAAGAATCGAAAAATTCCCTCACTTGTTTTTAGTCATGAAACATTAGAAGGACTGAGCGGAGCTTTAATCCCAAGACTTCCTTTTAGATCGAAACTGGTAAATTGGCATAATACTAGGTTGGCTTCTAGTTTTGACAATGTGGTTGCCACAACAGATTTTGCAGCAACAGAATTCATAAAATTGGATACTAAAAATTTAGCAAAAATCGCACTTGGAGTGGACCTAGAAAATTTTCATCCCCTTAAGCGAAGTACTGAAATCCATAATAAATATGGAAAGGGTTCAAAGTACTTAATTGTGCATTGTGGTCGACTTTCTCCAGAAAAGAACCCTGAATTATCGCTAGCTGCGCTAAAAGAATTGGTTTCGCGCAATATTGATGCACGACTAGTTTTCATAGGAATGGGTCCACAATGGAAGAAATTGAAAACTTTAGCAGAGGGCTATCCCGTAGATTTTCTTGGTTTCATTGCCAATCCAGAGTTAATCGCAGAAATTCTAGCTTCGGCAGATGTAACGCTCGCACCGGGTCCAATTGAAACTTTTTGTTTAGCTGCTTTGGAATCAATCTCAGCCGGTACACCAGTTGTAGCATCAAATACCAGCGCAGTGGGTGAAGTACTTAATGCTAGCGGTGTAGAACCTGCAGGATTTGTAGCGAGAAATAGCGCAGTTGATTTTGCGGATGCAATTCTTAGAGTTTTATCACATGAGCAGATGCGCATCTTTGCTAGAACTCAAGCAGAGAATTTCTCCTGGGAAACTACCGTTAAAAAAATCCTAGAGTTGCAATCCGATTCAAAATTTGGAGATTTTGAAAAGAATGAGCGGTCTATCGCTTGAAAACCGCTACTCAAGAACTCCGTTTCGCAGTATTAGGAGATAGCGCTGCATTCGGAATTGGTGATTACGATGTCAATGGAAACCCACGCGGGTGGGCTCATTATTTATCTAACGCATTTGCTAGCCCAATACAATATTTGAATGTTTCGCGACCAGGGGCTAAATCATTGGAAGTTCGCGATATTCAGTTTCCAAAAATTAGAGATTTCAAACCAAATATTTGTGGATTAATTGTCGGCGGAAACGACATTTTACGGAATGATTTCAACCCAAATAGAATTTACGCGAATTTAAAATCTACAATTATTGAGCTGCAAAAAATCAATAGTGAAATTTTAATGCTTGAGTTACACGACCCAACCAAATTGTTAAAGTTGCCAAAAATTCTTGAACATATTCTAACTAAGAGGGTAAATAACCTTAACGAAGTTATTTATCAATTGAACGAGGAGTTCAATATAGTGCTTTTAAAAACTCGAAGTTTACCTGATATTTATAGTAAATCACTTTGGCATATCGATCGCATGCATCCTGGAACTAAAGGGCACCAAGTTTTGGCTTTAAGTTTTCGAGATCTGCTTCTTTTAAATGGCTGGAAATTTAGGGAGATTGAATTTGACCAACCAATTCAAATGTCATCATCCGAGAAAAGAAATTGGATGCTCCGGAATGGTTTACCTTGGTTCTTTAAGAGAAGTTTCGATTTATTCCCAGCAATAGCATTTCTAATCTCAATGGAGTTGATTGGAAATCTATTAAGTAGCATGAAATCTTTAATCTCACGCTCATAATTGACGGCAGATACTCGTAAGTAATCGGTTCGTTACCCTAAACTCACGCCCGTGCTAGCAATCGTGGCTCCGGGTCAAGGAGCGCAAACCCCAGGTTTTCTCAACCCTTGGGTAGAGAGCGCTCGAGTTCGCGACCTCCTGGAATGGTGGTCTGCAGTAGCGCAAGTTGATCTAATTCGATTAGGCACGGTTGCGGACGCGGATGAAATTAAAGATACCGCTAACGCGCAACCGCTAATTGTTGCAGCTGGATTAGTCGGGGCGCTTTCACTTTTCCCCCACCCCTCCGATGCCTTTAATAAAGTAGGAGTAACGGCCGGACATTCAGTTGGAGAATTAACTGCCGCTGCCGGAGCTAGAGCGATTACTGCAGAGAGCGCCATGGTTTTGGTACGTGAGCGCGGCAAAGAGATGGCAAAAGCTTCGGCGATTACTCCGACTGGGATGTCGGCAATTTTAGGTGGCGAGCGCGCAGCAGTACTTTCCGCAATATCAACGCTAGGACTTACCGCCGCCAACGATAACGGTGCTGGCCAAATTGTTGCGGCTGGTGACTTATCAGCGTTAGCCAAATTAGCTGAAAACCCACCTGAGGGTGCCCGCGTCCGAGCGCTTTCGGTTGCTGGCGCGTTTCATACTTCTTATATGCAACCCGCAGTTGATCGATTAAAACTGCTTGCTAAATCAGTCACCGTTAGAGACCCAAGAACTAAATTACTTTCCAATAAAGATGGCGCAGTTCTCCATCACGGTCGCGAAGCTTTAGATCGAATCGTTGGTCAAATCTCTAACCCAGTTCGTTGGGATCTTTGCATGAAAACCATGGTGGACTTAGGCGTTACTGCGGTAATTGAAGTTCCACCTGCAGGAACTTTAGTTGGACTAATTAAGCGCGCAATGCCGGGTGTTGAAACTTTGGCGCTAAAAACTCCAGAAGATATCCCAGCCGCGATGGATTTAATTGCACGCCATGGAAAACCAAGTTCGATTGATGATCAACCAACTTGGCGATTAATTATTGCGCCATTTAGTGGAACTTTTAAAGTCACTGATGTGGAACTTGGTGGAAACCTAAAAGCAGGAACTGTTGTGGGTTATGTCGAGAATCGTCGTGAAAAAGTAGATTTAATTGCCGAACATGGCGGCACCATTATTGAATTCTTAGCCGAAGATGGCGATCCAGTTTCACCTGGACAGCCGCTAGTTAGATTACATCCGAGTGGGCAGAACTAATGGCGCTAAATTTCACTCCAAAAAATCGTAACTCACGAATTCTTGCCGTTGGCGCGTATCGGCCATCGCGAATAATTCCAAACTCTGACATTGTAGATCGAATTGAATCATCAGATGAATGGATTAGAGAGCGCTCTGGTATTGAATCTCGCCGATTTGCTGGGCCGGATGAATCTGTTATTTCGATGTCGGAAGCTGCATGTAGACAAGCGCTAGAGCGTTCTGGAATTTCTATGGCAGATGTAGATGCGGTAATCGTGGCAACTATTACTTATCCATTTCAAACTCCAAGTGCTGCAACAGAATTAATCGCTTTATTAGGAAATCCAAAAGCCGCAGCCTTTGATATCTCAGCTGCATGTGCTGGTTTTTGTTATGGCGTTGGCATGGCAAGTGATTTGATTCGAAGCGGTTCAGCAAATTATGTTTTAGTTGTTGGCGTAGAAAAATTATCAGACTTTACTGATCCAGAAGATCGTGGCACTGCATTTATTTTTGCGGATGGCGCTGGCGCAGTGATTATCGGTCCATCGGAAAGTGCCGGAATTGGTCCAACTATTTGGGGATCTGATGCAACTAACCGAGATGCAATCTTGATGACACCTTCATGGATAGATTTAAAGAACCCTGAATCTTTAGGTTGGCCTGATATTTCTATGCAAGGTCAGACGGTATTTCGTTGGGCGGTTTATCAAATGGCACCAATTGGCTTGCAAGCTCTGGCAGCCGCTGGGTTAACGCCAGAAACGCTCGATGCATTTATTCCGCATCAAGCCAATATGCGAATCATTGATTCGATGGCGAAATCTATGAAGCTGCCAGATACCGTGGCGATAGCGCGCGATGTTAGGGTTTCAGGGAATACTTCAGCCGCATCAGTACCAATTGCAATGGATTCATTACTAGCCGAACGCCCAGATTTACATGGCAAAACTGCACTAATAATCGGATTTGGAGCAGGATTGGTCTATGCCGCCCAGGCAATAGAACTTCCGGCTGCAAGTAGTAATAAGTAATTACTAATAAATAAGGAGAATGTAAAATGTCACTATCACCAGATGCAGTACTAGCAGGACTTAAAGAGATTGTTGAAGAGGTCGCAGGTATTCCTGCAGCATCAATCGAACTTGGTAAGAACTTTACCGACGATCTTGATGTCGACTCCCTCAGCATGGTTGAAGTTGTAGTCGCTGCTGAAGAGCGTTTTGGCGTAAAGATTCCAGATGACAAAGTTACTGAACTTGCAACAGTTGGCGATGCCGTTAACTTTATTGTTAACGCAGCAAAGTAACGCTCTATTTACTAGGTTTTAGATAACCGAGATGAATAAACGTCGTGTAGTAGTCACCGGTCTTGGTGCTACTACTCCACTTGGTGGAGATGTCGAATCTACTTGGGCTGCGCTAATTGCGGGCAAAAGTGGCGTGCGCACATTGCAAGGTGAATGGGTTTCTTCAATTCCAGTTTCGATAGGCGCACCAATCGCGGTTGAACCAATTGAAGTTATGGATCGCGTAGAAACGCGGCGGTTAGATCGCTCAGAACAATTTGCGCTGATTGCTTCGCGCGAAGCTTGGCAAGATGCTGGTAAACCTGAAATTGATAAAGAGCGGCTTGGTGTAGTGATTGCATCTGGAATAGGTGGCGTAATCACTCTTCTTGATGCGTACGATGTATTGAAAACTAAAGGCGCACGATTGGTAAGTCCACATACGGTTCCAATGTTGATGCCAAATGGACCTGCGGCAAATGTTGGTCTTGAACTCGGTGCTAAAGCTGGCGTGCATACTCCAGTTAGCGCATGTGCATCTGGCGCTGAAGCAATTGGTTACGCGTTAGAAATGATTCGAAATAATCGAGCTGATGTAGTTCTTGCTGGTGGCGTTGAAGCAGCAATACATGCGCTGCCGATGGCTGGCTTTGCTTCCATGAAAGCGCTCTCTACTCGTAATGATGAACCCGAAAAAGCTTCGCGCCCATACGATGTAAATCGAGATGGTTTTGTGCTTGGTGAAGGTGGCGGCGTATTAGTTCTAGAAGAGTATGAACATGCAATTGCACGCGGTGCAAAAATTTATGCTGAGATTGCGGGACAAGGTTTAACTTCAGATGGTTATCACATAGCCGCACCAGATCCTGAAGGCAGCGGCGTTAAACGCGCTATTGAAATTGCACTTGCCGATGCCGGCCTAACTACCAAAGATATTGTGCACTTAAATGCGCACGCTACTTCAACACCTGCTGGTGATGTCGCTGAAGCTTCGGCGTTAGTTGGCGCATTCGGTGATGAGATTTCACATGTAACAGTTTCTGCAACAAAATCAATGACTGGACACTTACTTGGTGGCGCTGGCGCAATTGAAGCGATATTTGTGGTCCTCGCACTGCATCATCGTCTAGCTCCCCCAACAATAAATGTTGATGAGTTAGATCCCGCTGTAAAGCTAGATGTTGTAATGAATGTTGCTAGGCCATTGCCAGCCGGACCGATTGCAGCGCTTAATGATTCATTTGGTTTCGGTGGGCATAACGTTGTGCTCGCTGTTAAATCTTATGAAGGCAAGTAAATGAGCGAAGCGGCGATCGATCCACGCGATCCGCAATTAAGAATTGAACGAATTTTAGATAGCGGAACCATTAAATTACTTTCAGAGCGAGATAAATCTGGAATGTTGGCAGCTCACGGCAGCGTTGACGGCGTTGCAGTAACAGTTTTTGCCTGCGATGCCACAATTCAAGGTGGCGCCATGGGAAATGATGGCGCGAAAGTAATTTGTGCAGCTTATGACTACGCCCGTAAAAATAACACGCCAATTGTTGGAATATGGCACTCGGGCGGCGCGCGATTACGTGAGGGCGTGCTTTCATTAGATGCATTTGGTCGAGTTTTTCAAGCGATGATTCAAGCTAGCGGAAAGATTCCACAATTTTCATTAGTAGTAGGACCAGCTGCTGGTGGCGGCGCATATGGTCCATCACTTACCGATGTTGTTGTGCTCGCACCTGAAGGCCGAATATTTGTAACTGGCCCAGATGTAGTTCGTAGCGTCACTGGTGAGAATGTGGATATGGCTCGCCTTGGCGGTCCAGAACCTCATGGTCGCAGAAGCGGTGTTGTACATATAGTCGCCGAAACAGAAATTGAATCTTACGAAGCGATCCGAAAATTAACATCACTTTTCGGAAATCAAGGCAAGATTGCAACCGAAATTCCAGAAATTGATTTAGCTAAATTATTACCAGAATCTGGAAAGCGTGCCTATGACGTGCATCCGCTGATTGCAGGCTTATTAGATAAAGATTCAGAATCTCAAGAGCTTTTCCCAAAATGGGCGCCAAATATCACTATTGCGCTTGGTCGATTAGGTGGTCGAACCGTTGGTGTTGTCGCAAATAATCCACTTCGACTTGGTGGTTGTTTAGATTCATCATCTGCGGAAAAAGCAGCTCGTTTTGTCAGACTCTGCGATTCATTTGGAATTCCGCTTGTTGTATTGGTTGATGTACCTGGTTATTTACCTGGCGTCGGCCAAGAATGGGATGGCGTTGTACGCCGCGGCGCAAAGTTGCTCCACGCATTTGGCGAAGCCGTAGTTCCTCGCGTAACTCTAGTTACTCGCAAAGCATATGGCGGCGCATATATTGCGATGAATTCCAGATCACTTGGCGCAACTAAAGTATTTGCTTGGCCAACTGCAGAAGTTGCAGTTATGGGTGCAGTAGCTGCAATCCGAGTATTACATAGAAGAATTTTGGCTGATGTTCCTGATGACCAACGCGATGCGATGGAACTTGAGTTAGCTGCAGAACACGAAAAAATTTCTGGCGGTGTGGAACGTGCCATTGAAATTGGCGTAGTTGATGAAATAATTCAACCTAATTTAACTCGTAGCGCAATCGCCCAGGCAATTGCAAAAGCCCCACAGTTACGCGGGGCTCATGGCAATATTCCGTTATAAGTTACTTTGTTTTAAAAGCCACCGTTACCGTAATTGAAATAGTTTTTTCAATAGTTGAAGTGTCGTAGTAACCACCAGCTGCAGTATCGGTTGAATCAGGCGAGGTAACTTGAGTCGGACCGCTCTTCACGGCAATTACCGAACCAACTTTTCCACCGGTTGCAGCCATGATCGCTTCAGCTCGAAGCTTGGCATCTTTCATCGCTTGCGCCAGCAAATCAGGACGGAGTTCGGCAAGGTTTGAGACATAATAACTTGGACCGTAGTTAGAGACATTTACCCCGGTTTGAAGTAAAGATCCAATGCCATCGCTAAGTTTCTTAACCAATTCAACATCTGCGCTTCGTACCGTGAGTGTTCGAGAACCTTGGTAGCTAATTACTCTGCCGGTAGGATTGCCATTTACATATTCATTATTTGGGTAAGTTGAAACCGCACCGAGTGAAATCGCATCTGCCGGAACCCCACCTTTAATTAAATAATCTTGCAACGCAACAATCCCCACTTCAACTTTTTTTACTGAAGCTGATTGAGTTTGTGCAGATTCTTGTGATGAAAGTGTCCAAACAACTTTATCCGAGGTTGCGCTTACCTTTGCACTTCCAGTAACTGATATTCCATCACCAGCACGAGTTGCAAATCCACTTCCGACTTTTGCCAATCCGGCGCCGATTGCGGCAGCTAAAATTGCGGCAGCGGCTATTAGCGCAACTAATCGATTACGTTCGATATTTAGGTTCATACCGAAATTCTATCAATCAATTCGATTGAACCTTCGCCATACGCAATTCGAAACGGTTCAAGTTCGCGATCCCAGCAAGTTCCAAGGATATTTTCCAGTTTCTCGGCCAGCTCTTCGGAATCTAATTTAGAGATAGCGGCAGTGATCTGATTTTCGTTAATCATTACATCACCGGATGGGCCAATAGTCGCACGATGCAATTTTAGATTTGGCGTGAATCGGAAGTAATCGCCATCGCTTCCCAACGCTGCATCTTGTCTAATTTCGAAACGAAGATAATTCCAACCAGCTAGCGAAGTCGCCATTTGCGCAGCAGTTCCATTCTTTGCCTGCCAATTCAACGAACATTGAAAAGTTCCAGACATTAGCGGTTGTACTTTCCAATCATTTTTTATTGGGACGCCAAGTACTTCCGCGAGCGACCAATCGATGTGAGAACAGAGCGATTTTGGTGCGGAGTGAATCGTTAATATTCCATGAGTAATACCCAAATGGATTGGCGATAGCGTGATCATGCAAGCTCCTCTAAAAGGAGCATCTACTAAGTTGCGTTACTTAGTTAGATGCACCTTCCCCAGCCCACCTAATTAAGTAAATCTGAGCGTAATCTCATGGTGAAAAAAGTGCAATATCGCCATTTTCTATCAGGAACTTTTCAGAGTACGCTTCCCCTTAGTCCAACGCTTATCAGTACCCGCTTGCTGGCAAGAACTGTTTGGGTCCGCCTCGAGGAAACTCAAGTGGATTTGAAGAGAAGCTCAGATCGGTATCGCTGTAGAACGGAAAGACTGGCGTTCGTGGAATTCACGAATGTCCCCCATGTACCGAAGGAAAGCTAAATGGCAACAGGCACAGTTAAGTGGTTCAACTCAGAAAAAGGTTTTGGTTTCATTGCTGTAGATGGTGGCGGACAAGATGTATTCGTTCACTACTCTGCAATTCAAGGCAATGGCTACAAGTCTCTTGAAGAGGGTCAGTCAGTAACTTTCGAAGTAGTCCAAGGTCCTAAGGGTCCTCAGGCTGACGCAGTTACAGCTAACTAATTACACTAACTAGTTAAATTAAAGCCCCAGAGAAATCTGGGGCTTTTTTATTTAACTTT
>Ga0114968_10003301_pt1 | contig 12141 bp, 8 predicted proteins | sample M_130807_EF_Meta_FD_87020 | JGI IMG/M metagenome (GOLD analysis project Ga0114968, IMG submission 87020) | Freshwater microbial communities from Lake Montjoie, Canada to study carbon cycling - M_130807_EF_MetaG | ecosystem: Environmental > Aquatic > Freshwater > Lake | place: Lake Montjoie... | reverse complement strand
TATGTTTATCAATCTCTTAAGGCCCGGTAGCGCAGTTGGTTAGCGCGCCGCCCTGTCACGGCGGAGGTCGCGGGTTCAAGTCCCGTCCGGGTCGCAAAGGTTTTGGTGTCGTACTTTTTATAGGCCGAAATCAGAACCTTGTTTGGCTTGGTAGCTCAGTTGGTACGAGCGAACGACTGAAAATCGTTAGGTCGCCGGTTCGATCCCGGCCCAAGCCACGGTAGGAAAACAGAATCTGACCGTTCATTCGATTTATTTGATTGTCTGGATAAATACACTCTACAAATGAACTATGAAGAGCGACCTTGGGGCAACTACACAGTCCTGCTCACCGAGGAAACCTGCCAAGTGAAGAAACTAGTAGTCAATCCAGGAAAACGTATCTCTTTACAAAGTCACGAATTCCGTTCAGAGCACTGGTTCATAGTTTCGGGGCAAGGAACTGCTGAGTTAAATGGCAGGGAAATAGAAGTGGGGCCAGGTGATTCAATTGATGTCCCGATTGGCTCCAAGCATCGAATTTCATGCAGCGAAGGTGAGCCATTAGTTTTCATTGAGACTCAGACGGGCTCTTCAATCTCCGAAAACGATATTGTCCGGTATGACGATGATTTTGGACGTGCCTAAGCCTTGTCGGTTGATTCCCCCCAATGATTCAAGGATAAACTGAACATATGCCACATCGGGATTCGTAAAATGTCTAACTTTTTGAAGCGAATTTCAAATGGTTTAGAGCGGTTTCCTAAATTATGGCAATTATTTTTTAGGCTTTATGGGATTAGGTCATTTAGCCAAGAGAGAATTCGATATAGAAAACGATCTAAAGTCTTTGAGGATGAGGGGACTTGCTCATCTAAGTTTGAGGTTATTTTTGATGCTCAATGCCTTCAAACTCTAACTCGACAAAGAGGAATCGGAAAATATTCTTTGTCCTTGATTGAGGCAATTTGTAAAGTTGCCCCTGAAAAGGAATTTGCTGCCTATCTTACGAATATAGCAGACCGCGCGGCATTGAATATTGCAAAAGAACTCCTTGCCTCTCTTGAGTGTCCTAATTTGTGTGTCCTAGTACTAGATCCTTTTGAAAGCTCGAACAAAATCTCCCTCTCTCAGAGTCAAGAGTATTTAGAGAGTTCTCTCAGTTCATTTGCACCAAAAGTAGTAATTTCATTGAGTAATTTTGAAAAACCTACGGCCGCTATTCCGCTACCGCCAAGTTCAACTTATAAAACAAGTGCAATACTCTATGACTTGATTCCACTTCAGTTTCCCGATCATTTGCTAATTTCAAGACATCAAAAAACAAGTTACCGCTGGCTTCTTGCTAATTCACAAAAATTCGATTATTTATTTTCTATCTCAAATACAACCAAGGAGATTTGGACAGATTTAGTCTCAAAATCCTCGCTAATAAAAGTAATTAATGGGGCTGGTTACCAGCATGTGGAGACAGAATCACCAGGGTTTGCCCATCGATTTGGAATTTTGTGTGTCGGGGCAGAGCAGCAACATAAAAACCTCGAAAGACTTATTTCCGCATACAGCATGTTACCTAAAAACATCCAAGTAATTCACTCATTGACAATTGTTGGGATTCGCTCAAATGGTGCTAGAAGAAAACTAGCAAAGTTTGCAAGGCGACTTGATTGTGATGTCCTGCTGCCGCAATACTTAACGGAAGCTGCTCTTCGCAACGAATATCGATCGAACAGAATACTAGTAATGCCATCATTATCGGAGGGTTTGTCACTTCCAATTTTGGAGGCTTGGGCAAATGGATTACCTGCCATAGGTAGCGCTGGCACGGTTGCTGATGAATTAATCCAAGAAAAAACACTTCTATTTGATCCAAAAAATACTTACTCGATAGCGCAAGTTATTGAAGTTTTATTACTTTCGGAGGTTGAATGGAACAAAGCAATCCTGAGTGCCCAGATCAATGCCAAGAATTATTTATGGGCGAGAACCGCAGATTTGGCTCTGAGCGCTCTTAGGGAATTTGGTGAACATGGATAACAAAAGGGTATTAATCATTGGTACTGAGGTAGCAACTAGTGAGTTCGAGTCAGGGGCTTCTCTCCGATTAAATGGGATTAGAGATTTACTCGAACAATGCCAACTAAAAGTTATAGTAGTGTCCCGGTCTGAAGCTGATCACTACTTGAAAAAAGATTGGGATTTGATAGTTCTAGTTTCGTTTGCAACTGCACAATTCTTACGTAAAGCGCGAAAAAGTTCTAAATTAATTTGGTTTGACTCCACGGATTCATGGCAGCTTACTCGTTTTTCATTGTTACGAAGTGGGGATTTGAAACAGATACCTGCCTTAATTCGAGACTTGTTCTGGTTGTGGACAGCTCCGAGATTAGACATGCTAACTTTTGTCACTCGGCGAGATGCTGAAGCCGAAAAAACTTGGTGGGCAAAACGCCTTAATCCTGTAGTTTATCCCGTTCATAACTTAATGCGTCCACTAAGCCCTTCTACGGAATCGCGATTAATTTTTGTTGGCGATGGTAAGTACGGCCCAAACTTGCGCGCTATGAAGTTTCTAACAAAGGTTCTCGATTTCTTACCATCGAATCAACAAATTCATGTCTATGGAAGAGGATTCAAGAATATAGATTCAAGATTTGTTTTACATGGCTACTGTACGAAGGAAGAAATGTACTTAGAAAATGACATTCACCTGGCACCGATAGAATCCGGTGCGGGTCTGAAGTTGAAAGTGGCGGTGCCATTGTCAAATGGATTAAGGGTAATTTCAACACCTGAGGGAGCAAATGGGTTTACCCAAAACTCAAATCTATTCCTAGCTTTAGATGAAAAAACCTTCGCGTTGCGAATTCGTCAATTGAGTGGTGTTTCAAACTCAAGTGCAGGAATAACGTTGGGTGAGATTTATGAGGAGGATGGAATTGAGTATATTCGAGCTTGGATTAAGAAATCGATCCGTAGTTAAGTCTATTTGGTTATGACCATTCAATGCCACAAAGAAACTAGACTTCGCGTAGGTTTTGAATGAATTCCAATACAATTTGACTAATGGAAGCGACGGGAGGCAATCACCTTGAAGAAGGCTCTAATTACCGGAATTACCGGCCAAGATGGACACCACCTAACCGAACTATTGCTCAGCAAAGGATACGAAGTCCATGGGCTGATTAATGGCCAACGGAATTCGCGCCTTGATGAATTTTCAGCTCGATTCCCCGAGGCCAAATTAGCAGGTGGGGACCTAACGGATTTTTCAAGTTTATTGCAAGTTGTCGGCAACGTAGGGCCGGATGAGATTTACAACTTGGGTGCAATCAGTTTTGTTGGGTTGAGCTTTAAGCAACCTGAATTAACCGCAAACGTAACCGGACTTGGCGCACTCCGACTTTTGGAGGCAATTAGGAAAGCCGGATTAGAAAAAACTTGCCGGTTCTATCAAGCGTCATCCTCCGAAATGTTTGGAAAAGTACGAGAAACGCCGCAAACTGAGTTAACGCCTTTTCATCCACGCTCCCCCTATGGCGTTGCAAAAACTTTTGCTCACTATACGACGATGAACTATCGGGAATCCTATGGTATGCACGCATCAACTGGAATCCTCTTCAACCATGAAGGTGAATATCGCGGACATGAATTTGTTACTCGAAAAATCACATCACACGTTGCTAAAATTAAGTTGGGAAAAATCGACAGATTCTCACTCGGAGATTTAAGCCCAAAACGTGATTGGGGATATGCTAAAGAGTATGTGGAAGCTATGTGGTTGATGTTGCAGCAAAAGAATCCTGATGACTATGTAATTGCAACAGGGGAGGCACATACCGTTCGAGAGTTTGTTGAAGCATCATTAAGAGCTGCTCAACTTAGTGGCCCCATAGAAAGCTATGTAGATTTTGATGAAAATATGATTCGTCCAGCGGAAGTTGATTTACTCATTGGAGATGCGTCAAAGGCAAAAACTTTGCTGACTTGGGAGCCAAAAATCAGGTTTGAGGGCCTCGTGAACATTATGGTTGAAAATGATTTAAGAATAGAAGCTGACCAAAGTTAGCTTCTTCTGCCCAAATACCTAATTTTAAACCTGGAGATGATCTAGTGAATTTTGACGAAATCGATGCCTTCTTAGAAAGGTTGGAGAATGCAAGAGATGACGATCATCTTCGAGTCATGTTCAATGAATACGAAACTGACTACGATTTAGCAATTCCTCCAGATCCATTCTCTGAGGATTATAGATTAAAACAAATGGAACTCTACAAAAAATTAGCAGGTAAGAACTATTCTGTCTCTAATGAAGTGACTTCCTTTGACGTAAACGAGTTGCTTAAGTCACCTTTTCCTTATTGCCATCAATCTTTTGAAACTGTTGGAGACACTCTCCTGGCTATTGGTTTCCTTATTAAGAAAATGGCTTTACCAAAGTCTGCGACAATTCTAGAATTTGGTCCAGGTTGGGGAAATACATCAATAGAACTTGCCAAGACAGGCTATAAAGTGACTACCGTTGATATCGAGGAAAATTTTGTAAAACTCATTTCAGAGAGAGCAAGAAGAGAAGGGCTCGCTAACTTAACTTCTCTACAGGGAGATTTTTTCTCAATTGAAAACTTTAATGAGAAATTTGATGCAGTTGTATTCTTTGAAAGTTTTCATCATTGTGATAACCATCAGTTGTTGATTGAAAAAATTAAAAGGGTCTTAAATCCGGGTGGGAAAATTGTTTTTGGGGCAGAGCCTTTAGTGCCGGATTTTCCGATACCCTGGGGTTTGCGAATGGACGGTCAGTCTTTATGGGCTATTCGAAAAAATGGTTGGCTAGAACTTGGTTTCAATCGCACATATTTTAGTGATCTCCTAAAGCGAAATGGGATGGTTGTGGATTACTTCGATGGCAAAGATGGTCCTTGGTCATCGGTCGCCATTGCTCAGTTCGTAGGTGACGCCACGAGAATTTATAGCGTCTCTGGTGGGAAGTTGAAAACCCAAATCGGTGAAATAACCTCGGACGGGATCCGGGGTTCGAAGAAGGATGGCTTCTTACTTTTTGGTCCATATGTGCAGATCTCAAAAGGTCATTATGAAGTTTCCATCCAAATTTCAACATCACTTGCTACAAGAATTCAACTCTTTGTTGACATCACCAGTTTGGCGGGAACTCAAATACATTCAGAACACAAAGCATCGGTTTCCAAGGAAAAAACAAAGTATTCATTCGATTTTTCGATAGATGATAATGTTGACGACTTAGAGGTACGCGTTTTCTGTAGAGGAAATAGTAGTGACCTATTACTTAGTTCAGTAAGTATTTCCCGAACATCATAAAATCTAAATCTACAACATATTCAAAAGCCCTTGTGACATCCCTTGAATTCTTTCAGAGATACTTGAACGTGAGTTTTCAGAAACAATTTTCTGGAAACCCTCCGATTTTTCCCTCGCGATGCCAAAGTCCAGAAATTTCTTGTGAGTTTCAATGATTTTTTGAGCTATCTTGGTAGCTGAATAATCCCCCGCAGTAAACACTAATTCACGTACTGAATCGAAAATCGGGGATGGAGTTACTATGACCGGCACTCCCGAAGAAATTCCATGTCTTACGGCGGCTGATGCTGTCTCACCAGTATCTCTATATGCATAAATCAAAAAGTTGCAAATTCGAAGTTCTTCTAAGATCTGAGTATCTGTGAGGAAGTTTGTGTTTACGACAACATCTACCTGCGGGTGTTTACCAACCAAATCTTGCAGGATATTAACTTGGTCAATAGAGGAAGGATCGGAATGTATAGAACAGTAATATCTAATTGTTACTTTCGAAAAATCTTTCAACAAGATTGTGGCAACTTCAAAGAGTGATTCTTGTTGCTTATTCGGAAGTGCAAAACCCGACGTACCAATTACAATCTCTTTTCGGTCACCAATAAAGTAGTCGAATTCTCTTAAGGGATTCGGGAAAGCCAAAGGCAAAAACACCACATTTTCGACAAGACCAAACTGCTTCAAAAGATTCAGGTCTTTCGCATCGTGTACGATCACCCTTTCCGCTGCTTTCAAAGATGGGAGAATCGCACCGATTTCCTTATGGGGGCGATTATCTAAATCTCTGAGAGAATGAAGTTCGATGAATACAATTTTGTTCAGGCATAGCGACTTTACAAAGACGTTTAAACTTTCGCTTTCATAAAAACCCCAGTTGTGCTGAATGAATACTACATTCACATCTGATTCGGAAATGACCCTCTCCAGAACTTCCATGGATCTCTTTTCTGTCCACACTCTCTGTAAACCGGATTCGACTTCCGGATCAATAGCTAAAGAAGTTTTGGGAGGCAGAACGATATATTGATTATCGGGATAATAGTTAAGTAATCCCTTCGCATATTCGGCGATTCCACATGGTGTGTTAAAAGTTGTAATCCACGCGGTCTGGGGTTTAATTGTTGCATGGTCGTTTAGTTTCTTAATGAATTCAATATTATTTGAGAAATTATCTTCCCATGTCGCTGGCTCAAATTGTACCAAAACTTTCGTCTCATACATGCTCCTCATTGCCTTAACCAATTCCTCTACTTTAGGCTCAGCCCAGAGAGAGTTGAAATTCTTTAAGTGAGAGTCAGATGTAGCAAAATCGAAATCCACAAGTATCCCATGGCTACTAGAGATGAAATCTTTATGCCCACCCCAATCTGTAGCTATGACTGGTATCCCAAAACATAATGCTTCGTAAAGGGGGAGTCCAAATCCTTCGCCACGCGAAGGTTGTATCACACAATCTGCTGTATTGAACAAATCTAGCATTTGTTCAATACCAAAGTCCTTATTTATGAATTCAATATCCGCATGACGATGGAATTTTTCCTTCATCTTTCTTAAATGTATATCCGTGGAGTTGTGTTGATTTGGAAATGTCTTGATAACTAATTTTACTTTATCGCTTTTATTGAACGCTTGACCAAATGCCTGTAAAAGCGAATCTATGCCCTTTCTTGGGAAGCCAGATGAAACATGAAGAAAGGTAAACTCATCACCGCGCGTAGGATTCTTCTTCCGATTTTTTATGGAATCGAGTGCAAAACTTGACGAGGCTCCAACAACCGATGAAGGTATCTTCAAGCCATTATCAATTAGTGTCTTTTGAACGAACCTAGTTGCAAATGTGATTCCATCCAAAAAGTAATTGAATTCAGTCAAATATATCTTTGGAAACTCCGTCTCTTCCCAATTATATGTATGAAAAAGATTGAGTTCACCATTCATGTCGTGTGCAATAGGAGGGTAAGTATTACGCATCCAGATTCTTGAGCTTTGCGATACCGAAGATTGTAGTGAGGAAGGTGCTTCATGCAGACCCAGATTTACTTCTTCATTATATAGGAAGTTGTCTGTTTTATAGTCGTATTCTTCGGGCAATACAGATATCTCAAAAGGAAAGGATTTTGAGGCTTCGTATACATTCCTGTTCAACTGCGACAACGAATATGATCCTTGAAAGTGGCCTGAAAGTCGAATATTAAAATTCGTAGGTACTACTGAAGATTCAGTTCTTTGCAGTAGGTTTTGAAAATTTCGAGATAAGACATCAATGTATTCTTGCGTTTGATCAGAATTCAAATTCCATAGACCGATTCTTGACAAGAGATTTTCCATGCTATGACGGACTCCAGCTTTAGTGAAATCCTTTACAACTATGGTGCCATCTTCATTTCTAAATCCAATCTCTAGAAATCTATGTGCAGCTTTCTTCCAGCTATATTGCGAACGTCGATCAAGAAATTCGAGCAAGAGTTTTTCCCTTGACGTGACGTTGTTTGCAAATTCAATGATTTTCTCACTTATTGAATCTGGGGACATGGGATCGAAAGTGTTTGGCAAACCCTCGAGGATATCTTTCATAGAGCTCGTTTTTGAAGCGATAGCTGGTATGCCCCTTGCCATTGATTCTAAGAGCGGCAAACCCAGGCCTTCATGTAAGGATGGAAGAACTACTAGTCTTGCATTCTCATAGACTTTTTCCAATTCGTTGTCGGTGACAAATCCCCTAATTTTAACTCTGGTCCCAAGTTTTGTTTCACTTATCGCGCTTAGAATTGGTGCAAGTTCAGATTCATAATCCCGCCCCACTAGGACTAATTTGGAATTCCTATGTAGGTACTTTTCAGATTTAGAAAACGCTTCTATGAGGCGAGGTATGTTCTTGCGTTCTTCAAACGCTCCGACATATACGATGTCTCGTGCATTCTTGTTGGATTGGATTGAAAAATCGGATTCAGTTATGCCCCCCCATAAAACTGTGATTTTTTCTTCTGGCAAACCGAAATACTCAACCGCTTCTACTTTTGCTGAAGAAGATATGGCAAATATTGAATCATATTTTGCATAAGTTGAGGTTCTCTCTCGATACCATTTCTCCACCTCTGCATCTGCTAAGAATTTTTCTGGATAAATTGCGGGGATAGCATCAAAAAAGAAACAGCTGCTATGAAATTTTCCGAAAGAGTGTTGGACGACTTGTTCGGAGTATCCTTCCACTACACTACAGACATGGACCCAATCTGGATCTATTGATTCAATTATCTCTTTGCGGATATCAACTGCGGGCTTTTGTAATAAGCCTGATTTACTTAAAGCGTCTATCGGGTACTCCAATGAAATCCAAGTAGCCTCTGGGCAATTAATGATTAATTCACTTTTTCGGGCAACATCCAAGTCGAGCAATTCATTTTGCAAGAAAAAGACTGAATGGTCAGTTAATTTGCTACAAGCTTCTTTGAGTAGCTCGAAAGAGTATTTACCAATTCCTCTTGATCCGCTACGCCCTTGAATCGCTTGGATGTCAAATACGATTCTCATAATTACGAACTTTCTTTTGCAGAATTGAAATTAAGTTCTGATCGGTATTTTTTCTAAATTTTTGAACTTTATGGGGAGGTTCAGATGTTAATTCTAGGGATACCTTTTTACTCCTTATTTTAAACAAGAAATGCCCAAAACGTTTTCTAAATCCATGCCTCCAGACTAACCTTAACTGATTTTGGATCCAAGGCATTTCTCGAGTTAATTTGAAAACTAATATTTTTGCCTGAAATAAAACCTTACGAGTGTATTTGTTCTGAAGTTTTTCAGCCATCCACTTGGATAAGCTGAACCGGGCTTTCAGACCCTCGATTTCAAGGTTTAGTGTTTGATTAGTACTTTGCAAAGCTTCGATTTCAAGGTTTAGTGTTTGATTAGTACTTTGCAAAGCTTCGATTTTAAGGTTTAGTGTTTGATTAGTACTTTGCAAAGCTTCGATTTCCAAATTGATTAAGCCACAGAAAGGCTGAGAAGCAGTTCCCGACAACACAAATTCGTCAAAAATGTTTGGTGGATACAGGAATGACCCACTGAGATCCTTAAAATCTTTATGCAGATAAAACCTGTTCAATCCATCTCCATAGATATAAAAGTAATCTTTGGACTCAACCTCTTTTTCCCATTGTAGGTGAGTGCTCATCTGAGAATTGGGCTCTGTGGATTCGATAACTAAAACCCATGGCCTTACTTTAGAGTCTTTCCAGGAAGTCAATACAGACTTCTCGCTCCCTTCGACATCAATTTTGAGCCAATGAACTTCTTTTCCGTTCGCCAGCTCCAGAATATTATCCAGAGAAGTCGTTTGTACTAAAACCTTTTCAACGAATCTTCCATCTGCGGTGTAATTCGAGGCAAGGATGGGGGATGCTGTGGAGAGGCCAGTGTCGTGCACTATATAAAAGTCAACTTCATTCAATTCCTGTGTTACAACTTTTTCTATAACAACATCGCGACTACGTTTCTCTCGAAGTCTTGAAGCATACTGTGGAACCGGTTCAACATTTATACCACTCCAACCCTGATCGTAAAAATGCTTCGAGGTTGAGTCTCTTGTGGGATCTTGAGCTCCAATATCAATGTAAAAGCCATTTGTAACGTGCTTAAATACGCGGCCAAGAATAACATCTTCGAAATTCTGGGAATAACTGATCACAATCGATCTCCAGCAAGTATTACAAGAATTTTCGGCCAGATAATATTCATAAGCAGAATGTATCACTCAAATAATATTTAAATGGGAATCTCAAAAAATTATCTGACATTGTTCAGCGTTTCATTAGTTCGATTCAACGCTTGAGAATCAAAACGTGGTTGATCTCGAGAATTGTGTGCTTCTCCTTGAGATAAACACGAGGCTCTAAAATTGACTTCTCGTTCACCTTGATTTCAAGGGCGGCACTGAATTTTGGCGCTTTAGTGTCTATCGAAACTCTATCTATCAATATTCTTCCGAAGTCCGTGCTTACTTCGAATGTTGCTAAGTCACCAATATCCTGGGAAGTAGCTCGGCTTCTCCCGGATACGATGAATCGGTAGTTTCCAGGTTCTAACTCGAGATAGCCACCAAATAAAGCAAATCCAGATTGAGAAACTTTTTTGCTTGGCACAATTCTGTCTGATACATAACCGCCAACCTGGGTATTGAAGACAGCAGCAGGAATAGTGATTCTTTGATCAGACATGAGAGCATCGCTAAATATATCTAAGCGACCTCTTCCAATCTCGGAAAGTAGCGAGAAATTTGAAGGGTAAAACCAGATTTCTAGACTCCCACACAACACATTTTTCGATGGTTTCCCAAATGCCAAGTTGAGGGTCTTTTTTTCGAGGTCATTCACAATTACATAATTGACATTTCTTCTAGATCCGTACTTGTACATGTAATCATTTGCATTATTACCCCATAAAAAAAGTAAATTTTCCTTAGTTGTTGGCCAGGGCGTTAGTTGTACTAACTTTATTTCAGTATTCGAAAGGTAGGTAAGGCGTTTTGCCGTCCAGTAACCCGCCAAACCGATTAGCCCACCATTCTCCTTTATGCAATTAGCCTCCTCCGAAAGGGGAGATAATGTTTTCTTGAATTGGTTTTCGATATTGAGTGCTCCACTTAAAGACAAAAGACCCAGCGAGAAAATTCCAATTGAAATAATTCCAAACTTTATTCTTCTAGAATTAACAAAATTCGATATAATTTTTGGCAACAAAAGCAATGGACCAAAAAATGTCATCATTAGGTACCGAGAGCTGTCAATGTTTTCCCATGCGAATGCCGAAAATACTGGATTGGCGAGAACAGTAAACAGTAATCCTAATTGGAATAAATTTTTTGATTCTAAGAAATTTTCAGAGCGTGTGAAAATTCGTTCATTAAATAACGTTTTAACCATCCACGCGATAATCAGAACCAATACCAAAGCAAATAGCAATGCCTCATGCGAGGTCTTTATCAAACTAAAAACATCTCGAAATTCACTGCTGCTACGCGCCAAAACTATATTGAAGTTAAATGAAATATTTGCGTCTGGCTGTCGGTTAACAAAGCTTTGACAATAAATTCCAACTCCCATTGCAAAAAACTGAAGGAAAAAGTTGTTTCGTATAATTCTGTAATAGAGCCTATTTTCTTTCTTAAAAAAATGTGAGATTAGCAATATGGCAATCAAGGATGGAGCCAGATATGAAATGTAAGCCTTGTTGCTTAATGAGCACAGAAATGTTATCAGGCAGGTAAAAATATTTATGATCAGATTGTTTTCTTTGATATTTCCAATGAAAAGATATAAGGCAAGTATTGAGTAAACTGCATATGTAAAGTGATTTCCAGCAGTAAAGAAGTATTTGGCGACCCAATCAGTCGTTCCAGCATTTGTCGTCAAAAGGAACAACACAGCAAATATAATTACTGTTGAAAATAAGAGTTCGTGCAACCTTACTTTTTTGAAATTTGCGACAATCTTCGCTCCTAGAAAAATGAAAATCAACAGCGAAGGAACAATCGCAAGAGCTGGGTAGAGAAGGTAGTCCAATTTAAGAGAATGTAAAACATAGTAAGTAAGCCCATCAGGAAAGAAAAATGGAGACCGTGGAAATTGCCAACCTTTGAACTGATTAAAATCCATGCTTAATTCATTTACTATCGTGGGCAACGTTAAACTGTCTGAGTTGGAATACCAATTCCATATAGTTTGATTTCTAAGACTTTCAAGAACAAGTCCTGCAATAAATGTTATGTATAGGGATGGAAATACATATTTCGAGATTTTCTTGAATTTCACCTGTTAATTCTCTTTAAAC
>Ga0114968_10003298_pt1 | contig 12143 bp, 11 predicted proteins | sample M_130807_EF_Meta_FD_87020 | JGI IMG/M metagenome (GOLD analysis project Ga0114968, IMG submission 87020) | Freshwater microbial communities from Lake Montjoie, Canada to study carbon cycling - M_130807_EF_MetaG | ecosystem: Environmental > Aquatic > Freshwater > Lake | place: Lake Montjoie... | reverse complement strand
TCAATGCTAAAGGTGGGTACAGTGACGCTGGCGTTGTCACTGGCCGAACTGGTACCGTAAATGCCTTTATAGGTTTCGTCATACTGGTAATTGCGGGTTTGCAGCATCAGCTTAGGCGTGACGTAGCCATATGGCAGGTATTGGGGGGCGCTGACTTGGGTAAGCAAGACCAAGCGCTGCGCGTTAGGCTGTTTACAGACCGATGATGTCGAGTTCCCACTTTGAGCGCAATACCAACCCCTGTCGGCGCTAAAACGCGTCGCCTCAGCACCCACGGACATATCTAGACCACCCACATCGGCGCGCAAATAGTTGGCATTGATTTGTGGCAAGCGGTTAAAGGGCGGCGCAATCGGGGAAGTCACGTCTTGCAACGTCTGGTATTGGGTCACACTGGTAGACGTGGTGAATGTGCCGCGGCCCCATCCGAGCGAGGCTGAAGACGGCAACAAACGTTGCGTTAAAGGTCCACCCGATACGGTGGAGAAGTCTTTCCAATAATCAGCATCACTGACTCGGTTGATACTGAATCCAAACCCAATGGGCTGGCGAGTATCCGCCCAGCCATTGTGTTGGTGCGAATAGCCCCAGCGGTAATTGCTGCGCAAAGAGTCATAAGGCATCACATTGAGCCTGGCCACGCCATCAAAGGGGGGGTTGGGGGTTTTGCGCTCAAGGTAACGAAACTCACTGTCAAATCGCGTGCCGCGCTTGGCCATGGAGGTGGTTGTCACCGTCAAGTCGCGGTTGGGCGCCAAATTAGCGTAATAAGGCAAGCTCGCCTCGACACCACCTTTGTTGTCAATCGCAAAAGCCGGCGGCAAAAACCCTGATTTACGCTGCGCACTCAAAGGAAAACTGAAAGAGGGTATGGGAAGCAAAGGGACATTCATGAAGCGCAATACCCCATCTTCGGCCAAACCCTCATTCAAGTCATTGTCAAAATTGATTTTTTCAGCCTCGACCATCCAGTCGGGCAACCACGAGGGGCCGGGTTTACGGGTACAGGTGGTGTAGGTGGCTTTTTTCGCCACAGCGTGCTTGTCGTCGATGAAGTCTATGCGCTCGGCTTTCCCGTGGCCTTCTGAGCGCAAAAAAGTGTAAGACGGGTTGAGAAAAAATCCGCTGAAGGCGTCCACTTGTAAATCGAGCAAGCTTCCTTGGTAGCGATTGCCGCCACGGTTCATATACACGTTGCCACTGGCGCGTGCTCGGTCGTCAGGTTGGTAATAGTCAATACTGTCAGCCTGTATCAGGGTGTCTGCTTTACGCAGCACGCTATTGCCCTGCAAGGTCGTGTCCAGATCGGTTCGACCCGTTATAAAGTCGCTTTGCACATAAGTGGGCAATTGGTTGCGAATATGTGGCGCCAAGCGATCCATCAAACCCGTGCTGGGCTTGAGTTTGAGCGAGGGCTCCCCTTCTTGCGCAAAAACAGGCGAGCACAACAAGGCAGTGCAGAACCATAGGCTGGTGAACACTGACAATAGAAAATTCTGACGCATGAAAGAAGACCGGGCCGCCCGAGAGCGCTGTTTGTAGAATTTGGATTATCCATGAGCCCATCTCCCCTAGACTTTCCCGCCGATCAAAGCCTGAAATCGGCCATTCAACTGCTCGGTTGGCAAGAAGCTTCTCGTGCCCAAGCTTTCGCCCAATGGCTGGCGTCGGTGTCATTGGCACACAAGCTCCATCCTGAAACCGTGCGCCCAGCCAGTGCAGACGCTAGTTTTCGGCGTTACTTTAGGGTTGACGCCCTTGCGGCAAGCTTGATCATCATGGACGCGCCCCCCGACAAGGAAAACAGCCAGCCATTTGTGGCCATTGCGTCTTTGATGCAAAAGGCGGGCTTGCTGGTGCCTGAGGTTTTGGCTTGGGACTCGGCCCAAGGCTTTATGCTGCTTGATGATCTAGGTCAAGACACCATGATGCAAGTGCTTGACGCCGCAAACCCCGATCACAATGCAGGCTTGTTTGGCAGGGCACTTGATGCTTTGCTGACTTGGCAGCAAGCCTCACGTCCTGAGGTATTGCCGCCTTATAGCTCCTCATTGCTGCAACGAGAGTTGCAATTGTTTCCCGAATGGTATGTCGGTCAACACCGCGGCAAGACCTTGGACGCGGCCCAAACGCAAGTTCTTCAAAGCGGCTTCTCCCTGCTGGTAGCGCACAACTTGTCCGCACCCATGGTGTTTGTGCACCGCGACTTTATGCCGCGCAACCTGATGATGCCGTGGGATGTCAATGAATCGCGCTTAGGTGTTTTAGATTTTCAAGATGCGGTCTACGGCCCAATTACCTACGACATTGCCAGTCTGATGCGCGACGCCTTTATCAGTTGGGAAGAAGACGTTTGTCTTGATGTAACGGTGCGCTACTGGGAAAAAGCGCGCGCCCTTGGGTTGCTCGACCATGAAAACTGGCACAGCGACTTTGGCGCTTTTTACAAAGCGGTGGAATGGATGGGTTTGCAAAGGCATTTGAAGGTGGCAGGTATTTTCGCTCGCTTAGGTTTGCGCGACGCAAAACCCAAGTACCTGGCCGATACACCCCGCTTCATCAACTATATACGCGCTACTTGCAGTCGCTACCGTGAACTCACCCCGCTGTTGCGCTTGATCGATGACATCGAAGAGCACCAAGCTGTCAGTGGTTTCGCCTACGGTCGGGTATAGCCTAGGTGCCACGATTTTTCTGCGCAGACCCCTTGCATGCAGGCTTGTCTTTGGACTTACCTGCCGATACCAGCCGACACATCCAAGTCTTGCGCTTACAACCTGGTGCGGTCATCACCTTGTTCGATGGGCGCGGCGGTGAGTACGAGGCCTGCATTCTTCAAATGGGGCGTCACACGGTTACTGCACGCATAGACACGCACTGCGCAATTGAGCGCGAAAGTGCTGTCTTTAGCCATGTGGTGATAGGCATGCCTGCCAATGAGCGCATGGATTGGTTGGTTGAAAAAGCCACCGAACTCGGTGTTGCGCGTATCACCCCGCTGATGACAGCCCATGGCGTAGTGCGCCTGAGCGCTGATCGTGCCCTCAAACGCCAACATCACTGGCAAGGCATCGCACAAGCAGCTTGCGCTCAATCGGGGCGAAACACCCTGCCGCAAATCGATATCCCGCAAAGCTGGTCTGATTGGCTCCACACATTGGCAACAGATGATGGTCTATCTCGCTGGATACTGTCCTTGTCTACGGCTTCTACACCTTTGGATGCCGTTGTTCAAAACCGACGTGTACTTTTGCTCAGTGGCCCCGAAGGCGGCTTAAGCCGCGAAGAAGAGACACAAGCACTTGAGCAGGGTTTTGTAGCTGTGAGCTTAGGAGGGCGGGTGTTACGCGCAGAAACCGCACCGCTGGCGGTGCTGTCACGCTGGCTTTAGAGAGCGTAACGGTTGTCAAGCCAAGCCAACAGTTTGGCCAACACCATGGCTTTTTCAGGATCATTAAAGATCTCGTGGTACATCACATTGAAACAGTGCGACTGAACCACGTGTGCGGGAGCTAAACGAGCAAACTCTGCACTCGCTTGCGGCAGTACTAACTGATCTTGCCCTGCATACAGGAGCAAGGTAGGCATAGACCACGCACTGGCCTGGGCCACCGTTTGAGCACCTTCTTTCAATATCCAAGCCGCCAAGCCTGCACAGATGTGTCGATGAACCAAGGGGTCTTCCACATAGGCGCGAACCACCTGTGCGTCACGCGCAACCCAAGTGGTCTTCACGCCATTGTCAACCCTGATATGGGGGAACAATTTGGGTAAGGTTGCGAGCAGAAATTTTTGAATCAAATTGGTTTGCGCGCCCAAAGCCGGCGAACTCATCACCAAAGCATCGATGTGCGGGAGGGAATTCGCTACTGCACGCGCGGCAATCAAGCCCCCCATGCTGTGGCCTAGCAGTACCAAGGGTGCGGATGACAGCGTACGAACATGTTCAATCACAAAACGCACATCGTCAAGCAACTGAGACGGGGAGAGTAAGTTGCCGCGCAACCCGCTGGACATGCCATGGCCATGGTGGTCATAGCCAAACACCCCATAGCCAGCGCTTTGCAAAGCGCTGGCTATGTGTCCGTAACGGCCCATATGTTCACCCAAACCATGTAACAGCAAAACGGTAGCGCGTGCGTTTTGGGGCGGCTGCGGCCACTCGTAAAAAGCCAGCGTTTGCTCGCCGTGGTCGAGCATGGAAACTTGAGGTTTTTGAGCCGCTTGGTCGGCAATTGAGGACATGGGAGCTTAGAGAGTGGGAGCGGCTAATTTGAACACAGCAGTTGCTGCTCTGGCGTTCGGCCACCAACGCACCATGCCTTCGTCTTGCAAACCAAACGCATCTTTGATGTTCATCTGATTTTTCTTTGCAAGCGCTAAAAAATCTGCAAAGGTGGCGACCCGAATATTGGGCGTGTCATACCACTGATAAGGCAACTTACGGGTCACCGGCATATAGCCCTGCAAAACACTTAAGCGGTTGGGCCAATGTGCAAAATTGGGGAAGGTGACAATTCCTAATCGACCCACACGCACCGTTTCTTGCAACATGGTTTGCGCGTTTCGCAGGTGTTGCAAGGTGTCAATTTGCAGCACCACATCAAAACTTTGATCGCCAAACATGGCCAAGCCTTGTTCTAGGTTCAGCTGAATAACGTTGACCCCTTGTTTGACACAGGCCAGTACATTGGCGTCATCTATTTCTACGCCATAGCCCGAGCAACCATGGTGCCGCTGTAAAAATGCCAGCATGGCGCCATCTCCACATCCCAGATCCAACACTCGACTGCCAAAGGGCACCATGCGTTGTATGGCGTCACGCAAGACAGGGTTCATACATTCCCCCCCAACTCAATGCGTTCAAAATAAGCTCTCACCAGCGATAAATAACGCGTGTCGTCCAACAAAAATGCATCGTGCCCGTGTGGCGCATCAATTTCGGCATAACTGACTTGGCGCTTGTTGGCGACCAAGGCTTGCACCATTTCTTGGCTGCGCGCGGGTGCAAAACGCCAATCGGTGGTGAAGCTGACCAATAGGAATTGAACGCTGGCTCTAGCCAATGCCTGCGTGAGTTGACCATTAAAAGCGCTTGCTGGATCAAAATAATCCAAGGCCCGCGTGATCAGTAAATAGGTGTTGGCGTCAAAATATTCGCTGAACTTGTCGCCTTGGTAACGCAAATAGCTTTCTATTTGAAACTCAATCTCTTGTGTGCTGTACTTGAATGTGTCTCCGGATTGCAACATGCGACCAAATTTGGTGTTCATCACATCATCACTGAGGTAAGTGATATGGCCCAGCATACGGGCAATGCGCAGACCCCGCCTAGGTACCACACCATGGGCATAAAAATGTCCGCCGTGAAAGTCGGGGTCGGTGGTGATGGCGCGACGCGCTACTTCATTAAATGCAATATTTTCTGCATTCAAATTGGGGGCGCTGGCAACGACGACGGCGTGCCTGACGCGCTCGGGGTACTGCAAACTCCAGCTCAAGGCTTGCATGCCGCCGAGACTGCCCCCCATCACCGCGGCCAATTGTGTAATGCCCAGATGATCCAGCAACCTGGCTTGTGAGGTAACCCAGTCTTCAACCGTTACCACCGGAAAATCCGCCCCGTAGATGCGATCGGTTTCTGGGTTGATGTGCATAGGCCCGGTCGAACCAAAACAAGAACCTAGGTTGTTAACACCAATCACAAAAAATGTGTTGGTGTCTACAGGCTTTCCTGGCCCAATCATGTTGTCCCACCAGCCTTCGCTTTTGTCTTGCCCCGCATAGCGACCTGCGACATGGTGAGAAGCGTTCAATGCATGACAGATCAAAACCGCGTTGCTGCGCTGGGCGTTGAGTTCGCCATAGGTTTCGTAGGTCAGTTCGTATTGTTTCAACACTCCTCCACTCTGCAGCTGCAGAGGCTGTTCAAACAACAGGGACTGAGGTGTGGCTATCAACGTCATCACAAAAAATCCGGCTACGCTAAAAACGAAGCCGGATACGCAGACGTCTTTAGCTGAACTTGTTAAAGCGCCCGCAAGCTGTGGCAAATCGGCGCAGTAAAAGTATAACCAAGCTTGCACGCCCTTCTTTTTTCTTTTGTTCGGTTGGGCTTTTCTTGATGCTGGGGCATGAACGCCCCCAAAAGCAAGAATATACATTGGTGTGAGTTTTGCTTTCTTTTGGTGCAAATCTGTTTTTTTCTTCTTTTTTGCACCTTCTTAGAACATAAAGCCCCTGGAGACATCATGGACGCACCTAAACAGGGCATAGACGCCTTGTTCATTCTTCTTGGCGCCATCATGGTTTTGGCCATGCATGCTGGTTTTGCTTTTTTAGAGCTTGGCACCGTTCGCAAAAAAAACCAAGTCAATGCTTTGGTGAAAATTTTGGTGGACTTCAGCATTTCCACCGTGGTTTATTTTGTTATCGGTTACAGCGTTGCTTACGGCACCTCGTTTTTCGTGGGGGCCGATGTCTTGGCTCAACACAACGGGTATGAGCTTGTGAAGTTTTTCTTCTTGCTCACCTTTGCCGCGGCCATTCCCGCGATTGTTTCTGGCGGAATTGCCGAACGTGCTCGCTTCTATCCTCAATTGATTGCAACGGCTGTTATCGTTGGGTTTATTTATCCCTTTTACGAGGGTATTGTTTGGAATCAGCATTTCGGTTTACAAGCTTGGCTCAAAGCCCTGACAGGCGAGGAATTTCATGATTTCGCTGGCTCGGTGGTGGTGCATGCTGTGGGTGGCTGGATAGCCTTGCCGGCTGTTCTTTTGCTTGGTGCGCGCAGCAACCGATACAAAAAAGATGGCGCCATTTCTGCACATCCGCCTTCAAGCATTCCATTTTTGGCTTTGGGTGCCTGGGTTTTGTGCGTAGGTTGGTTTGGCTTTAATGTCATGAGCGCTCAAACCATTGACAAAATCTCTGGCTTGGTTGCTGTCAACAGCCTCATGGCCATGGTGGGCGGCACCTTAACCGCTTTATGGCTTGGCAAAAACGACCCTGGTTTTGTTCACAACGGGCCTTTGGCGGGGTTGGTGGCCGTCTGCGCTGGATCAGACGTTATGCACCCCTTTGGGGCGTTGCTGGTGGGTGCTGTGGCAGGCGGTTTGTTTGTTGCCATGTTCACACTGACCCAAAACCGCTGGAAAATTGATGATGTTTTGGGTGTTTGGCCTTTGCATGGTATTTGTGGCACTTGGGGCGGTATTGCGGCTGGCGTTTTTGGCCTGCCATCGTTAGGCGGTTTAGGGGGCGTGAATGTCTGGGCTCAGCTTATGGGCACACTCACTGGGGTCGTTTGGGCGGTTTGTTGTTCATTTCTTTTGTATGGCCTGCTCAAGGTCACCATGGGCTTGCGACTAAGCCAAGAAGAGGAGTTTGAAGGGGCAGACTTGAGTATTCACAAGATCAATTCCAGCCCAGATCGTGAGGTAAGTTGGTAGTTTTTGTGGTTTTTTGATCTTTAAAATCGCAAATTGAGGATAAACACTTGGTTTTCTTCATGATTTTTGTCTCATAATGGTTCTGACTGTGTAAAGCACTTGGGTGCGTACTCAGCTTGCGGGTGATAGGTTAGTTTCGCTTCTTGACTTTCGTGGACAGGTGCAATCGGGACTCCGTCGCTTTTTTATATGTTTTTATGGAGTCCCTGAATGGGCAACAAACTGTACGTCGGCAATCTGCCATATTCCGTTCGCGATGGCGATTTGGAACAATCTTTTGGTCAATTTGGCACTGTCACCAGCGCCAAAGTCATGATGGAACGCGATACAGGTCGCTCCAAAGGCTTTGGCTTTGTTGAAATGGGCAGCGATGCTGAAGCCCAAGCAGCCATCAACGGTATGAACGGCCAACCACTTGGCGGTAGAAGCTTGGTGGTTAATGAAGCGCGTCCCATGGAGCCCCGCCCACCTCGTAGCGGTGGTGGAGGTTATGGCGGCGGCGGTGGCGGCGGTTATGGTGGCGGCGGTCGCGAAGGCGGCGGCGGTGGCGGTGGCGGTTATGGTGGCGGCGGTCGCGAAGGCGGCGGTGGTGGCTATGGCGGCGGCGGTGGTGGTGGTCGTCGCGAAGGCGGCGGCGGTTACGGTGGTGGCGGTCGTCGCGAAGGTGCAGCTGGCGGTAACGACGGCAATTTCCGCAGCCCCTATGGCGGCGGCGCACGCAACAGCAGCGGCTCTTCTGGCCGCAACGAGTATTGATCGCAGGCTCTAGAGCGTCTTGCTAAATCTAAGGGCTTGGAAATTCCAAGCCCTTTTTTATTGCTGCTTGCTTGGCACTAGCAACACCTTCACCTGGCCTTGTAATAAAAACCGCTGATTAAGGTTGTCAGCCTTCATACTGTTGGCTTGAAAACGGTTGTCCCCGCGCTCAATTTTGACTGGCGCATAAGTCACCAAACTGTCGGTGTTGGCAAACAAATGAATGAACTCGCTGCGCAGCGTCATGGCAGAATCTTGGTTACCCACGCCTTGCTTGTGCACCACGGCTTGACCCAACAGCTGTATTTCCGACCCGTCTTCATTGGACAAAGAGCGCTTAGCAACTGCTGTCGTCAAACGACCCGAACGGGAGACCGAATGCACCACAGGCCGCTCTATCAAATTGGTCAAGGTATCGGGAAAGTGCACAGAAGAAACGCCCTGCAAGTATGACTTCATGTCGCCTTGCAATGAATACGTCTTCAATATGAAATCGCGGGCAAAGTAATCTGGCTCATGCGAGGCCTTTGCCGAAACCGCCACCGAGAGCGCTTTAGGCGCATTGCGCACCAGCCACACACTGCCCCACAAAAGCATGGCCAATAAGACCATGGGTAATAAAGCCAAAAGCGTTTCTAATCGCTTGCGCCAACCCGATATTGGAACATGTGAAGGGAGTCTGGGCAGGCTGTTCATTTAAGTGCTTCTTGTAAAGCTGATTCATACAAACCCCTGCCAAGCAACAACAGATCGCACAAATCGCGCACAGCTCCGTTTCCGCCTGCCCGTGAACTAACCCAGTCGACGCGGGTAAGAACGTCTTCATGCGCATCGGGCGGTGCGGCCGAAAGACCTGCTGACATCAGCATGGGCAAGTCAGGCCAATCGTCGCCCATGGCCGCCACTTGAGGCCATTGCAACCCCAAAGAAGCCAGAAGTTCTTGTGCTGCCTTTTTTTTATCATGCACACCTGCATAAACACGGCTAATACCCAAGTCGGACAAACGCTTTCTTAAAGCCAAGCCATCACGCCCTGAGATGATGGCAACATGGACGTCATGTGCTTGCAATAGTTTCAAACCATGGCCATCAAGGGTATTGAAGGTTTTGGTTTGCTCGCCTTGGTCACTGTAATGCAAACCACCGTTGGTCAATACGCCGTCAACATCGAGCAGCAGCAGCTTGATGCGCTGCGCTTTTTCCAAAATTTCAGGGGAGTGATGCATGGGTTTTGACATTAAATCACCTTGGCGCGCATCAAGTCGTTGCTGTTGAGAGCGCCACACAAGTGGTTCTCTTTATTCACCACCAACAATGAAGTGATGCGCAACTGCTCCATCAACTGCGCGGCCTCAGCCGCTAAAGCGTCTTGGGCAATGGTGGTAGGTTGCGCTCTCATCACGTCTTGCGCTTTTAAGGGCAGCACATTGACACCCTTTTCAATCAAGCGGCGCAAATCACCATCGGTGAATATGCCCAAAATATTTCCATCTTCATCAACCACAGCCGAAACCCCTAAGCCCTTTTGGCTCATCTCACGCATCAAGTCGGAAAAGTCGGTATCGGGCAAAACTTGGGGAACATCTTTGCCGCTTCTCATGACATCAGCGACATGGGTGAGAAGCCTTCTCCCCAAACTGCCCCCTGGGTGAGACAAGGCGAAGTCGCTAGACTTAAACCCGCGGGCGTCGAGTACCGCAACAGCCAAAGCGTCGCCCAACGCCAACTGCGCGGTGGTGCTGGCGGTGGGTGCCAAGTTCATTGGGCAGGCTTCTTTCTCGACAGCACTGTCGAGCACAATCAACGCATGCTTTGCCAAAGTTGATTGAGCGTTTCCTGTCATTGCAATAAGCACAATGCCTTGACGCTTGATGATGGGCAGTATGGCTGACAACTCTTGACTCTCGCCACTGTTGGACAAAGCCAAAACCACGTCCTCTTTGGTGACCATGCCTAAGTCGCCATGGCTGGCTTCTGCTGGGTGTACAAAAAAGGCTGGCGTGCCTGTGGAGGCCAAAGTGGCCGCAATTTTTCGGCCTATATGCCCGCTTTTGCCCATGCCCATGACAACTACGCGACCTTTAACGGCCAAGATGGCTTGCACCGCGGCGATGAAGTCTGCCCCCAGTCTTGATCGCAAGGCCAGCAACGCTTGGGCTTCCGTCGTCAGCACTTGCGCTGCAAGGTCTATCATTTTCTGGGTTTGGTGTATTAGGGCTTCTTTCATGGTGTTGATTATGCGGCGGCTTATTTGCCTATACAAAACCGTGAGAATATTTCACCCAGCAAGTCATCTGCGCTCATGTTGCCTGTCAAGCAAGAGAGTTGATGCTGTGCACAACGCAACTCTTCGGCTAACAAATCCAGCGCTGGGTTAGCTGTTTGCAGTACACCTAGCGCTTGTCCTAGATGTGTTTGTGCCTGTTCTAGGGCGTGTACATGCCTTTGCCGTGCTGAAAACACCCCCTCTTGATGCTCTGCTTGCCACCCTACACTTTTTAACAAATGAGCACGCAGCTCTTGCAGACCTTGGCCGGTTTTGGCAGAAATATAAAAAGCTGCTCGGTCTGACACAGATTGACTTTGCTTGGCGAGCAAATCCGTTTTGTTGAACACCTGCAGCAAAAGACTTTGGCTGTTTTTTTGCAGCATGATTTGATTTATCAAAGCTGTTTGGTCTTCTTCATAATATGCGTCTTGTGTGCGGCTTAAATCATGTAACAGCACCACCACGTCGGCATCTGCTACCTGTGCCCATGCGCGTTCTATGCCAATTTTTTCAACCTCGTCTACGTAATTCGTGTCGCGCAATCCTGCCGTATCCACCACATGCACGGGGACGCCCTCCATAGAAATGGTTTGCGTCAGTACATCCCGCGTGGTACCGGCCACAGGTGTGACAATGGCTGTGTCTTGCCCCGTCAACGCGTTTAGCAAAGAGCTCTTACCTGCATTGGGTTGACCTGCAATCACCATCTTCATACCGTCGCGCAACAAGGCGCCTTGGCGCGTTTTGGCGCACAACATATCGACTTCTTGCTGCATGGTTTGCACAAGTCCCGCGACATCGGCTTGGGTCACAAAATCGATGTCCTCTTCTGGAAAATCTAGACTGGCTTCGACCAACATACGTGCCCGTAAAAGCTGTTCTTGAAGCGTTTTAACGTGTTTGGAAAAGGCCCCCACCATAGAGCGGCCAGCGCTGCGAACCGCAGCTTGCGTTTGGGCATCAATCACATCGGACACCGCCTCGGCTTGGGCCAAGTCCATTTTGTGATTGAGGTAGGCGCGCTGTGTAAACTCCCCTGGTTGGGCTAGTCGCAGGCCTGCTAAGCCCACGTTTTTCTTTTGGGCAAACGCTAAGCAGCGCTCTACCAACATAGACATGACCACGGGTCCACCATGGCCTTGCAGCTCCAGAACATCTTCACCTGTATAGCTGTGTGGAGCTGGAAAAAACAGCGCCAAGACTTGGTCTACCATTTGCCCATTGTCATCACGAATATCAACCAAATATGCACGTCTAGGCTCTAAGCTTTGTTGACACAAGGCATTTGCAAACACATACAAACCTTTTGCGCTGATGCGCACCATGCCAACCGCGCCTTTGCCTGGTGGCGTGGCCACCGCGATGATGGGGGCATCGCGTTCACTGAGCATGGTTTAAGACTTAAAGCGCCGCTTGTCCGCGCTCATTATTGATGGAGAACGCCAAGCTGCTTGTTAATCATCCATTGCTGAGCGATGGACAAAATATTGTTAGACAACCAGTACAACACCAAGCCCGAAGGGAAAAAGAAAAACATGACACTAAAGGCCAAAGGCATGATCCACATCATCTTGGCTTGGATCGGGTCTGGCGGTGTGGGGTTGAGCCAGGTTTGTAAAAGCGAAGTAAGTGTCATCAATAAAGGCAATACAAACCAGGGGTCT
>Ga0114968_10003294_pt1 | contig 12149 bp, 4 predicted proteins | sample M_130807_EF_Meta_FD_87020 | JGI IMG/M metagenome (GOLD analysis project Ga0114968, IMG submission 87020) | Freshwater microbial communities from Lake Montjoie, Canada to study carbon cycling - M_130807_EF_MetaG | ecosystem: Environmental > Aquatic > Freshwater > Lake | place: Lake Montjoie... | reverse complement strand
TTAGTTTACGATGGCGCTCTCAGGGGGTTTATCGGAGACAGCAACACTCCCAATGGTCCAATGCAAGTTACCTGTGACCAAAGCACAATAAATCACCCAGGATTTGATGTTGGTGTCGAAGGAAAACAAGGACACTATGAGTGGGAAACCGCTGAAACTCGTGTTCAGGGTGGATACACCGTTACTTGTGCTCCGGTAAGAATGACTCTCGCCAGTGGCCATGAAGTAATAGTTTCACTTTCGAGATTTTTCTTTGTCGATTCACCGTGGACTCGGGTGATGGTTGATGTAACCAACACCGAAGCCACCCCACTAAACACTTCAGTTTGGCTAAGAAGTGACTTGCAGCCAGGTACATCGGTGGACACTACTTATGAGGCAACATCTACCCAGACTGATCCAGATAGTCCTGCAACAGGTGATCGTTGGGTTGTAACTGGCGACAACAAATCCAATGGAATGGTCGTCGCCCACGTATTCGGTGAGGCACTTGCTGATGCAAATGTCTCCGATGGCGTGAATCAAGATGGTAGTGACTTGATGGTGTCTGAGTTTGCTTTGAATCTGCCGGGTACAAATAGCGGTAAATCCAACACAACAAAGCTTGCCTGGTTCGATGGAATTGTTAAATATGATGTAGCTACTGACCCAGATGAGTTAGCTACAAATTACACAAATGCCGTAGCAACTGCTAAAGCCGCGGCTGAAAGTTTCACAAAAGTTAAGTCACAGCAAACTGATACTTATCCAAGGTTTGTTCCGCCGACTTTGACAAACTTCCGCATGCCTGCTCAATTTCACGTTTCACCAGGGGTATTCAATAATTTGAAAATTGCCAGAATATCTGGATTGGATAAAACAGTTGTCAATTACCAATTGGATTTGGCGGCTGGTTACCAAGGCGGCCAATTACCAACCACATTTAAGATTACGTGGGATGCCAAGGGCTGCATCGACAATTCGTTTAATGCGGGTCTCTTTACTGACAATACTGAAGCTGGAAACGTTGATTTAACAATTGTCGGTTCCGAAGAGGAATTGAATTGTTTCCTTGATGGATTAACCTTTTCAATTCCTACACCACCTGTCGGTGACATTTATGGCTCACTATCTGCGTTACTAAGTAAAAACGTCAATGGGCTAGCGGTGCCGATGTCTCAGCAGTTCACGAATCTTCTGTTTGAAGGGGTCGCAGTCAATCAAACTTTGGTTGACGTAGAAGCTGGTAACGCAACTTGGCGCGGAGTAGGCACTGGCATCAATGATGTTGAGACTCGAAGTAACCGAAATGCATTTGATCCTGGATCACTAAAGGTTTATTGGATTCCCAATGTTAATGCAGACCCATTAGTTGAGGGCATTGAGATCATATGCCCACAGGACGCAATAACCCAGCTAACTGAAGACTCCAAAGTAAAACAACTTATTTGTACGGCTGATGATGTTGTGACTCCAGGCGGCGGTATAGATATTGGAATTTCAAGAAACTTCGCAACATCGGACCCGTGGCAACAACTAGAACTCAACATCATCAACAATGGAATAAGTGAAATTAGTGGCGCACTTGCTTACCGACTCGACCTAGGGTCTGACGAGAATACACAAATCGAAATGACCTCTGATGGTGACTTAAATCTGGAAAGCGCTGACTCTTGGTTTATTACGAGCGATGATGGCCAACGCACTGACCCCGTTCTGTTGCATTATGTAGGCCATGAAACCGGGCAAAAAATTACCCGTGGCACTGGCGTTAATGCAGACAAGTTTTGGGTGAAATCTCCACTTGTAGTTGCAGGTGGCACCACAGTGATGAAGCGATACCTTGAGGGTGTTGTGGATACACCACGCGGTCAAACTTCGGATTCGGTTGTTATCGCCATGAAGGCAGCCGACCAGGTGGCTAACACGACGTTTAAGGTTCCGAGTGAATCTGGTGGCAACGTTAACGTAAACATATTGGACACCTCTATATTGGATGCGGTTCAGAGCGATCGGAATCTTCCAGCTCTGCATACCGTTTACGAGTGCAGAGACTATGCGCATAACGCTTTAGGGCCGATTGTGCTGCAGTCAGATGGCAAGGTAATTGGCTGTGATGCGTATGAGAATCTTTCAATTAATGATGGTCTATTTCCGGGAAATGGAAATCCATTCTTAAGTAATCGCGAACGAGCAGATATCTGGGCAAATACTTTTAGCTCGGTGTTCCCGAACGCGCAGCCACGTCTTGGTTGGGCTTGCGATGCCTGCGTAATGACCAGAGAAGGGGCAATAGATGTAAATTCCGCTAGCGGGACGAATATACCGGCTGGACTTCCACTAGGGTTTACCACTCATGTATTCGGGGGCACCGAAAACTTTGACAGCGTTCGGATTCTTCCATATGGCGCAGTGCAGATTCATGACAGTAGCGACACGGATTTTGAATCAGGAAGGATAGTCAGCGCTTTTGGAAATATCGCGATGTCTAACGGCGCATTGCAAGGAAATTGGAGTGAGTTACCAGATTACGATTTCTTTTATTGGGGACGCACGATTTATCAAGGTCGCGTTGCATTTGTCATTACTTGGGTGAAAATCCCAACAGTTGAGTTCAGGACCTTAGATTCAGATATACAAATTGGCGAACCAATTGCTGGTTTAGAACCAACTTCAGTGCAGTTGATGTTAGTAAGTGACAGTTACTCAAATGATTTTGAAACATACATGAATGCTGAAACGAGTGCGCGAGCGATAAGTGACGTGGACATGATTTGGAATTTTGATTCAATTCAAAGCGAAGGGGCTCAAAATCTTATTGTCACACCAGAACCAGATTTCCAACCACTGTTCAGTGGCATGAATACCTTTAATGGAGATTCCACATTAGGCCTTCCTACGGATGCTCTAATTGAAAGTGACTTAGGCACTTTAGTGGGAGTGGGAAGGGAATCCTGTAGTACTGCAACCTGCATAGCTTCGGAGTTACTAAGCAATAAGTTCCAAAGCCCCGTTACTGGTAGATATGTGGTGGGCTTCCGTGACTACATCTTTTATGCAGAACCTCCAAATCAACCTCTATCTCCATTTCGAGGATTCTTAGCACCGGCTGCACCTCGATCTGTTCAAGTATCACGGACACAAGCAGATGTTGCTGAAGTGTCATGGAAGGCACCGAAGCCTTGGGTGCTCGCACAATTCAATAGCTCGGGAGGCTTCCTGGTTGGCGCGCAACCTGTACTTGGCTATCGGATTGAGTACGCGCAAGATGGCCGATTAGAAGACCCCGAAACCGGTCAGCCGCCAATCCTTAATATGTTCCCTGGCGTGGAAGAACCGCCCCTGCTAGCTAGCGATTTGATGGCATCAAACGATGGAGGGGAAACTCGATATTCCGTAAGCATTCCAAACCTGAATGAAAACGAGCAATATACTTTCCGAGTTTATGCAACCTATTTCGGGATTGATCTGCCAGGTCCTGCCATAGATTTAGCGTTTGAAAGTGAGATTAGAGGCGTGCCAAGTCTGGCTGATGAGCGACATGATTCTGAATTGTTAATTGAATCGGCAGCCGAAGGCAATTGGCAAAGTGCCCAAGAAATCGCAGGTCAGTTAGCTGGAAATATCCAGGTTTCAAATGCGACAGTTAATGGATCTAGTTATGTCGAAGGTATTACATCTCAGTCGATTGGTACGTTTGAAAATGGAACTGATTCAATTGGAATAGATAACGGTATAGTACTTTCGCCCCTATTAGATGTACGAACGTTTGAGCGAGGCAGCGGTTTCATACAGATTGACTCAGTCTCTAAAAAGTTAACAAAGTTTACTGCACCTCAAGATCGAACTAGATATGACGGCATTTATACGGACTTTGATTCGTATTTAAACAATCAAAAGAGTTGGGTACCGGGTAGTTCGACGGGTGGTCCCGAAGGCTTTAAATCGGTTTGCGACTCAGGTGTTACTTCAAATCCAAGCGACTATCAGTGCGCCAATGGAATGACGGTTCTGCAGTTTGACGTGACACCTACCGCAGACTTCTTGAAATTTGAGTATGCCCTCGCTGGCACTGAAACAACGGATCTCTATGAATATCCTGATGGATTTGGGCTTTTTGTCGGTGGTATTGACCAGTCTCATTCCTGTGCCCTAGTGCCGCAAGTTAACGAGACGACTCCAGAGCAACGCTTTGTTACGTCAGCAAATGCATTAGAAGCTCGACTTGCAAGTTACGTACCATTCAATTCAGATTTACATGCTGCGACCATCACGTCAGCCATGACTTGCAGTGCTGATGTGAGCAGCTACGTAGAATCGCAAACACCAGTAACGGTGACCATGGTTATTGCCAATGCAAATGACCAGGTATTGTCACCTGCAGTTTTCCTAAAGGGTGACTCAATTCGCTTTGACGCAACATTAATTGAAGCTCGCGATATTCCAGCGGGTCAAAAGCATAGTGAATATCAAGGCATCACCTTCAGCACTTCAGGCTCAGTCCCATTTTCTTGGTCAGCTGTTGGCTTACCGGATGGAATGAGTCTAACTAATGCTGGTGCACTGCAAGGTACACCACTTGAATCAGGAACTTTTGATTTCACCATTAGAGCATTAGATGAAAGCGACAGCGTACTAGCCACACAGACCTTCACAATTTTGATTGATCCATCTCCAGTTAACGTCTTGGAAAACTGTAATAATCCAGACACTGAAGATTTTGTAGTTATGTTTAGCAATGGCACCTTTACCGATTCAGATCCTGGTGCCGAGGATGCAAACTTGCTAAGTTCGCTTTGTGGTGATTTCGATGTACAGGTTTTTGATGGTGGTACAGGTACTGCGCTAGCTTGGGTAACCGCCCTTGCTGGCGCAAGTGCGCTGGCTTTTCCTGAGATGGATGCTGACGAGGATCTGTGGGATCAGACACTCAACGGTGAACCTTTGATTTCGAGTGATGTTTGGAATGTATTAAGAGATTGGAATGATTCAAGCCATCCGATTATCTTTACCGGCGCATACTCACACATGACTGACATAAATACTGTTCTGAGCACTGAATTGCCATTTCGATCAACGTGGGGTGATATCGAGAGGTATTACTCTTCCGAATATGTGTCCTCGTCAGCGCCGTCCTATTTGAACCCCGCTGAAGGCACCTCGCCACTAAGTCTGTCTGATTTCAGTGACGAAGACTTCGACACATTATTGGCACTAAACGCTAAAGGACTTTATCAATCTGGAGATGGACCTGGCAGTCAGTATGGTGTCGGCGCTTTTGAAAACACCAATAATAACGGCGGCTTGGTCTTTTACTTCGGATTTGATTGGTACGACAACCCGTCCAGCGAAGATGCTTCCACTTGGGTGGAAGTTCTGAACTTAGCTGCTGCGGGAGAATTAGTCGTGGCTGAGAGTAATCCTGTTGCGGACGATCGATTCCTGCAAGGCAACTTCGTAGAGGTTGGAATAGGCGGCAATGGCCACTTTGGCAGCACGGGTTCTGCGCCAGATGGGTATCACCCACGTGATAGTGGTGGGGGCGAAGGCCCGGGCGGCGGCGGATCTTCCAATCGAATCGGTTTCGTATCTGACCGAGATAAAGATGGCTGGGGTACCGGCTATGACGACGGTGACTTCTTTGTTCCAGGTGATCCATTTGAAGGATTTGGATTACAGTTTGGGCAAGACTGGATGTTTAACGACAATCAAACAACTGACATCCTTGGTGATACAGGACTAGTGGTCGAAGACGGTGACAGTCGCGACCATACTTGGACTTCAAATACTCTGAGTAACGGCCTAAAACTAACCCAAGTTTCATCAGTTCCAGTTTCGGGACAGAGGCTGGATGTCACTGTGACGCTCGAGAACACATCAGGTAGCGACATTCATGATCTGTACTATTCGCGCCAAGTTGACCCAGACAACTCTGTTTATAGTGGCTGTTCCTACACCACAACTAATACCATCGTCGCGCAAGCAGATTCTTCAGATGGGGTGTCGCTTGTTTCGGCAACAACAGGTGACTCTTGTCGAAGTGATTATGATCCAAACAGAGATCCCTCCAGCGGTTCATATCTAGGCATGATTTCAACTGACTCTCGAAGCCATGTGGGATTGGAAGCTTCTGGATTCTTCGCCAAAAAGCCTGAAGCTTTTTACTTGGGTGGCGAGTATTGCCGTCGTGGTGGGGGTCTTTGCGACATGGTTTCTGTTGATGCCGGCTATCAGTTAGCCGCAGATTCAGGAATTGGAATCAGCTTTGATTTGGACACGTTGCTACCAAATCAGTCGACTACCGTAACATTTTCCTACATCTTGTCGGCGGATCAAGCACAAGAAATCATCGATGAGCAAGTTGACGACAACGGAATTGTGCCACCAGTCTTGACCGCTGATGGCGCCAGCTTCTCCGCCAACGTGAACCAATCATTTACAACAGGTGCACAGAGTTGGTTTGCCGCTACAGGTGATATTTCGTATTTCTCGGTAAGTCCAGAATTGCCTGCAGGTCTCTCGTTAAATCTAGCTACTGGTGAGATTTCAGGAACCCCAGCAGAATCTACGGAATTGACACAATTCACATTAACTGCACACAACTTGGCAGGAACGAGTTCCGTCGGATTCATCCTTGGAGTGAACGGACTCGAGCCACTTACGTGTGAATCTGTTGGCGGTGGAAACCCATCTGAAGAACAAGATTTAAATGTGTTGTTGCTGAGTAAGTATGTTGAAGGTTCAGATCCTGATCAAAATCAAACTGATCCTGCGAGCGACTCCGGAATTGCGAGAGTTCTTTGCGATCGCAGAAATCCAATTGCTCTAGCTACAACGTTCTTTGACGGAGGCGATGGTGGTCCAGGGGATTGGATTGAAGCGCTAACTGGCCAAGACGTCTTAATCATTCCAAGTACTTCAGATGATTTAGCTGGCTCAAACCTCATGTCTAACCTCGCACTAGAAGAGGCGATCAAGCCTTGGATGCATGACGGTGGCCGAGTAATTCTCACCGATGGAACGAATCACGTCCAAGAACTTGCTGAACTAATTGACGTGACTCAAATCAATTTGGAAACAAGAACTGAAAGTGATTCGACTATGTCGCGAACCGGCTCAGCTGCGCAGGCGCTTCCAACTTCGCTGGCAATGTCAGAAACTAATAACAGCGATATTTCATTAGTTATGGATAGCGCGGCAGTGAACGAATTTTATGACTATTCGCCAAATCGCGTCTTCCTTGACTTGTATGGTGACAGGTACCGGGAAGACAACAATTATGTGCGTCACGGGGTCGCGTCCAGTTTTGGAATAGATAGAGGCGAGGTTAGCTTCCTAAGTTCTAATTTTGCAAGTGACAGAAACTCCGCCTGGGACAAGGTTTTGTTGCAGTCGATTTATGGAACTAGTGGTAGTTACTTTGAAGTAAATGAAGGCGGTACTACATGGTATCCCCAACGAGAGGGTGGCTATTGGACGGAATCGGATAGTGCGGCTCGCTTTGAAGTTGGGTATGGATATTCAAAGCATGTTGCCAATTGTCTTAACACTCCATCTCGCCCGAGTATTCGAATTGTTTCAGCTCTCGGCACCACAATTACATGTGGCGCCTATGACATTCAAGATGGGTTAAATGATGGCGGAGTTACTTTGCAAGTGGAGAGGTTCTTCAGTTCGTTTTCACCTTGGATGAAATCCACCATAAACATCACCAATAATGATTCAGAAAGTCGGTATGAAACAGATTTGGTCGTGGGTGGGTCGCAAGCGCAAGGTGACGACTTAGATATTGAGGCATCGAGTTTCCATCCGGATGGCACCACCAATCTCGGTGAGTATCTCCAGTATCTAGATGGATATGGTTTTGCGCCTGAAACCTGGACAGTAGCAAGTTCAGGAGCAAGAATATCCATTGCTAATGGTGCTGGAAATAATCCAATAGTTGCTCAAGTGTTTGGTGCTGCTGCAGAGCGGACCCAAGGTGGTATCGGCAGAAATTCATGGGAAGACGTCGGCGATGATGAAATCAAGGCAACTTACTATTTGAATTTAGAGCCGCGCGCATCCAAAACATACTCATTTTTCACGGGCGTAGTTCCATTCGAGGCTGGGTGTGACAGAACAGCCGTAGCAATTGCCAAACAAGGCGCGATTGATTTGCAAGCTAACTATGAGCTTGAAGGAATGGAACTTGGATCTGATGGTTGGCCGATTAACCCCGAGCTAGAACTCCCATCTCTGTCAACCGCAAGTTGCACTCCATTCAATGGAGTTCCTACAAACGGTGTCGCGGCCAACAACTCTTCAGGTACGGGTGTTGATTTAACTTGGAATAACGTTCAAGGTGCAACTTCGTATGAAGTTAAATATATGACAAATGGTGATTGGTTGCCCGTGATATTCGTTAATGGTTCAGCTGAGGCACAGGTAAGTACGACGATTTATGGATTGGCTCGAAATACTGACTATGTATTTATTGTTCGCGCAAAGCGTTCAAATCATGGAAGCTACGGCGATAACTCATTAGGTGATTTTTCTAGTGGAATATTAATTCGCACGGCTTCGGAAACCGCTTCACCAACCCCAACACCAACTCAAACGCCTTCTGCTACGCCAACTCCTACGCCAACTCCTACGCCAACTCCTACGCCAACTCCCACACCTACGCCACCACCTACAACGCCACCACCTACAACGCCACCACCTACAACGCCACCTTCTGCTACACCAACACCGGTGCCGGTTATTGCCTTAAAGACTCAAGTGTCTCCAACTGTGCCAAAAAATTTGGCGCTAAAGAAGACCGTTAAGTTCACCATGAAGTCAAAGGCTGGATTAGCACTATCGGTCAGTTCCAGTGGATCCTGCAAGACCTCAAAGATTACTGTCAAGAAAAAAGTTGGCAAGAAAATTGTCACAACTCAAACGGGTTGGTTGGTAACTGCCACCAAGAAGGGCAGTTGTTCGGTGAAATTCAAGGCACCTGGAAATACTTCTTGGAAACCTTTGAATGAAACTAAGAAGGTACCTGTTAAATAGGCCTTTTCTGACGATAGTCATAGAGCTTGAATCAACAATGAGGTTAGTTCGAGATTTAATTTGAGACTGATAATCTACAAACATGTCTGTAGGAAACTCTGGATCGATGCAAAAGAACGTCTTTGGTGAACCATTAGAACTCTGTGGCCTTGATCCTGTAACTGGATATTTTCGGGATGGCTTCACAACTACGGACGAATCTGACTTCGGTAGTCACACAGTTTGCGCAGTGGTTTCTGCTGAATTTCTGGAGCATCAAAAGTCTGTGGGTAACGATTTAAGTACCCCAGCTCCTCAGTTTGGCTTTGCTGGCCTAAAGCCAGGGGATCGCTGGGCGGTATGCGCACCACGTTGGCAACAAGCACTTGAAGATGGTGCTGCCTGCGGTGTTGTATTAAGTGCCACTAACGAAGCGGCGCTGGAATACATAAATTCTGAAGACTTAATCTCACACAGTGTTGATGTGCCACCAGATTTGAGCGAACTTACTGAAAGCTAGCATTCCGAATTAGTTTTCTAGTTGGCCTTCGAGTTGAGCAACTCGTTTTTTCAAGGATTCTAAATCGGTTGAAGACTCACCAGTAACGGAATCTTCTTTGTTTGTCATATTGAAATTTGAGGCGATCGAGGCCGTAATGGTTCCAAGTAGCGCAACACCCATGATCATTAATGCGGTGCCAACAATTCGACCTTGTGTTGAAACTGGATAAGTATCGCCATAACCAACGGTTGCCATGGTGGTGATAGCCCACCACCAGCCATCACCAACACCCTGGATGTTTGCGCCATCAACATGGCGCTCGGCTTCAGTTACTGCTAAACCTGCAACAAACCAAGTTGCAAATGCGAGAGTTACAACAGAAGTTGTTACTTGCTGACTGCGCGATCCACGATTTCGCCTCGATAAAACTGTTACTGCAGCGAGTGCACGAATTGCACGAAGTAGTGGCAGGAATGGCAGGGCGACGGCAGCTAAATCTAGGAGATTTTTACGAAAAAATATTTTCTTGTCATCGGCAATCGATAGTCGCGCGAAGTAATCAATTGCAAACAAGATCCAAATAATGAAAAGCGTCCAGTAGCAAAGCGAATTTAGCGCGGGGGAAAGATTGGGATTGATAATTGGCCAGGCGTAACCAGCCAAGAAAATTATGCCTAGGGTCTGCAAGAAAGTCGGTGACAATTTGGTCCACCACATAATTGCACGGTTCATGTTCACCCCAGTTGAAGATTCTTATGTTTCTCAGAATATCGACATAAGGGCCAGTTTTGTCTTAAGACAGGTCGGTTTTGTCCGTTATGCTTTCAAATTATGAGCGAGCAAACTCAAAGTAAATCAACAGGCGCGGACAATCCCAAGATCTATTTGATTGCGGCCGCTCTCGGCGCAGGCGTGGGCTTGGTATCGATTGCGTTCCTATTTGCAGTCCTGAGTTTGAAGAATTTGATCTGGACTAGCGATCACACGAGAGCTAGCGCAATTGTGGTTTTTGGCATTTGCACCCTTGGGGGGATTGATAGTTGGCGGCCTGAATCACGCCGCTGAGAAATCACGAAATCAAGCTCATGATTTAACTGAAGCCATAGCGGATATGGAAGCAGTCGAGACCAATCAAGCAGCGTCCGCTCGGGTTATTTTCGGGCGAGCAACTTTAGGTATCGCATCACTTGGTTTTGGTGGGCCGTTGGGCCCTGAAGCGCCATTGATTGCTTTGGTAGCGCAACTTAGCTCCAGACTTTCTCAAATTTTGCAGATTACCCGCGCTCGCATTGTGGAACTTTCGGTGGCTGGTTCACTAGGTGTCTTATTTGGTGTGCCATTAATTCTGGCCAGAATTGAAAGCGAAGAGAAGTCTGCGAATAGGAATCTTGGTCAACGCCTTGTGGCAAAGGGCCCTGAGTTATTGGCTGCAATTTCATCATTGTTCGTTATGACTAAATTGCTTCCAGAAGTTGGAATCCATCAATTCACTTCTAAGGATTCAGTAGAGGTTGGATTCGGACTTGATTTAATCTGGGTAGCTTTGGTGGCTGCGCTTGCCGCCTTAATTGGGCTAGCAATGATTCGCGTAACTCCTGAAGTAAGAAAGTTTGCGGTTTCTAAAATTCCTGGTGGCGCGATCCCGATTGGACTTATTAGTGGTTTGATGCTTGGCGCAAGCGCAGTTATCACTCCGCTAGTTCTTTTCTCAGGTCATCATGAAATTCAACATCTTCTAGATTCGCCAAATTCAATTAGTGAACTAGCAATAGTGCTGACACTAAAGTCATTTGTTTTAGTAGCGTGCCTGGCAGGCGGTTGGTATGGAGGACAAATTTTCCCACTAGCTTTTATTGGAGCCACGGCTGCACTAATAATTGCAGATCTGGTTAACAGCTCAGCCACGCTTGGTCTAGTTGCTGCCGGATTCGTTGCAGCCAGTGCAGTTGGAATCAAGCGACCAGCATTTGCGCTATTAATTGGTTTGATCATGTTTCCAGCGACAACTTGGATTCCGATGCTATTAGCGACCGTCGTTGCAGTAGCTGTAATTGGGAACAAATCTGCAGAGCTATCTAGTCACTAGTGCGCAAAAAAGCCCACACCTAAATAGGCGCGGGCTTTTCGTTTTGAGATTTACTCAGCTGTCTTGAACCACTCATTTGCCTTGGATGTGCTCACAACTAGCAATGCGATCACGTTTAGGGCAATTGGAACCCAGCCGTATGGCAGGCGCATGAAGCCAAAGATGATATTAATGATAGCAAGTGCCTGAATTACGACCTGAGCTGATCGGGAACCAATCAAGATCATCTTGGAGATAGTTACATATATAAGGCCAAGCACGATTGATAGCAGGCCATTTAGCAATAGGTAGAAAGTTGAGATTTCGATAGAAAGGCCACCGGCAGCGCTAAGCACTGTTGGATTTTCACCGATTGGTGATAGGACCATTAGAACACCGAATCCAACGTTAAAGATTGCGATAAGCCAGATCAAGGCCGCCAGGAACGTCACCATGCCTGGACGCTTTGCAGCAGTTGTTGAAGTCATTCTTCCTCCGTAGAGAAAGACAAAACCAATTCGAAATCTTCGATTTGGCCACTTAAAAGGTAGCAAATTGGAATACTAGATTGCATTCTCGCAACAC
>Ga0114968_10003293_pt1 | contig 12149 bp, 9 predicted proteins | sample M_130807_EF_Meta_FD_87020 | JGI IMG/M metagenome (GOLD analysis project Ga0114968, IMG submission 87020) | Freshwater microbial communities from Lake Montjoie, Canada to study carbon cycling - M_130807_EF_MetaG | ecosystem: Environmental > Aquatic > Freshwater > Lake | place: Lake Montjoie... | reverse complement strand
GGTCTTTAAAAATAGGTTTCAAGGTATGTAAAAAACTTTCATAGACATCTTTAATTACAATGGTATCGTATGGGTTGCCTAAGTTTTTACTTAACTGAACTGCATCCTCCACAGAATGCGGAGTCGAGTAGGGTGAAGGCATTAAAATGGCGTATACATTTTCTTTACCTAATGCTTCGCAAGCAATAGCAAGGGTTACAGCAGAGTCAATACCTCCAGAAGATCCAAGTATTGCTTTTTTAAAACCCATCTTATTAAAATAATCCTTCACACCTAATACCAATGCTTTATACACTTGGTCTATATTCAATGCTGGTACTAGATTAGCAGGATTCAATTCCTTACTGGGTACAGATGCTGCTGTTTCAAGGATTGGCGCATTGATGGTGCCGTCATCATTGCATTCAAAAATTTGCATAGCAGATTCAAACATGGGTAAAGCACCACATAAGTTGGCATCCTTATCAAAAACTAAAGAAGCGCCATCAAATACAATTTCTGTTTGACTTCCAATGGCGTTGCAATAGAACAATGGCTTTTTATATTTTACCACATTTGATTTAATAGTGGCTTTACGATCTTCGTCATGGGTATAATCAAATGGAGAGGCACTCAGATTCAGTAAAATATCTGGAGCCTGTTGCATCATTTGGTCCATTGGGCAAATCGTGTACAATGGGTTGTCTCCAAGGTTCCAAATGTCTTCACAAATGGTGATCGCCAATTTTTTTCCTTTGAAGGGAACTACTTTCCATTCGCTTGCTGGTTCAAAATACCTATTCTCATCAAATACATCATAAGTAGGTAATAATGTTTTATGAATCTCTGCTTGTATTTTTTGATCGTATAAAAAAAACGCTGCGTTGTACAAAGGTTTCCCTTTTTCATTGGTATTATGCGCTGGCGCGCCAATCAATACTCCAATAGTGTCTGCCACTTTTTGAATGGCATCTACACTGGCATAACATTGATTGATAAAATCATCGAACTCTACAAAGTCTCTCGCAGGATAACCGCAGACACTCATTTCGCTAAATAAAATTAAATCAGCGCCTTGTTGCTTTGCACTCTCAATAGCATCAATGATCTGCTTTGTGTTGGCCTCGAAATTGCCAATATGATAATTCTGTTGGGCGATACAAATTTTCATGCATCAAAGGTCGGTTTTTAAAAGAAATAACCTCGCTTTTTTTGTACTTTCGAGGATGCGTTTAACTGCTTTATTTTATGGATGGATTGGACTTACCCTTGGAGCCTGTAATTCGGGACCTCAAGACCCTGCCCTACATGCGCCAACACCAAATATCCAAGCAATTCGATTTGATAGCGCTTTTTTTGCTATGGACAGCTTGCATTTTGAGGCAGATTTAGCCAAATTAGTCCAATCATACCCTCAATTTTCGGAAGATTATTTTAACCGAATTTTGATGTTGTCTTCAAAAAAAGAGTCCAAAAAAATATTGGCTTTTTATAAAGCCTATCTCCCCATCTATCAAGCGACAACAAAAGTACAAGCATCCAAAAAAGCAACGCCAGAGATTACAGATGCATTAAAACGATTCCATTTCTATTTTCCAACATATACTTTGCCAACGCAATTAATTTACTTTATAGGACCACTCGAAACTTATGGGAATGTGGTGACCAAAGATGGACTTGCTATTGGTCTTCAATTGTATATGGGTGCGGAGTCAAGCTGGTATTACTCAGAACAAATCAATACCATCTACCCAAGCTATATAAGTCGTCTATTTGCACCTGAATATATTGTAGTGAATTCAATACAAAATATATTGAACGATTATGATCCTTTAGCAATCAATGGAAAACAATTGATTGAACAAATGATTGAAATTGGGAAGCGTCAGTATATACTCAGCCAATGTTTGCCAACTGCTTCGGATACACTGTTATTGGGCTATACATCGAATCAGTTAAAAGCAATTGAAGAAAATAAAGGAGATATTTGGACATTTTTATCAAGCCAAAACAGACTTTTTTCTGTGGATCCAAATTTGACTTCAGCGATTTTAAGAGAAGCGCCTTATAACGATTATTTTGGAGAGGACATACCCGGCAACGTAGGTAAATATATAGGCTATCGTATTGTACAATCTTGGATGAATCAACAAAAAGGTATCTCAAAAACTGATCTTAATCAATTATTGAAAACCCCTGCCAAGACCATCTTTGATCAGGTAGATGTGGACTTTTAATTTAATTTTACAGGTGCAACCATTTTGAAAGCAGGAATTTTAACTTGAATGGCTTCCCTGTTTTCGATATTTTCCATATTATAGTAACCTTGCATCTTACCTAATTCGGTTTTTAAATTACATCCACTTACATATTGGTATTGCTTTCCTGGCATGATTAAAGGTTGTACACCTACCACGCCTTCTCCTTCTACCACTCTATGCTCACCATTACTGTCAAATATCTCCCAAAATCTACGCAGTAGTTTTACAGGAAATGAGTTGTGGTTTTCGATCGTAATGCGATAAGCAAACATAAAATCTTGCTGTAAAGGGTTGCTGTAATCTTTTTGATAAAAGGTTTCAACACTTACTTCTATTCCTTCAGAAATTGTAGAAATCATGACCGTTGTGATCAAAAGTAACTTGCAGAGTATACTGCGTCATAAATTTAGCAAATATTTTACTCAGCATACCCAAAAAGTAGGCCTATTTTTTTTTAAACCCGCAGGAACTCACCTAACTTCGCGGCAACGTTTGCAAATTGCATATTTAAACGCCTTTTTACCATTAAAACTGACTAAAATGAAGATAGCTGTAGCTAAAGGTGACGGAATCGGTCCAGAAATCATGGAAGCTGTTATTGGCATATTCAATGCAGCTAAATTGCCATTGGAATATCAGTATGTAGACATGGGGAAATGGGTATTTGATAAAGGATTTAGCAATGGGATGACACCAGAAGCAAAAGAGTCAATAGAAAAGCTAGGCATACTTTTTAAAGGTCCAATGGAAACTCCAAAGGGTAAGGGAGTTAAAAGCGTCAACGTCACTGCAAGAAAAACATGGAACACCTACGCAAACGACAGAAAATTTCAAACTTTAAGTGGGGTAGATACCGTTTTTAGTAAAGCCGGTATCAATATAGATTTAACCATCGTGCGTGAAAATATAGAAGATACTTATGGTGGTGTTGAACATAAGTTAACGCAAGATGTAGCAATTGCTAGAAGATATATAACAAGAGGGGGGAGTGAACAAGTGATTCGTTATGCATTTGAAATGGCTCAGAAAAAAGGGGCAAGAAGAATTACTTGTGGACATAAGGCTAACATTATGAAGTTAACGGATGGACTATTCTTGGAAGTATTTAATGAGATTGCAAAAGCATATTCAAATCTTAAAGCGGACGATATCATTGTAGATGATTTATGTATGAAATTGGTAAGTCGTCCAGACTTATTTGATGTGATTGTATTAACCAATTTACAAGGTGATATTGTGAGTGACTTATGCGCTGGATTGGTTGGTGGTCTTGGTTTTGCGCCATCTTCAAATATTGGAGATCATATTTCTATTTTTGAGGCAGTACATGGCACTGCGCCAGATATTGCAGGTAAAAATATTGCCAATCCTACGGCTTTATTATTGAGTGGATTGAATATGTTGCGTCATTTAGGTATGATGGAAAAAGCAGTGATGATTGAAAATGCATTATTGTTCACATTGGAGTCAGGTGTGCATACTGGTGATTTTGGAGATAAGTCCATACCGTCAGTGAATACAACTGTTTTTGCACAAGCGATCATTGATAATTTTGGCAAACAACCATCCCATCATACAAAACCAAACTTAAAAGATTTTGATTTTGTATCTACTAATAGGGCTATCTCAAACAATCCAATGTTGTTGGGTTCAAATAATGAACCCCATAAAATTGTTGGAGCAGATTTCTTTATTGAAACAACATTACAACCAAATGCATTGGCTGCTATAGCCATTCAAGAAGAAAAAAATCAATTGAAATTAGTGACTATTTCTAATAGAGGAACACAGGTTTGGCCGACAGGCTCTGTTTTCACCAACCTAGTGAATCAATATCTTCTTCGATTTGAAACGGAAGATGAGACTCCGCTTACCCAATCAGACATCATCCATTTATATAGTGCGCTTGCTAAAAATTTTCAGATTAGTTCAGTTGAAATATTGAATATGTGGGGAGATAAAAAAGCATATAGTTTAGCACAAGGACAATAAGGCATCTAGGATTTATTTTTATCTGGCTTAATTTGACCTTATTTGCTATAAAATTGCCTATTTCGGTGGGAAAAAATACATTTTTAGTGTAATTTCACCACTCAATTACAAATTAGCTTTTTACCTATGGCAGAAGTAATATTAATGCCCCGTTTAAGTGATACCATGACCGAAGGTGTTGTTGCAGCTTGGCACAAGAATGTGGGGGATACCGTAAAAAAAGGCGATTTGTTAGCCGAAATAGAAACGGACAAAGCAACCATGGAATTGGAGAGCTATCAAGATGGTGTTTTATTACACATAGGAACGCCACGTGGTGGAAAATTACAAGTCAACGATTTATTAGCCATTTTTGGAAAAACAGGTGAAGATGTGTCTGCTTTGATTGCTCAAAATACAGGTGGAGCAAATCCGCCTATTCCTATTGAAACTTCAGTTGCACCTGCAACAGCTCCAGCAGTGCCTGCTTCTCCAACTGCAGATTTTTCAGCAATGGAAGAAGTGGTATTGATGCCTCGATTAAGTGATACCATGACCGAAGGGGTGATTGCAGGATGGCATAAGCAAATCGGAGATACCGTAAAAAAAGGAGAAGTATTAGCAGATATCGAAACTGATAAGGCCACGATGGAATTGGAATCTTATAAAGACGGCATTTTATTATACCAAGGTGCTCAAGCAGGAGAGAAGATTTTAGTAAATGATTTGCTTTGTATCATTGGACAACAAGGCTTGGAGATTGCTCCAATTGTTGCTGCATTAAAAGGTGGAGCCGCTACTGTAACTTTTGCTCCAACTGCTCCAGTTGCACCAACAGCATCTACATCATCATCTACTCAAGCTGCACCTATGCCTACTACGGCGAATGCTGTAAGTCCTACTTCTACACAGGTAGTGAATGAGGGAAGAATTTTTGCATCACCTTTAGCTAAAAAAATCGCTAAAGACAAAGGAATAGATTTAAAATATGTGCAAGGCACAGGCGAGCATGGAAGAATTACAAGAACTGATTTAGAAAATTATACGCCAGGTAATACTTCAAGCACTGCAAAAGCAGCAGCTCCAAGAAATTCCAATTTTGTTGGTCAAGTAAGTTTTGTTGATACGCCAGTTTCTCAAATGCGTAAAACCATTGCAAGACGCTTAAGCGAAAGTTTATTTACAGCGCCGCATTTTTATTTAACCATGAAAATTAACATGGATGCGACCATTGCTGCTAGAACAGTCGTGAATGAAACAGCACCAGTTAAAATTAGCTTCAACGATTTTATTGTTAAAGCAGTGGCCCTTGCTTTAAAACAACATCCGAAAGTAAATAGCAGTTGGTTAGGTGATGTAATTCGTGAAAACCACCATGTGAATATTGGTATTGCAGTTGCGGTAGACGAAGGATTATTGGTTCCCGTGCTTCGTTTTGCAGACGGACTTTCTTTGGATGAAATAAGTGTATCTGTAAAAGAGTTTGCTAAAAAAGCAAAAGATAAAAAATTGCAACCTTCAGATTGGGAAGGAAGCACTTTCACCATCTCTAATTTAGGTATGTTTGGTATAGATTCATTTACTGCAATTATTAACCCGCCAGACGCTTGTATCCTAGCAGTAGGCGGTATTGCGCAAGAGCCTGTGGTAAAGAATGGTCAAATTGTTCCAGGTAATGTCATGAATGTTACTTTAAGTTGCGACCATAGAGTAGTGGATGGTGCAACAGGATCGGCTTTCTTACAAACTTTAAAAAGCTTTTTAGAAGAACCTTTAAGGATGTTCGTGTAATTTATTGAAGCTTTATGAAATATAAGCTCCAATAAATTCTTCTCTAATGATTTTTTCGAGGGACCCCATAAACGGGCCCCTCGATTTTTTTTATTTTTTAGCTTTTTTATTTTTACTCTAATGATTTTTTCGAGGGACCCCATAAACGGGCCCCTCGATTTTTTTTACTCTTATGATTTTCACTCAAATGATATTAAAAAAAGCCCCGCGAATTTCGCGGGGCTTTTTTGTTAATCTAAATCACATCCAATCGGTGCACCTGGAGGAATAACGACAGGTTTAGGAAGCGTGATTTTTTCAGGGTCATTGATTCTGCTAATTGCATATTGATAATGTCCTGTAAGCTTAGGGTTGCTGATGGATAAACTAGTTAATTTTGATTTTAATTTATTCAATCTATTCGCACAAATACTTTTTACTTCAAAATTAGCATCACTACTTTGGCTCATGCCAATTAGCCAGCTTAAAGTTTGTTGCTGTGTTTGTAGTTGAACAGAACCCGCTAAGCCAGATAATGTTGGTGCATACCATATTTTATCTAAAATTGCATCTAACACATTATCCCATCCCATACTACCTGCTCTGGCTTTGTTCTGCACTAAACGATTGGCCCTTTCTGCATTGAATAAAAAAGACAATTCAAAATCTACTAAGGCTTCGGCTGGAGATAATGCATCAAAACTTAATCCAGTTCTTTTTGTAAATAATTCACCTACGCCATAGTACATTGGTGGTCTTGGAGGAATCAATTGTAAAACATTTTCTGGAATCGATAAGAAGCTAGGTGCTAAACATGCCAAGGCTGCATCTAATGCTTTTTGCTGCATCGCATTTGGTAAAATAGTGGGTTGAATTTGATTTTTGTCTCCTCTAACACTATATTGATAATTAACGCCTCCAATTAATTTTGTAACTGCTTCGTATTGATATCGATGGTAATTATAGACTGGTACAAGCATGTCTTCTAGTTGAGCAAGTGGTGTACCCACTTTTACCGCGTCTTCGCTAAATTGTTGCATCGCTTTATTGCGTACAGCAAAAGTTTGCATTAAGCCATCCACTGCATCTGGTAGATTGTCCCAAAGATGCGCATTGGGGTGCATACCGCCTGCTGCTCTTGCGTCTGCATCTGCAATAAATTGCAATCCATTTTTTGAATTAGCTTCTAATAAATTATTTAAAGCATTTGCTTCATCTGTGCCTTTTGGAAAATCTTGGTAACCATAAGTGATAGCGCGTTTATCCCAAAGACCAATTTCGTCTGTATAAATGGTAGAGAAATCTAAATCGCCTTTTGCGTTTACAAAAATATTTGGATGTGGGTAGTCCATCACCGATGATCGATCATTAAAACTAGATGCATAATTGTGTTGTAACCCTAATGTATGTCCAATTTCATGTGCAGAAAGTTGCCTTAATCTATGAATAGCTGCTTTACGCATCTCCTCTGAAACGGGCTTGCCTGTTGTATAAGGGGATAACAATGCAGTAAAAATTAAATAATCCTGTCTCACTCTCAATGAGCCAAGCGATACCTGACCTTTGATAATTTCACCTGTTCTAGGGTCTACCACAGAAGCACCATAACTCCATCCTCTTGTAGAACGGTGCACCCAATTGATCATATTGTAACGAATATCCATTGGATCTGCAGAGTCGGGAAGGATGTATAATTGAAATGCATTTTTATAGCCAGCAGCTTCAAATGCTTGGTTCCACCATCTTCCGCCTTCTAATAATGCAGAGCGAATTGGCTCTGGCGTGCCATTGTCTAAATAATAAATGATTGGATTAATTGCTTCGCTGACAGCAGCAGTAGGATCTTTTTTCTGTAAACGATGTCTATTGATCACCATTTGCTGAATTGGTTCGCTTATATCAGAACTGTAATCAAAATAACTGGTACCAAAAAAGCCACTTCGAATATCATATTTTCTTGGCGTGTAATTATTATCTGGTAATTCTACAAAGCTATGGTGCATTCTAACTGTAATGGCTTCTGGAGACGGCGTAACTGATTGCACCAATCTTCCAGCGTCTGATCCACCAACAAATGTCACAGTAGCTTCGAACTCTGCATTTTTTGGAAAGTTCTTGGTGTTTTGAATATAAATAGCAGATCTATTTTCGTTGATAGCATAACTGCCTTGTCTTGCACGCTTAATTCTGTCAACTACACCATGTGCATCTCTTAAAAAGAAGCTGGTGGCATCAACTAAAATTTTACTCATTGATGGCTCAGTTGCATTTACTTCCTCGGCTTCAATGTTAAAATTAAAAATAATAGACTGAGCAAAAGATTGTTCAACCGCTTTTTGCTCTCTTTTATCTTTTGTGACTGCTCTGTAATCAAGATTAGGCTGCGTTAAGAATAATTTTTTGCCTACTCGATTAAAGTATACAATTCTTGAATCGCCTAGTTGTCCTCTATCAAGCCCAATATCATTGGAACCCAGACCAGCTGGTAAAGAGTTGACGTACAAAAAAGGGGTATTCAATTTGTCTACAACCAAATATATTTTTCCATTGGTATTATCCCAATAAAAATCATAAAAACCTTTTCGCAATTCCATATTTTTTGTTTTCTCTGCAATGGTTCCAATTTGAGAAAATCCGAAAAATGGAATAACTAACAATACAAGTATCTTGCGCATGTGAATGTATTTTTGAGTTGACATAAAAAATCCCGCATGAAGCGGGATTTATATTAAGCAGTTTTCATTAAGCTGTTGGATTGTTATCTGTGCTTGGAGCTTCAAAAAGTGAAGGTGTAACAGTTGCTACCACAGGGGCAACAACAGGAGCAACTACTTTCTTAGGAGCTGTCTTCTTTTTAGCAGGTGCCTTCTTCGCCACTGCTTTCTTTGCTACTGCTTTTTTAGCAACAACTTTTTTAGCAGGTGCCTTCTTTGCTACTGCTTTTTTAGGAGCTGCTTTCTTTTTAGCAGGTGCCTTCTTTGCTACTGCTTTTTTAGGAGCTACTTTCTTTTTAGCAGGTGCTTTCTTAGCTACTGCTTTTTTTGCTACTGCTTTTTTAGGAGCTACTTTCTTTTTAGCAGGTGCCTTCTTTGCTACTGCTTTTTTTGCTACTGCTTTTTTAGCTTTTGCTTTTTTCTTGCTTGCCATAAACGTATGTTTTTTTAAGGTTTTTTATTTTTATAAAATTACATTCTTTTATTGTAACAAAATAAAAACAATTTAAATTTTTAATAATAGATTTGTTTTATGCAAACAAGTGTTACCATGGTTTTAGGGGCATCACCTAACCCAGAAAGATATAGTTATATGGCTACGGTCATGTTATTAGAAAAAGGGTATTCAGTTTATCCATATGGGATTAAAAAAGGGATGATCCAATCTTTGCCTATTGTGCAAGATTGGCCTAGTCCAGGATCCATATCCAGTTTGACTTTGTATTTAGGACCATCTGCTCAAGAAGCATATTATGATCAGATGATTGCGCTAAAACCTGAGCGTATCATTTTCAATCCAGGAACCGAAAATCCTATTTTAGTTCAATTAGCGCATGCAGCTGGTATATCCACGATAGAAGCATGTACTTTAGTGATGCTAACGACTGGCCAATATTAGAAAATATTAATAAGCCTGTCCCCATGCTGCTCGATCTAGCATTCTGTATTGAATAGATTCACTAATATGCTGATTTTGAATCTCTTTTGACCCATCCAAATCTGCAATAGTACGTGCCACTTTGATGATTCGATCATAGGCCCTAGCACTCAGCTGGAATTGTTCCATAGCAATTTTTAATAATTTTGCAGAAGCTTCATCTAATTGTGCCCATTTTTTTAATTCATAAGTTTGCATTTGGGCATTTGTAATGATATCTGGGCGTTGGTTAAATCGTTTCAATTGAATGACTCTTGCGTTTTGCACCCTTTCACGAATAGTCATTGAGTTTTCTGTATTGGAATGGTTGGTGAGCTCCTCGTAACTCACGGGTACTACTTCAATTTGTAAATCAATCCTGTCTAACAATGGCCCCGAAATTTTATGTAGGTATTTTCTAACAATACTAGGACTGCAAATGCAGGCTTTTTGAGGATGATTAAAATACCCACAAGGACATGGATTCATGGAGGCAAAAAGCATAAATCTACTTGGGAACTCAACGGTTTGTCTGGACCTTGAGATGCTAACAAAACCAGCTTCCATGGGTTGGCGTAAAATTTCGATGGCTGCCCTGCTGAATTCCGGTAGCTCATCTAAAAATAAAACACCATTATGTGCCATGGATATTTCACCAGGCTGAGGGATAGATCCGCCACCCACTAATGCGATGGCTGAAAGGGAATGATGCGGATTTCTAAATGGACGTGTATGCATCAATCCAGATGAAGGGGATAATTTACCCATCAAGCTATACACTTTACTTGTTTCTAGGGTTTCCTTGTGGCTCATTGTAGGTAGGATACTAATACTTGTTTTTGCTAACAATGTTTTTCCTGCACCTGGTGGTCCAACCATGATTAAATTATGTCCTCCTGCAGCGGCTATTTCAATCGCTCTTTTTGCTTGAAACTGTCCTTTGATAAAAGCAAAGTCAACCGGATAAATGATGGATGCTTCTTTGTCTGAATCATTTTTTTGAAAAGGGTTAAATAATTCGGGATGGTTGCAAAATTGAGTGACTTCTGTAAGGTGATCAAAAGCATATACTTTAAGCCCCTCAATAAGGGATGCCTCAGCTGCGTTTTTTGAAGGAATGATCAATCCTTCTAAGCCAGCTTCTTTAGCATAGATGGCCATAGCGAGCACACCTTTGATGGGCTGAATTGCACCATTTAAACTAAGTTCACCCATCATTAAATACTGTGTCAAAACCGTTGAATTGACTATTTGGTCTGATGCTGCAAGAATACCAATTGCAATGGGGAGATCAAATGCAGGACCTGTTTTTTTGATATCAGCAGGGGCTAGGTTGATGACCAATTTTGTTCTTGGCATCTGGAACCCATTGGCCTTAATCGCGATTTCTGTGCGGTGCAAACTTTCTTTAACTGCTGTGTCCGGAAGTCCAACAATACAGTACCCTTGCCCCATACTCACATTGACTTCTACCTGTATACCAATGGCATCCATGCCAAATAAGCAAGCACCTCTTGTTTTTACGAGCATGTTTCTTTGAAAAATAGCAAAAAATTGAAACCGTATTTAAGTATTTATACGTTCAATCAAGTCCACCACCCCTTCTCTTTCTAAAATAAGATAGCCAATTCTATCCTGGCTTACCCCTTTTTTTAAAGTGTAATTGAAAATGAGTGCTTTGTTAATGATTGAAGTTTCAAAATAACAAAATTGAATATGCGGGTAGACCTTAAGTGGCGCACTAATTTCATATAAATGCGTAGATAAAATACATAAGGATTGTTTTAAAGCTTGTAACCCTTCAATGACTTTTGTACTACATTTCATTGCATCAATGATATTGGTTCCTTTAAATAATTCATCAATAAGGACTAAGTATTTTTTTCCATCCATCACCTGCGTTAAAGTATGTTTAATGCGCTGTACTTCATTAAAGAAATAACTTTCTCCTTTAAGCACATTGTCTGCAGTGGTTAGATTGGTGATCAGTCCATCTAAGATAGTGAGCTTACATTTTTTTGCTGGCACACCCATGCCAATATGCGCTAGGTAGGCTAGTAAACCAACTGTTTTTATAAAAGTACTTTTACCGGCCATATTTGCACCAGTTAAAAACAAAAAACTGGATTCAGAACTTAAACTCAAATCATTCCCCACTGCATTGGTTACCAGCGGATGCACTGCGCCCGCAAATTCAATCATCGGGCTAGTTTGATCCACCCATTCTGGAAAATTGAACTGGTATGCCTGCATCGCAGTGGCCATACTATAATAAGCATCTATGCCATAGAAATGATTTTGTAATTTTTTGATCTGTGCTTTATACTGGTAATAAAAAAAGTAGCCCAACTCCAATACTGCTTGAGGATCTTTTTTTAAATCTCTGCTATCTACTCTAAGACAATCTAACTGCGTGATATGTTTTTTGATAGGCACTATCAATGCATTTAACTCGGTGTTATTTGAATAAGCCTCAAACAAATTAAGCCACTGGTCCAATGCTTGGACAAAAGTCAATAAGTGTTGAACCGAATAAGC
>Ga0114968_10003291_pt1 | contig 12151 bp, 7 predicted proteins | sample M_130807_EF_Meta_FD_87020 | JGI IMG/M metagenome (GOLD analysis project Ga0114968, IMG submission 87020) | Freshwater microbial communities from Lake Montjoie, Canada to study carbon cycling - M_130807_EF_MetaG | ecosystem: Environmental > Aquatic > Freshwater > Lake | place: Lake Montjoie... | reverse complement strand
TATTTATCTATTACAATATTCCCCATATGAAGATCTCTGTGTGTTACCCCTGACAGGAGCATTAATGATCCCGCTTCCAATAAATGTTTCATAAATGTCACAATGTCAAATGTTTCTAAATTAAACTTTGCCATTGAAAGTGCAGTTCCACCATATGGCATTGAAATCTGCTTGAACGCTGTTAGTTTCTTATTCTTAATAGGCTTACACGCTGCCAAATCAGGCTCATCTTGTGATTGTCTATTATCTAAAATACAAGTATCATCAATTAAAATAAAATAGTTTTTCGCCAATTGGTTCTGCGCAAGTCTCTTGCTTACAATCGACTCCCAATACGCATCCATATCGTGTGTTAATTTTCCCACTTTTTTCTCAACAATATCTGTTGGGTTTTTTGGTTTCCCTCGGCATTTTAAAGGTGGATTAAAAGCACATCCATAGGCCCCTTGGCCCAGGAGTTTACCACCATACATTCTAATACTATGTGCGTTTTGCGTAGTTAATCGGCAGCGCACTAATAGAGAATGAGCAACAGTTCCGACTGGAGTCGTACTGCTCTTATGGTGGCAGTTATACTTATACTTATAACTATTGTCTTAGAAATATGTGCTCCAGAAATTATAAGAGAAGGATTTGCTGGAGCGTTAGTACCTGTAACAGACAAAAACTATTTCGGTAAATTTATCCCTCGTAGAGGTGATATTGGACCTGAAGACGAAGAGGGAGCATTTCTCACAGATAAACGCTATTTCAACGGTTACACAGATGTACAGCGAATTGGTGTTGATCATGATTGGTGTAGAATGGTTGTATCAAAAAATGACACTAACGACATGTTTTTTGCTTGCGCCCTCGCCGGTACAGAAAATCTTAATAGTCTCTCATTCCGTACAGAGGCTGCTCCATCATCTTCCTGGAGTCGTGACGACTATATGCGTGATACAACTGGCTCTGGTCGCGCTGATTATTGTCGCATTGTAAAAGTCGACTCTGAAACATTTGAAACACGCTGTAGCATTGCTGGCGATTTACGCTTTATGCCAGTACTCCAACACGATCCTCAGCCCCCACCAAATATTGAAATGCTCTTGAATTTTTATGACGGTATTCTCTTCTGGCTACGACTTCGTGATGATATGCTCGACTATGCGAAGATACTTGAAATATACAAAGCAGGTGGTCTATCAATTGAAGAAGCAGATCCTAAGCCACCAATTGCTCGTACACTTATCTTTAACGGAATTGACCAGTTCCTTCGTATAGGTGATAGTAAATCGCTCGAATTTGGCGACCAGATTTCTCTTAGAACAGTCCGCGCCTTCAGTTTCTGGGTCTATTTTGAAGAGTTTACCAACAATGCGTGTATATTAGATTTTGCCAATGGCCCTTCAAAAGATAATATAAAAATTGGCATTCTTGGGAAAGGAAATCCGAATATTTCTGAAGGCGACTCACTTCGCCCACTATTGTGTGGAGATGCGTCAACTGTCCCTTCTGCTCCTTCTGGAGCACAACGCGTTGTTGAGACTACTCCTCAACGTCTAATGGAAACTTCCTCCGCTAATATTGAAGCGTTTGATTGTCCTGGCCCTGCTGTTGAACCTATTGTCCCGCAGGGAAATGAAAGACCAACAACACAAAGTACTGCTCAAGCAAAATATGCAGATCTTCTCTATGAAATCTGGGATTCCCAACAACGAAAAATGAGGATTGTTGTTAGAGGTGCTATTCCCTTACAGAAATGGGTTCATGTAGCCATAACTGCTGAAAATAACGACTCGTTCCGTCCAGACATTTCTGTGTGGATTAATGGTGTCAAAACATTCACAAAGCCAAGTGGATGGCTTCCACAGAATTCTGCGACCACTAATAACTATATTGGCAAGAGCAATTCATACAACGTATCTTCACAATACGATGCGGCTCGTGATGAACTCTTTAAGGGTCGTCTATTTGATTTGAGAGCATATAAGAATATTATGGGCGTGAAGAAGATTGCTTCAACAATTGCTTGGGGGAAAGAGTTATTGGGGCTTTAGTAACGGTTCTGTAATTGTGGTCTGCGACTGCTGCTGCGCAATCATATATACTTGAGTATGTTCTACTTGGCCGCAAATATCTGGTATATCAAAATCTGGAATTGTTCTAAATTTCTCATAACACGCAACACGAATATCTGAAGGGATTTTTGAAGTACCATTACTTGATACTTGATCAATATCACCACGAATCATTTTTAAGAATGATTGAGCATCTTTTCGTGTATTATAAGGAAGTATAAGTTCACTCTCTATTTTTCTACGTATTTGTCCCCACTGAACACAATATAATTTATGACTCTCGGCAAGTTGTTGATAGCCCAACTTATCTTGAAGAATATTTGCCAATGATGTAAGCACAGCAAGACCTCCAAATATCCACGATGTCTGAAATCCATTTATTGATGTGTTACCAGCAATAATATTACTTGTCCCTGTAACTGCTGTAATAATTGTTATGAGAATTGTGAATTGCCTAGTCTTCTTATTGAATCGCGAAAAAGATTCTGTATGCATGTACCCTCAAGTGCTTAATTTAAGCACTTAATGTTAGTGTTTAGTGTGAAAGTTAAGACACATAGGGTCTTAACTTTCATACTAAACGGTACTCAAAACATTTCGCCTGATCACACCAATTTGCTAAAAGATTATCTAATTGTGCTGACCACTGAAAATCTGGATCTGATGTTTCCTGTGCCATTCTAATAGAGATGAATAGAACTCCGGATACGATATATGAAGATGCTTTAGAAATTTTAGCAAAGGCAAACAAAGAATTATATGAAATTACTCCCAATCAACAAGCAATGCCTCAACATTTGCGTGGCGTTGCTGCGAATTTTGCGAACGCAAAGGAACTCATTGGACAACTAGAGGAATATGCTCTTAACGCCGCAAGAGGTTGGGAAAATGATGTTATGATGAATGGATCACAAGGCGGTAGACGGAATCGGCGGAAGACACGTAAAGTACGGAAGAGTCGTAAAAATTAGTTATATTCTATAAGAGATTTCCAATTCTCATTATTTAATGAAGTCCATCCATCATAATACATATAAATTACATTGGCTAAATTATTAGGTAATGTAATTCTTTTATATAAGATAGATTCAATAAAATCACCTAATAAAATATATCTCCTTTTTAATTGTTCAGGTAATTTATCAGATATATAATCATCTGGATTCCATCGAATAAAATATACAGGCATTCCTCCATATGATTGTGTTATATTAATCATACGATTCTTTTCACATTCAACAAGTCTATCTTTATGTTGATTTTCATCACATTCTAATATTAATATAAAAGAATCCGTTTCATATACCCTATCAGGTCGCTCTTTTCCACATATTCCTCCATCAATAATAGTATCAGTTGTAGTTCCTACCAATCCTCTATTATCTAAATAATCCATTAAAGCATTCTGTTTTGCTAAACGAGCAGACTTAAATATCTCAGGATTGCAATATTCACATTTATTATTTTTATCAAGAATCATAACTAAATTACATGACTCACATGACATTTCAACAAGATTAGTATCATATTCGGTTTTATGAGTTTCGCAATGTAATGGAATAAAATTTGTTCCAAATATTGCTGGATTTTTACATACCTTACATTTACCATTAGAACGACGAATCATTCCTACTTCTCTATGTTGAAAACAATGTGTCATTTTATTTCCTGGCTTTCCATATGATGCTCGTGTAGAACAATTATTATAATCACATATAATATGGTTTACATTAATCATATTATCAGTTTTATGTTTAACACAAAATTTTGCAGGTGTTCCTTTAATATTAAATGATGGAATTAAATTACAGTTAGTAGATATACAATATTTTGATTTTAAATTTATCATTTTTTCTGTTTTATGTTTGTAGCAATATAATGGTTTATCATTTAATAAGCCAAATGATGAATACTTATTACATCCAATATATTCACAAGTATTCTGTTTAAGATTAATCATTTCTGCGTTTTTATGCTTAGAACAATATTCTGCTTTTCTTCCTTTAATACCATATACTGGCTGTTTATAACATTCTATATATTTACATTTAGAAGATACAACATCAATCATTTCTGGCGATTTATGATTTATACAAAAAATAGGATAAGCTTTAATAACCCCATATGATGGTCTTATATTACAATCAAGATATGAGCATGTAGAATGATTAACATCAATCATATCAAGAGATTTATGCAATTTACAAAATTTGGCAGATGATCCTTTAATATTAAACTGTGGTCTCAATTTACAATCAAGAGTCGCACATTTCTTATTCTTAATATCAATCATATCATGTGTTTTATGTATTAAACAAAATAGTGTATTAGAACCTTTAAGACCAAAGGTTGGATGTAGATCACAATTATCATTGCTACATCTCTTAGACACTAAATTAATCATACCAGCAACTTTATGTATATCGCAAAATTTTACTTTTTCTCCTTTATTACCAAATACTGGTTGTTTTTTACAATTTACTGTTTCGCATTTCTTATTTTTTACATCAACCATATCTGAAGATTTATGTTTTAAACAAAATAAACCCTTACCATTTTCATAACCAAATGTAGGATTTATAGATATACATCCATTATACTTACATTTTTTAACATATATATTTATCATGTCAGCAACTCTATGTTTACCACAAAATATTGCTTTTCCACCATCCTTACCATAATATGGAAACTTTGTACAGCCTTCATATTTACACTTTCCTACCATTATACTATTACTATATAAAAAATTGAATACTTTTTAATATATGTTTTACTTACATAAAATGACAAGCCCATTCCTAAATATTATAAATCCAAACTCTACATGCTCAAATTTTCCCAAAAATGAGGAACTAGCTTTAACATTTCCATTTGAATTAGATCCATTTCAAAAACATGCAATATCTGCAATTTCACGTAATGAAAATGTATTGATAACGGCTAAAACTTCTAGTGGTAAAACAACTCCTGCTATATATCAAATAGCACATTCTCTTAAAAAAGAAAAACGAGTATTTTATACAACTCCAATCAAATCACTATCAAATCAGAAATTTCATGAACTTAAAAATATATTTCCATCTGTATCAATTATTACCGGAGATATTAAGTTTAATCCAAATGCAGATGTAGTTGTTATGACAACCGAAATCTTAATGAATCTTCTATATAAAAAAGGATCAACTACTGAAAATATTGGCTTAACAGCTGGTATGACACTTGATAACCTAGATGCTGTTATATTTGATGAGGTCCATTATATCAACAATAAGGAGCGTGGTAAAGTCTGGGAACAATGTTTAGTTCTCCTACCACGCGAAATTAACCTTGTGTTGCTCTCAGCAACCATCGCAGGTCCTGAAGCATTCGCATCCTGGCTTGGAGACTTGAAACAGAAGCCCATTCATCTAATCTCCACTACTTATCGTATTGTACCCCTTACACACTATATTATTGATACGGATAATGCTTTGCGTCCTGTTATGGATGAGAAAGAACGCTTTATTGATACAACTTACAGGGAATGGTTGATGTTGAGAGAGAAGACTGTTGATGACCACGCAGATCACAAACGCCGCGTAGCAGGTCGTGAATCTGGCCAAGTAATTGGTGCTGAGCAAGGGAAGGTGAAGTTGAAGAGTTTCACCCACCAACTCAATGCGTGTGTACAAATGCTCTATGCGAAAGAACTCTTACCCGCTCTCTTCTTCGTATTCTCTCGCAAGGACTGTGAAGTATACGCGTCACAGATTGAGGGGTCTCTTGTAGACACTTCAGAAGGTGCTGCTATTGAAAACATCTTTGATTTCCACTTAAGCCGCTATAAGGATCAGATGGTAACTTCGCCACAATATCATACTCTTCGCAGCCTCCTCGTCCGAGGGATCGCATTCCATCACAGTGGCCTCCAACCATTATTGAAGGAAATTATTGAGATTCTGTTCGGAAAAGGATTAGTTCGTGTTATGTTCTGTACTGAGACGTTCGCAGTAGGTATTAATATGCCTACTAAGACTGTCGTCTTTCTTGAGTACAAGAAGTATTGTGATCAGGCTCAGGGACTTCGTATGCTTGCTACAGATGAGTATATCCAAATGGCAGGGCGAGCAGGACGACGCGGTAAGGACAAACTTGGTACTGTGATTTATCTCCCTCGCAGAGAACCCGCATCACTGGAGGAAGTCCGCAAGATGATGACAGGGGGATCTGTACATATTTCATCTCGTATGGATTTCGGATACGATTTCATTCTTAAAACTCTACAGAGTGGTTCAGTCAATTGGAAGAATGTATTACACGAGTCCTATTGGTATAAGCAGCAATTGGAATCTCGTAAGTTAGTTGAAGAAGAGCATAAGACTCTTCTATCCAAAATGGCCGCACTTTCCCTTACAGAGAATGATGTGAAGGATGTATGCGCATTTATTGAAAAGAAGAAGATGCTTGAGGTTGCTGTGAAGGATTACCGAAAGCAACTTCAGAGTGAAATTGGAACTTGGATGAATCGTCATATGGGTCCGAAATGGAAACGGGTTTTGGACGAATATCCTTCATTGTCTGTGAAGTTGAGGGTCATTGAGCAGGAGATTGCTGATTATGGTGAGGGGTATGAAGAGCGGCTCATTGCGCCTTATATTAAGTTCTTACGGGAAATTGGGTTTATTTCTGACGGTGTTACAATGGAGTTAACACAGAAAGGTGTCGCAGCATCGGAGATTAATGAGGCGCATCCTATCTTGTTGACAGCATCTTACTTCAATGGGTCTCTTGCTGATCTCACATCTGAAGATCTGGTTGGATTCTTAAGCGCATTTGTTGGAGATGCGAAAGATGCTGAGAAGTCGCCTTCTATGCGTGAATTACGTGTATCTGATGCTTTACGCAACTCTCTTTCTGATCTTAGTACTCTTACAGAGTCTATGTGGTCAACTGAGAAGGCTGCTAATATTGCTTTTACTGATTATTGGGACATTAGCACATTCTGGATTGAGATTGGTTTAGCGTGGCTTCGTGGTGATGCTGTTGGGTTGATATGCTCTAATTATGGAATCTATGAGGGGAATTTGTATAAATTTATTATGAGTCTGAACAATATGATTGAAGAACTTGTGAGTGTTGCTACTATCTGTTCAGATGTTGGAATGTTGGAGCGGTTGGCAGCAGTGAAAAATAGTGTAGGCAGAACTGGTGCTATGGCATTTGGTGAGAGTTTGTATTTGCGGATTTAGGGTGTTGTTGTCTCAAACACAATACGCTTTTTCCAATATACACTATTGGGATTATAGTAGTATTTGAGCATCACCTTATCACCTTCAGAATATTCTTGGGAAACATTTCGCACTTTCACAAAACGCTTCCATTGAGGCACATATACCTTGATCTTTTCCTCTTCTAGATCAAATGAGAATACAACGCCGTCTAAGATTTTTCCAGGGTTTGTCGCAATTTGCTTCAACAGAAAGTCATCGCGACTTTGAGCCTTTGCTCCCTTTTGTAGCGCATTCTGCTCACTTACAATTGTTTCAAAATCGACAAATTGATTAATTGTAACTAAATCCCATTCTTTACGAATAATACTTTTTAAATATCTCTGATTAACAATATCCACATATCGCCTAATAGGAGAGGAAGCATAACAATAGGCATGACAATTAAGCGAATAATGAGGAATTAAATTAGTTGGACTCACATAAATTGCAGCTTCGTGCGCCAATTCTGGGCAAATACGATTATATGTTTCCAAATTATCTTTCATTGACTCTGGCTGTCCTCTGAAAATCCCCAGTTTAACACTATTAAGTTTTTTGGCAACTTCCTTATTGTAATGAAGCATAAATGTTTCAATCCACTTGTGAGGATCATCCAGTGACTTACAACCAAGACACTTTGCAGCATAACAAATATCAGTAATAATTTCTTTTGGAGCATCTCTTTTTACGTTATCATATGTATATGACGTATTATTTTCGACAATTGTTTCGCGAAACTCTGAAATAATTAATTCAGTTAGAGGAATAAATTTAATACAGAGACTGACTCCTAATCGCTTCTTTCCTGGAACAAGAGATAACGCATCTTCAGAGAGAATCGAAGGAAGCATATTTCGCGGCTTGTGAAATTCACTATAAAGTGTTTGCCCAGTTTTCTGAGCGTGTTTATCAATTATACCTCCTATATCAACAAATTCGGAAACATCAGCAATTGTAATAACAATATTTACAAAGTCTGTTGCATCCCTATAGACTGTAATAATATCATCAATATCCTTACAACCTTCAGGGTCAATATTTAACGTAGGCTTTCCACAGAGATTAAGTCTATGTTCATTCTGAAGATCAATATTATTAGAAAGAGTAAACTTCTTGAGAGTCCAAGGAGAATGCTGTATCTGGAGGGCCTTTGCTTCAGCCTCTAAATCTCCACAGCAACCTATTGTAGATATTAGAGACCCCTTAGGAAACTTTTGGCCATTATCCCAAGATGCGAATGTGATAACAACAATCTTATTGGAAGTTCTATCCTTGTCAGCACAACCTACAATAAATGGCGGATACGACTTATTGTAGGGTGTAAAGAGATACTGGGAAACGCCGCGGCTTGACATTCCATAAACATACTTTGACATAACGTCTAGAACCCCTACAAGTTGAGGATGCTCAGCCCTATGAAAGACTTTCCAAGTAGTTCGCATAGGTGTTAGTTCCATTTCATCTCCAGGTAAACCTCTATCTATTTGTGTTAATGAAAGATTTACTTGATTCCCTACAGAGAATAGTATATAATCTTTCGTAGAAAGTGTATGCCCCATGGTATTGTTGAGGGGTTTCCTATGGGGGCGAGGGCTTCAATTTTTGTTGTTACATAGTAACAACAAAAATAGTTAGGCATTATAACTTTCAATTCCTAAGATGATTCACAGCAGCCATAGTTGTTCTAAACGAGCCTTCAATACTCGCAGTATTAACCCACCACTGCTTACACGCTTCTGACATTGTTTTCCATATATCATCAGAAATTTTCTCCATTTTCTCAATAGCCTCTTCAGGAGTTTCAGCATAAATATAGTGAACACCTTCCTTCAGAGGCATTAAGTAACTCATAACATCCACTCCAGGTGTCACAACAAGAGGTGTCCCCATTGCCATCGCTTCAACTTCTCTATGGCATTTTGCGCCATATCCAGCAAGAGCAAGAGCAAATTTAGAAGTCCCCATTGCGTCCAGATACTTTTCTTGGCTCAATTGAGTTGTATTAAGCCTCCAGACATCACAAGCCAATTTCCAACTCTCAGGTCTGTGCGCCTTCTGCGTAGAATTCTCAACATTTCCTATGAAAACACAGCGATTTGCCACATTTCTCTTGAACACCTTCTTGGAAGCCACTTCTAAGGCAACTGGATGACGACCCCAGAAAATCCACGGAGCAACTCTTTGCGTTCCAACGCGTGGCTTGGTATTTCCAACAAGCATTGGGTTATCAGACGGCTGCGCATCAAACCACTTGTAAGTTGGCCTATCGTACAGAATAACATTATCAATACAACAAAATGGTTCATTTGTAGCTTGTAAATGTACGTAACCTTCAGACGCCCAAGCAGCCGCTAATTCACGGAATGAATCTCCTGCGTGACTATGAAGCCCTTCGTGACCAAAAGGCAAATGTAATATAGGCTTCTCAATAGTTGCCGCCAAAATTTTCTCAATAAGTTTCTTTTCCCCTACAGGAATTATTATATGGCTATGTCCGCAGGCTGCAGATATTTGGGATGCGATTGTTATAACATCTTCACCCTGAATTTCAATTACTTTTCCACCCGCAGGCATAATCCATGAGAATCCAAGTCGCTTATAAACAGTCTTTTTCTCTGTGTGCGCAATAATGAGTTGTGCGCCGCGGAAATATTTATGTATATAGGAAATATCAACAGTGGATGAATCAAGAATCCACACATCATAGCCCCTCTGTTCAAGAATAGTTTGAAGTTCCTCTTGAATAGGCTTCAAGACCTCATCACTAACAATAACAGCCTTCAACTCACTTTCATCTTCTGAAAATATGAAGTGTTTACGAAGAGTAGCAATATCTGTAAATGAAAGTGTCTTAGAATTCTGTGTAACCATATATACTTCCTTACAGGATGCTTGTTGAATATCATCTCTGGGGAGCAAGGGGATCTTCTCAGGCCAAGCAAACATTTCTAAATACTTCTCCTCTTTTGGACCCCAGAATGCGGCTTTGTCTGTGTTTGCAGTCGCATCCCTAATAGCCAATACACGAGAAAGATAGAAGAGAATATACTCTTCTGGTCGTGTATGAATTCCTTGCTCCATTGGAATCCCTATTGCCACTGGACAATCCGCACTCGGTGTCAACGATCCAACTTTTGATTCGGACCAGAGTTGTTTCATCTGTTCAGAAGCACCCATATAGAGTGTATTATATCCATATACGAGCCCCATATTTGTTAAATTTACATTTTCGATTTTGTAAATATTTTGTTTTTCAGATTTGGCTTGGGCTTGGGTTCGGCTCTGGGCGCCAAAATATTTTTTGAGATTTTCCACATTTTGAAATATTGGATTTATGTTTGTATTTGTTGATCCTTGTTCAGAAAGTAGTTGAGCCACTTTATATTGCGTCAAATCAGTTTCCGCACGAAACTCCTGAATTGGTGTGGGATCAATATAAACGAAGCAAGGACGTTCAACAATATCCTTTGGTTCATAGTTTCGGATATTTGAACGGTGGTAGTGAATTGTCTGAATAGAAAGAGCCGGATTCGCAAGTAGAAACTTCTTTCGCATCATTTCGTACGCAATCGCATTATCACACCCAGACTTTCCAAACGGAATCTCAAACTCCTTGAAATCTCCCCAGTCACGACTTTTCACAGAGTTCGCAGCAACAATCCAAGTATCCTGACTATCTGAGCGTGGACCAAAGAGTTTTGGCGGAGAATTTGGCTCATCATCGTAACGAAGAAGCGCTAGAAACTTATCTGTAAGATCGATGCTCCATAGTTTTGAGATTGTATCATCCAAATAAATATCACTATTTGCAAAGACAACAATCGTATCATTCGGAACATTCTCCAAAATCTCTTTCAAGACATCTGAATAATGTAGGCGACGACCAATAACACGTTGTTGGATCTTGTTTGTGGTGTTTGTGGAATATGTATTAGGTGGCAATTTACAAGTATGTTCATTCAATAGAATAATCTTATCAATCCACTTATTATCAAGATTCTTCTGAAGACAATATCGAATTTCTCGCGCACGTTTAGCTTCTTTTGGTTCATAATACTGCTGAATAAGCCAAATCTTCTGCAGAGCCTCATCCGAATAAGTTATATATGTGTGTGGAATTCTCTCCGCCTTTTTGAATCCACTGAGAACATTGTAACGTAGAACTTGCGCAATCTGATACACTGCATGCGCGTCAGACCCCTTCCAACACTCCTGTAAGGATGGATAAATTAAGTATAGTTCTTCCAGAATCATACAATTCTTTGGGGGAGTTGATAATGCAAGTTGAGTAATAACCTGTTTTGATAGCAAGAATAGTTTGAACTCATTTTGCTCAATAAATTTCTGTAGTTGATTTGTACTTATTGTTGTGTTATTTGTTGTATATGTGTCCGTGAAAACATAATATTTCACATCAACGTCAATAGAATTTACTGTAATTGTATCATATGGTGTTACTTTAGCAGTATGCGCAGTATGTTTCTTTATCCATTGTAAGCATTTATGTTGCTTCCAAATATTTGCTCCTGTGCGTAAAATACGAATAGGAGCACCTGTGATTGGATGCTTCGCTTCCATCTTCTAATAATGTCTTTGTCTGAAATGTTTAGGTTCAACAGTCTAATTAGGAGGTCTATATTTATAAGGATGCGTATTAGATAAATAACCTTGTAACCCCCATTTCCAGGCTAAATATCCTTCAAGGGGTTGTAAATTAAGATTTGGCTGATTATAAAATACCATTTCTGACATACTTCCTTGAAAAAGTTCTGGTGTTGTTTCAGCTGATTCAAATGTACGTCCTAAAGTAAAATTATTTAATGAATTATTAATATTAAG
>Ga0114968_10003290_pt1 | contig 12151 bp, 10 predicted proteins | sample M_130807_EF_Meta_FD_87020 | JGI IMG/M metagenome (GOLD analysis project Ga0114968, IMG submission 87020) | Freshwater microbial communities from Lake Montjoie, Canada to study carbon cycling - M_130807_EF_MetaG | ecosystem: Environmental > Aquatic > Freshwater > Lake | place: Lake Montjoie... | reverse complement strand
TCAGTGACCAAGATTGGCGTGTTGGGCGGAACGTTTGATCCGATTCATGATGGGCATCTTGCGCTTGGTCAAGCGGCGCACGACATGCTCAAACTCGAGAGCGTCCTCTTTGTTCCAGCCGCCCGGCCACCACACAAGGTTGGCGACCGTGTCACCGACCCCGAGGTGCGCTGCCACATGGTGCAACTGGCAATCGCTGAGAACCCTGCATTTCAGATGAGTAGGGTGGAGGTGGATCGACCTGGACTCTCATTTACGATCGACACTCTACGTGCGCTCAGCGCCGAACATGCTGAACACGGCTCACCAGTCGAACTGACCTTGATCCTCTCGGTTGAGTCGCTCCTCGGTTTTCATGAGTGGGAAGACCCGATCGGCATCTTGAAGCTGGCACGAGTTGCAGCACTCCCGCGACCCGGTACCCCAGCGCCGGATCGGACCTGGCTCACCCGCCACTTCCCTGGTTATGAGGATCGCTTCAACTACCTCGACGGCTTCCATCTCTCGCACGCTAGCCGTGAACTCCGCGCCCTTGCCGCACGTGGGCGCTCCTTGCGGTATCTCGTTCCTGATGCGGTGGCCGACTATATCCAGCGCGAAGCGCTCTACCAGGGCCGCCCTGAACTAATCCTCGAGCGACCAGTGGAGATAGACGATGTGCCTGTTGATCCCGCAACCTGAGCACTCGGTTAGGCTGAAGGCGTGACGAAGAAACAGCAGGCACCGATCGCACCCCACGACCTTGCTCGAAAGGTCGCGCTTCTTGCTGAAGAGAAGAAGGCTGCCGATATCATCGTTCTTGATGTGAGCGGCCTCACAACGGTTGCTGAAGCATTCGTGATCTGCACTGGCGGCTCTGAGCCCCAGCTTGCCGCAATCATCGGCAGCATCGTCGACGGCCTAGAGGCCGAAGGGATCACCCCGTCACACCGACACCGCTCCCCAACGTCGCACTGGATCGTCCTTGATTACGGAAGCGTCATCGTGCATGTATTTACGCCGCCAGAGCGCGCCTACTATCAACTTGAGCAGCTCTGGAGTGCAGCAAAAGTGCTGGTGCGTATCCAGTAACGCCTACGCGACCTGACTAGCGCTCCACCGAGTTAGCGCTGGTGCCCACGAACGATCCCCATCACCTTTTGCGATTGCGTCTAACTCCACGAGCCCCTCAATCGCCTGCGTGATCTCATCGGACCTCCATCGCCGCGCAGCCTCGGCGAGTTTTCCAGCAGGAAACTCGTGCATGCCCAAGCGTCGTGCCACCTGCGATACCGGCAAGCCCTCTTCGATAGTTCCACCGTGGATCTGCGCGAGGTCGCGCATTTTTCGATGCAGCGTAGCAACGACCATCGGCCCTGGATCGCTCACGGCACGGAGAAGATGACGCGAGATCATCGAACCGTTCCGCGCGACGATTGCGTCGGCAAAGGCGAAGAGCGAGCCGATACCGCGATCCGCGACAAGCAGATCAACGGCACGAAGTGGGATCGCACCTGTTGGGATGGCAAGCATTAACTTGTCTAGTTCCACTGCCGCGGTCATGCGCATGCCGCTGCGGTCGAGGTCGGGCTCTCGCACCTCAGCACCGATGCGCGTTGCCATCTCGCGCGCAGCGTCGACAGCGATCTCACGACCAAGCGATTTGGCCCGCGCGACAATCCACGGAGCGAGCTCCCCTGCTGCTGGCGAGATACATGCAACAACAGTTCCGCCGCGGTCTTTAACAAGTTCTCCAAGCTCTCCTGGACTATCGGGTCGAGTTGCACGAAGGTTGGGGCGCCGCACGCGCTGGTCAATGAGCACGACCGCATTCCCCGGCGCCATTGATCCGAGCGCCTCAACAAGCCCGCCGCGAAGTTCTTTCGACCGACCGAGCCTCCCGGCCCCCGCGACGATCAGGAGTGCACCTCCGCCAAACAAGCCACCCGTGCTGGCCCGTCGCCGCAGTTCGTTCAGGACGGCGCTCGCGTCTCCCGTACCGCGCCCCTCTGCCTTGAGACGGATGCGGTCGGGTGCTCCGCCGAGCGCATCCTCAGCGCCCATTTTGGCCGCGAGCGTCGCCACCGCCTCCTCAATCAAGAGGAGGTCGTCACCCCACGTAAGAAGGATCCGTGCGCTTTCCATGCGCGGATCGTAGCGGAGGCGAGCCGGCAGCCACCTAGTGCAGCGAGCGGCGCGTCGGCCAGCCTGAGGGGCTGCACGGCATCCGTCACTCGTACCCCCACGCGTTCAAACGCTGACCCCAACCGCTCGATCTCCGCACGAGAGGGCACAGCCATCTCACCCGCGCTTGTACTGGTGCGCCAGGCCCCAGTCTCAAGATCAACCACCGTAACCACACGGCCCTGAAGATCGGTGCGCGCCACGAGACCGCCCCGTTCGCTTAAGCGCGCAATCGTTCCAGCAACCGGGTGACCGTATGAATTCCCAACTCCGACAGAAACTATCGATATGCGTGGATCCGCTGCAGTGATAAAGAGTCTGCTTGCCGAAGTTCCACTCCCATGGTGAGGGGCTTTAAGAAGGTCGATGGGCGTAGTGATCCTCGCGGCTATTTGGGGATCGATGTCCGCCTCTATGTCGCCTGTGAGGAGGGCTGAAAACCCATGCACATCAATTCGCAAGACAATTGATCGGTTATTCAGCGATCTTCCATCATTTGTTGGCTCTGCTGCCAGGTACGCAGTGTCTGGCCATAAGACCGAGATGCTTGCCGTGCCTAATGAGAATGCATCGCCAGCATGGACGCTCCGATACTGCAGACGTTCCGTATCAAGGATGCGGCGCCATGCTGCTGATGCCGGCCCACCACCGCGCTCTTCTGCACCAAGTACTCCACCAATGCGGAATCGATCAATCAGGCGGGGGAGTCCAGCGAGGTGATCCTCATGAGGATGACTTGCTACAAGGATGTCAATCCTCCTATCCCACGATGGAATGAGTGCATCTAATTCTGTAAGTAATCGCGCGGGGTCTGGTCCGCCGTCAACAAGCATCCTCCTCCCACCAGTCTCTACAAGAATGGCATCACCCTGCCCGACATCGAGCACGGAGATTCGCAGCGTATCGCGCGGCGCCGCACTTGCGTACGAGTTGGCAAGACTGCCAAGGAGAAGAAGCACGCAGGTTGCAGCAAGCAGCTTCTGCCCCAGGCGGCGGTCGGCAGCGCTCTCATTTTCCGTTTCATCAACACTCGCAAGGGGCGGTGAACCGTACGGTCTGAGAAGGGCCACCCAACCGATGGCCGTACTGAGCAGGCCGATTGGGATCGTTGCCGAGCGCGGCACGACGAGGGCACCACCTGGAAGCTTTGCTCCCTCGCTCGCAACGACGGCGCACGCTTGGAAGAGTGCCGTTGCCGGTTGAGCAAGGGCCGAGGTCAGCGGAAGCAGCGCACTCGGAAGCACGCTTGCAAGCTCGCCCACTACAACAGCAATGACTGCCGCAGCAGTTGCGAGTGGGATTAGTGGCGCGATGAGGAGTGTCAGAGGGATTGACCAGAGTGCAACCCGGCCAAAGAGTGCAATAACTACACCGAGCGTTGCTGCTTGGGCAGCAATGCTGATCGCAACATCGCCACCGATGAAGCGCCAGGGTGTTTGTACGATGCCAGGAAACTTTTCTCCCATCAGCGCTGCCCGGTTACTCCATTGTTGGGCCCGTGCAAGAAGACCTGCTGTTGCAAGTGCTGAGAGCCGGAAACCTGCGTCAAATACAATTGCAGGGTCAAGCAACGTCAACGCAAGTACAGCGTGTGCAAGCGCAATTGCGCCAGAACCTCTGCGGCCGCTTGCCGCACCAATAAGTGCCGCTGCTGCCATGAAGCTCGCACGGATGACGCTCGGGCTCGCACCAGCAAAGATGCCAAATAGCACCGCAGCAGCAACCAGGGCCCAGCGCCGCCTTCGCAGTGGTAAACCACTAAGCGCACGTCCAACTGCCCCCAAAACAATTGCCACATTCCAACCGGAGAGGGCAACGATGTGGCCGAGGCCAGTCGCTGTAAATGCAGTAGCCAGACGTTCGTCGACCCTCTCCCGCAGACCGATGGTTATTGCAGCAGCGAGCCCACCAGCAGGAGCTGGGATCACGCGCTCAATGTCGTCGCCAAACCTGTTGCGGATGATCTCAATGAAATTTCTATGGTCCTGTAGACGCACGCTTCGCGTCTGTGCAGAGGCGCTTAATCCACGAACTCTAAGGCGTTCGATAGAAGAGTCACTGAGTTCAGCGAAGTCTAACTGGCACTCAATCTCGTCTCCGACGAATAGCTGTGGATTTGGCGGCGTGCTAACAAGCACACGCGCTGAACCCAACTCAACAATGACGCGTTGCTCTCCCCGCAAAGGCGCTAGCACCGCAGCGACTGTGACTTGCACATTCGGTGGATCTACAGCGAGATCGCGGGCGGCATCAATGGCAGGAAGCGGTAGACCGCCGAGGCTTACCCTGATCCCGACGAGTCCAACCCCGAGCAGGGCAGCCCGGACCCGTGGAGAAATGGTGCCACTGGCGGCGAATGCAACTGCCCCACAAATGGCAAAAAGGTGCGCAAGAAGGAGTAGGCGCCCCCCAGGAAGCGGGAGGATGAATAGGTGCGCAGCAACGATTGCGCAGATCGCCACGGTGCCCGCGCGCCCTCCAAGCCTGCCCTCCGGCAACGCCGGAAAGACGCTCACGGAATGACGAGCGGCCGGATCTTCTCTAAGACTCCCTGGCTAACAATGCCGCGCTCAAGGAGGTCATCGACGATGAGAAACGGCGCCTCCTCTCGTGAGGTGATGATCTTCTGCGCGGTTACAGGACCAATGCCGGGGAGAGTGTCGAGCTCATCAGCACTCGCTGTATTGAGGTTTATTTTTTGACCGGACTGAGCGCCATCTGGAGTGGCGGCATCAGATGCAGCAACCTCTCCAGGACCAGCGAAGAGCGCACCGCACGAGACCCCAGTAATCCCAAGCAAAAAACTATCGTCCCGTGTCGGAACACGAATAGCCGATCCATCAATGAGTGGCGCTGCTAAGTTCAGGCAAACCTCAACTCGTAACGGATCGACGCGCCTATTCCAACCACCAGCGGCACCAACCGCATCAATAACGCGTGAACCAACCTCTAGTTCATACACTCCGGGTTGAGCAACCGCTCCACTCACTTCAACTCGCAGCGTTTCTTCTAGGCGAATAGAAGCAGCCGGAGAAAATGTTGGGAAGCTACTCGTCTGATCAGATGGAGGCGCAGCGGTGAGTATAAGGAATAGAACTACTGCAAGAAGTGAAGCAGCGAGGAGAAGCTCTTTTTTAATCACACCTCATTGTTATTGTGACAAAGTACTAGACGCGTTCGAGGTGTGGAGAGGTCAGCGCCCCCGTGCTCTCCCAGGCTTACCGACAGGGTAGGCGGCAGGATTGGCCGCCATGCGCTTCTGATAGTCGGCAATGATGCGCTTTGCAGGCCCCTCAGCCACGATCTCACCCTTGCGGAGTTCGATGGCGCGGCTGCAGAACTCGGCAGCGGACTCGAGGTCGTGCGTCACGTAGACGATCGCACGAGCCTTCTTCATCATTGACACGATCCTATCCCGCGACTTATCTCGGAAGGAGGCGTCTCCCGTCGAGAGCACCTCATCGAGGAGGAGCACGTCTGGCTCAACCGAGGTGGCGATGCTGAAGCCAAGACGCGCCCGCATGCCAGAGCTATATGTTCGGGCCTCTGCACGAGCGAACTTTCCGAGGTCGGCAAAGTCAAGGATCCCCTTGACCTTCTTTCGCATGACCGCCGCTGGGATGCCAAGGAATGCACCAACGAGCATCACGTTGTCTTCTGCGTTGAGCTCGTCTTCAAGTCCTGCGCCAAGGTGGAGCAGGGTGGCGATATCCCCTCGCACCTGAATCTTCCCCTCCGTGACAGGAATAATCCCAGCAAGCGTCTGGAGGAGCGTGCTCTTTCCGGCACCGTTTGGCCCAATAACAGCAATCGACTCGCCCGCCGCGACGGTCAGGTTGATATTGCGCAGGGCCCAGAACTTCCGCTCGCTCTCAACCTTCTCTCGCGTGACGCGGTAGACCGTTTTGCGGATGGAACGCTTGCGCGATAGGTGGAGGTCGTACTGCACCCCGACGCCTTGAAGAAGGATTGGTGGATTACTCATCAGAGGACCTTCACGAAGTTTGGTGCCATCCGGCGGAATATATGAATTGCGACGAACGTAAAGAGAATGGAAACGACTGACAGGGTTAGGAGTGGTACCAGATCTGGTGCTCGACCTTCAAACAAGACATCACGGTAGCCAGAGAAGATCCATGTGAACGGATTGAGCGAGACGAGAAAATCAAGGGCAGGGTAGTTCTTGACCATGCTGCGCATCGTCTCAATGCTGTACAGCGACGGCGAGAGATAGAACCAGAGGCGCAGCACGTGCGTCAGTGTGTTTCCAATGTCGCGGTAGAAGACATTCACGGCACTCAGCGTAATTGCGAAGGGGATTGTGACAAGAAGCTGGACAATGATGATGAGCGGAAGCGCGAGAACCCACATGGTGAGATGGCTCGGATAGACCAGGTAGAGCGCAAAGAGCGGGATTAGGCCTACGCAAAACTCAAAGACGCTCTCAACGATATTGGCAACTGGGAGGGTGATCTGCGGGAAGGCGATCTGCCGCAGCACCTTGTCGCGCTTCCGAATCGACTCAGAAGCTGTGCCAAGCGCCGAACTGAACCACTTCCAGGGGAGGAGGGCCACGAAAATGAAGAGGGGAAAGTCTGGCTGGCTGCGCTGCCGAATGAAGGTGACCAGGATCGTGTAGATGACCATCTGCAGTGCTGGGTCCAACACCCACCAGATGTGACCAAGGACCGAGTCGGCGCCTCGACGACGGATCGCGGTCAGTGTGAGCCGTGAGATCAGCTCTCGGCGCTCCCAGATCGACTCCAGCGTCTCGGCGATCGTTCCGAGCGTGCCACGAGGGGGGCGACCGACCGTAAGTTGGTGGGTGCGACTTGCCATAGTTTGGCGAGGATAGCATCCGCCCCTCTATACTCACTGCAACACGAAATAGTGAGGTGCAAGGTGAATCCAATCAGCCGACTTCGTAGCCGTCTTGCAGCGCGATATGCCGCTGCCGATAAGGGGGCGCTCACGAACTACAGCTTCGTGGTGGCAATCGCCCTCTCAGCCCTCCTGCTTGTCGGTGTCACGGGCTACACCTGGTGGAACGATAATTTCGCACCGGCGGTAGAGGTCAACGGCCAAGCGATTAACAAGAGTGAGGCGCTTGCACGTGCGCAAGTCGCCGCGATTCGCCTGAGTGTCCAAGCAACACGCATTCAGGCTCGAGTGGCGGCAGGCACCCTCTCCTCCGATCAGGGCAACGCACTACTGCAGGGCCTCTCTGACAAGTCCGACACACTGACAACCGATGTAACAACGAGCATGATCAACGGCCTCCTGGTACGCGACCTTGCTGCCGGCAAGGGGGTTGAACTCGATCAAACTGCTGCAGATGCAGCATGGGCTGCAGAGTCGACACTGCCGGAGCTACGACTCCTGCGCCGAATCTCCATCAACATCGCTCTCGATAAGGGCACGGGAAAAGTCTCCGACGCAACGGTCGCAGCAGCCCAGAAGCGTGTTGATGCCATCGTCGCCGAGCTCGCCGCGGGCGGAGACTTTTCGACGATCGCAAAGAGGGAGTCGCAAGATAGCTATGCCGCCGATGGTGGTCTTGTTCGATGGAGTACGCGCGCAGAAGATCCAACGAGTGATCCCGCGTTTGCCGCTGCATGGGATATCGCCACTGAGGGAGATACCACCGACGCGATCAAGCACACGACGACACAGTTCATCATCATTAAGGTAGAAAAGATCCGCGCCGCCTCTGCAGACCCAGATTTTGATAAGACCCTCAGCGATGCGGGAATCGACGCGTCGGTCTTTAAGCGCGTGTGCGCCGAAGAGGTGCTCTACTCGCAGCTGAAAGATGTAGTGACCGCCGAGCTGCTCACCGACCCAGTGACACAGCGTGATGTGAGCTACATGTCGATCTCAACCGACCAGGGCGGCGATGTTCCAGAGGTGCACGTTCGCCACATTCTCTTCAGCCCAGACGATGATCCAAACGCCGCTGCGGCGCTCGACCCAGCAGACCCAGCATGGGCAGTGGCGGAGGCAGAGGCGAAGGCCGCAATGACTGCTCTGGAAGGCGGAGCAAAGTTTGCAAAGCTGGCCGCCACGAGTGACGACACCGGCTCGGCAAAAACTGGCGGTCTCCTCCCCTGGACAGCCAAAGGAAGCTATGTGAAGCCGTTCGACGACGCCGTATGGGCCGATGGCCTGACGCCCGGTCAGCTGCTCGGACCGATTAAGACCGACTACGGCTGGCACATCATTCGCTTTGAAGGGCGACGTGACTCACTGCGCGATCAACTACAAGCGCTCCTCGACGAGGCAACTGCCGATGGCACCGATTTTGCTGTCGCAGCAAACCAGATGGTGAAGGATCTCAGTGGCCTTGAGGTGAAGTCGCCAGGTTGGATTGCTCGCTACTCAATCGCCGCCGACCTCTCCGGGTTGGTCTGGCCACTTGCGGCCGGCGAGACGAGCGGTGTTGAGACGACCCAGCAGCAAGACGCCTATCTGATCGTCCACGTGAACGCGGTAGAGGAGCGCCCGTTGACCGACGCACAGCGCTCAGCGGTGGAGTTCAACGGGTTCGGCCTCTGGCTCGACCTCTATCGTGCCGCAGCGGCCATCTCGATTGATGGATCCTCGGTGCAAGAGGCGGGGGAGTCACCTCAGCCGTGACGCAGGGCCTGGGTGGCGATCCTGCTGCCCTTGCCGCGCATCTCGCAGCAGTGCAGGGTGCCGGAGTCTCACTCGATCGTGGCGTCACCGTACTTCCGTTTGCGCAGCTCGCGCACACCGCAATCGATCCACGCATCCCGCTCCTCGTGACCCACCTGCCCACTGAGGGCAGCGCTGCGGCACAACAGGTCGGAACGCTCCCTGGTCGCAGCGGCGCAGGGTGGGCGCTCCTCGCACGCATCTACGGAGTGACACACGAGGTGGTTGTGCTCCCCTCGGGCGCGCGCAACACGCTCGAAGCATTAGCGGCCGTACCTGCACATGCAGGAGCGGCACTTGTTCTTCCGCCGCTTCCGCCACTCGCTGCACTCACCTCGCCATGGGCGATGCCGTGGCTCAGCGCGCGCCTGCGCGCAGAGGACGGCTGCCCGTGGGATCGCGAGCAGACACACGGCTCACTCGCCAAGCACCTGATCGAAGAGTCCTGGGAGCTGCACGACGCTATCCAGAGTCTCGAATCTGCACCAGAAGCGCAACGCGGCGCAGCATACGTCGCACTCGCCGAGGAGCTTGGTGATGTGCTCTTGCAGGTTGTCTTGCACGCGCAACTTGCGGAAGAGGCTGGCGCGTTTGACTTTACCGATGTGCAGGAGCGCCTCGCGAAAAAGATTGTGCGGCGCCACCCCCACGTGTTCGGCGATGGCGTTGCACGCAACACACGTGACGTGCAGCGCTCGTGGGAGACGATTAAGGCCGAAGAGCGAGCAGCGAGCGCGGCAGCAGCACCAGCCAGCACCAGGCCGAAGGGGGCGCTCGATGGCGTGAGTCGGAGCCTGCCAGCGCTGATGGCGAGCCGCGAACTCCAAGATCGTGCCAGTTCGGTCGGCTACGACTGGCCGACGCTCGACGGCGTGCGAGAGAAGATCGTTGAGGAGATTGCCGAGCTGGATGAGGCGCTCGCCATAGCGGGAAACCCGGACCTGATTACGGCTGTGCCGGCCACATCGCCAGAGTCTCTCGCTGCGGCACAGGACGAGCTTGGGGATGTGCTGGCCGTTCTCGTCAACCTCGGTCGTCGCAGCGGGATCGATGCCGAGGCTGCGCTCCGCGGCGCCAACGATAAGTTCCGCCGCCGCTTTGGCGAGGTGGAGCGGCTCGCTGCCATGCGCGAGATCACCCTTAATACGGCAGACTTCGCTACCTTGGACGGACTCTGGGATGAGGCGAAGGCGGCGGAACGCGCCGGAGAGTTGAGGGGGTAGATATGAGCAGCGGTTTCGGTCAGGACGGCGTACGTGCAGACGGTCGCGCCGCGAGCGAGCTCCGCCCCCTGAAGGTTGAGCTCGGCGTGCAGAAGTGGGCCGAAGGCTCGGCAATCATCTCTGTTGGCAACACGGTGGTGATCTGCTCCGCATCCATCGAAGACCGCGTCCCGCCACACCTGCGCGGGAAGGGGACCGGCTGGGTGACCGCCGAGTACAGCATGCTTCCGCGCGCGACGAATACACGATCGGATCGCGAAGCGGTGCGCGGAAAGCTCGGAGGGCGAACGCACGAGATTCAACGACTCATCGGCCGCGCCCTACGCCAGGCCGTTGATCTCCAGAAGCTCGGTGAGCGCTCAATCCTGATCGACTGCGACGTGCTCGTCGCCGACGGCGGAACACGCTGCGCGAGCATCACCGGCGGTTGGATTGCACTTGCTCTTGCCATGCGCGCGAAGAAGCTCGAGCAGCACCTCGTCCACGGCGTTGCTGCCGTCTCCGTCGGCATCATCGATGGGCGACCACTGCTCGACCTGCCGTATGAAGAGGATAGTCGCGCCGATGTCGACCTCAACGTGGTTGCCACCGATGCGGGTGGCTACGTCGAGTTGCAGGGAACAGCCGAACAGAATCCATTCAAGCGCGCGCAGCTCGATGAACTTCTCGCCCTTGCCGACGGCGGGATTGCAGAGCTCATCGCGTTTCAGCGCGCAACGCTCGAGCGCGCGTGACCTTGGCGCAGCGGCGCCTCCTTGTAGCAACCGGCTCGGCGAACAAGCTCGCTGAACTCCAGCGACTCTTCGGCGCGTTGCCGATCAGCCTCCTCACCCTGCGCGATGCAGGAGTGACCGGCGAGGCACCAGAAGACGGAGCGACATTCGAAGCGAACGCCGTGCAGAAGGGTCGCTGGTACAGCGCCGCAACCGGGCTCTGGACGCTCGCCGACGATTCAGGACTCGAGGTCGAGGGGCTCAACGGAGCACCGGGCGTCTACACCCGACGCTATGCAGGGCCAACAGCCACCGACCGTGAAAACTACGAAAAACTCCTCGCCGACACGGCGCACCTTGAAGAGGGTGCTCGCGGCGCTCGGTTCGTGTGCGTGATGGCGCTCATTGATCCCGCATCGGGCACCGAGCGCCTCTTCCGTGGCGAGTGCCGCGGCACGCTGACGCGTGCGCCCCGTGGCGACCAGGGCTTCGGCTACGACCCAATCTTCGAGGTGGATGGGCGGACGATGGCCGAGCGCTCACCAGCAGAGAAGGATGCTCTCAGCCATCGGGGGCATGCGGCCACGCTCGTGGCGGCCGCCCTTACGCGTGAGCTTGGACAAACTCCGTAAGCGCACGGACCGCCCGCTTCGCTTCTGGCACCGGGAGAAGCGCATAGTCGTGGATCAACCCCTCTTCGAGGATCGCCGTGCAGGGCACCTGAGCCGCCGCCGCGTCGGCAACGAGTCGCACCGCCTGCGGATAGAGCACGTCGCGCGTCCCACTGATCACGAGAAGCTCACGGATCCCCGCGAGCGAGCCGAACTGCGGACTCACCTCTGCACGTCGAGGATCGTCGCCACCAGCCCAGGCGCGTCCAGCCGCAACCAAGAACTCCACGTTGAGGAGCGGGTCGGCACCCGCGTGAAGCGCAGTTTCAGGATGCGACATCGTTACGTCGAGCCAGGGTGAGATCAGTGCAACACGTGGTCGAGCACCTTCGCGTGCAAGATGCTGTGCGAGTCCAAGGGCGAGTCCTCCTCCAGCCGAGTCGCCCATCAGCACCGCGCTCTCCTCACCAGCTTTTCCACGTGCAAGATCGGCAAGTGCTGCAAACGAGGTGCTCCATGTTGCATCTGGAGCGAGTGGGTAGAGGGGGAAGATCACGGTGCTGCCAGTCGTCTCGACGATCTCCGCACAGAGGCTCCAGTGAATCGACGACGCATCGCCGACATACGCACCCCCATGGAGAACGACGACGCGCGTCGCGCCCCCTCCCTCACGCGGGGCAATCGTCCATACGGGAAATCCAGCATCAGTGCGCACGGTCGCCGTCATACGCTTGAGGATGCGCGGCGTGGGTGATGCAGGCTGATC
>Ga0114968_10003287_pt1 | contig 12160 bp, 7 predicted proteins | sample M_130807_EF_Meta_FD_87020 | JGI IMG/M metagenome (GOLD analysis project Ga0114968, IMG submission 87020) | Freshwater microbial communities from Lake Montjoie, Canada to study carbon cycling - M_130807_EF_MetaG | ecosystem: Environmental > Aquatic > Freshwater > Lake | place: Lake Montjoie... | reverse complement strand
CTGGCTGCAGAAGGAGTTCGCTGGCAAGCCGTGTTCTGTCTTTTTTCCCGTGCTCAGCCCGGACCTGAAGCGCGTGTTTTTCAAAGTCGCCGCAGGCAATGGCGGGCACGACTTTATGTCCAAGGCCGCCAGCCATCGCCAGGGCACCGTCGTCTATGACTTTGAAAAAGCCGCCTGCGTCTGGCAGCGCAACCAGTGGGGCCACCCCGCCTGGACACCCGATTCCCAGCACATTTTTGAAGCCGGAAATATCAGCTTCGACATCGCTGAAATTCCCGCCAAATACACCCGCCTTAAAAATGTGCCAGTCCTCAGTGGCACGCATCCTTCGGTGAGTCCGGACGGCACCCTCATGGTCACCGATGGCATGAGCCGCAACGTCGGCGGCAAGGGCGATGAGTGGGGCATTCAGGTGGCGGACATGCACGGCGGCAAATGGGTGCTGCTGCACAGCTTTGCGCAAAACGGCGGTGCCAAATCCTGGCGGCGCAATCACCCCCACCCCGCCTTCAGCGCGGATGGCAGACGCATCTACTACAACGTCAGCGACGGCTCCTTTAGCCGGCTGATGGTGGCCGAGCGCCCGTAAAGAGCGCCGCGCTGGCAAGTTTGGTAGCCCATGAAACTCATCGCTGCATGGCTATTCACATTCTCATTGTCGGGGTTGCTCGCGCAAGAGACTGAGCCCAGAAATCTGCAACGCGTGGTCGCCATTGAGAATGTGTGCGCCTGGCCGAATCTCACGCTCCTCCCTGATGGCACGATCATCGTCATCCTGTTCAATCAGCCCGGCCACGGCACGTTGCAGGGAGATGTGGACTGCTATGCCAGCAGCGACGGTTTGAAATGGGAAAAGCGCAGCACCGTCACCCAGCATGAGCCGGACACCATCCGCATGAACCATTCGGCGGGCCTCGCCAAGAACGGCGATCTCCTCGTGCTCTGCTCCGGCTGGACCAATCTGAAACAACCGATCCGACCCAAGCAGGAGCCGTTTCGCGATGCTGTGCTACGCTCAAAGGATGCAGGTCGCACCTAGAGCAAGAGCGATGTTTTTTCCGCGACCGAATTCGACGCATGGAGCGAGCACATCCCCTTTGGCGACATCTGGACGGCGCAGGACGGTACGCTGCGCACCTCCTGCTATCAAGGCCAGCTCACTGACCCCACGAAATCATCCAAGACCAAAGGCTGGCGTTCCTGGTGCTTCCGAAGCGATGACGATGGTGCCACTTGGGGCGCACCGCTCAAGGTCACCGCACGCAATGAAATCAACGGCCACCTCACGCGTCTGGCGGACAAGCGCCTGCTGCTGAGTGACGGCGTTCGCATTGCCGGGCAGCATGGCGTCTGTGCAAAACTCAGCAGCGACGATGGCAAAACCTGGAGCGCTCCCATTCGTCTTGCCCGCAGCGAGGTGAGCGACTGCGGCTATCCTGCCACTGTTCAGTTCGCGAACGGAAAACTCGTCACCGCCTACAACTCCAAAGCCGCGCTCGAATGCGATCACTACCACATGGGCGTGGCGGTTTGGGACGCGCCTGAACCCTGAATCAGTGGGTGGCTCGAAACGCGATCTTGCGGTGGAGATTCTAAGGACTTGCACGAAGAAGAGGCGTCATGCTGTGTTGCGGCATGACCCGTGGCAGCCGCTCGCTCATCCTTCTGATTCTCGTCATCCTCGCGGGGATCATCGTGCCATTTGTAATTTGGGGAGCGCAGTTTGATCAAACCTTGAGCCTCAAAGGTGCACGCGCATGGATGGAAGGCTACGGCTCATGGGCATGGGCGGCAGGGATCGCGCTGCTGGTGGCGGACATCGTGTTGCCGGTGCCTTCCACGGTGGTCATGTCTGCGCTGGGCTGGATGTACGGCTGGTGGCTGGGCGGCCTGATCTGTGTGGCAGGCTCGATGCTGTCCGGCATCATCGCCTATGCCGCATGCCGCTGGCTGGGGCGTGGTGCGGCGCGCTGGATCGCGGGTGCAGAAGGGTTGCGTCGTGGCGAGGAAATTTTCGAAAGGCGCGGCGGCTGGCTGGTGGCGCTTTCCCGCTGGATGCCGGTGCTGCCGGAGGCGGTGGCCTGCCTCGCAGGACTTTCCAGCATGCGCTGGCGGTTGTTTTTGCCAGCGCTGGCCTGTGGCTCAGTGCCCACGGGGTTTGTATTCGCGGCCATCGGCCACCTCGGGCAGAGCGAGCCCGGCTGGGCTTTTGCATTGAGCGCCATCGTGCCCATCCTGCTCTGGCTGGGAGCCGCGCGTGTGCTGAAGCGCTAACGCATTTCAATCAACCCAGCCTTGGCCGCTGCCGCACGTGCCAGGGCGCGCATCTCACGGCGGACGAACCACACGCCCAGCGGCAGCAGCAGGCAGATGGCGATAATGGCGAGGAAGCCTAGCACCAGCAATGAGTGCAGACCCGCCGCCATCAAGATCGCGGCAACGATGAGCCACAGCAGCAGATTCCACCCCAGGCTGCGCCGGATGCGCAGGAGCAACCGCACGCGCGTCAGGCAGCGCCCGTCGGCATGGAATTCCGTGACACTCAAAAAGGCGCGGGAAACTTCCGACCAGGGCCACGCCTCGATGTCAAACCAGCGCCAGCCGTCGTCCTCACGAAAGATGATGTGCGCAGAGCGGAGCACCTTGCGCAGTTCCTGCAGCCAGTCGTCACGGGTCGCGCCGGTTTCGCTCCAGAAGCGCAGCGTACCCAGACTGAAGGTGATCTTGTGCGGACGCACCGGCGGTACGATGTCCGGCAGCAGCGGATGGCGGCTGGGCCGCGCCTTCAGGGCCAGCATGCCACGCAGCCGTGCCCACTCGCGGACGATGGGCTGCAGGAAGCTCAGCCACCACAGCAGCAGACGATTCGGCGCTCCCTGGATGTTGGCCGCCGCTGCATTACGCGCACTCACTTGCCACGCTGACACTAGGGCAAAGCCCAGCAGCCCCAGCGCCACCCACGGCTGCTGACAAACCAGCGCGAGCAGCAGCAGCGCGACCCACAGCAGGCCCGTAAACCATTCCCACCAGCGAAAGCTCGAGGAACAGTAGATCACCTGGAAGGCACCGAGACCAAAGGGGCCGTGAAAAATGCTGCCTTCGACGGGATGATCCGCCGGATGCTGATCCCCATAAATGCCGCCACGCCAGCGCGCGCCTCCGAGAAAGCCGAAGCGCTCGGGGTGCTCCTTCATCAGCAAAGCCTCCGCACAGCCATAGCCAAGCTGCTGCGTCAGATACGCCCGGATGCTGAAACGCCGATGATGCCAGACCATCGCTCCAGGTACGAACAGCAGTCGCCTGCCGTTCTCACGCAGCCGCCAGCAGATGTCCACATCATCCCCCGCCGTTTTGAATTGAACCCGGAAGCCGCCAATGAGTTCGAGTGCTTCCTTCCGAATCGCCAGATTACAGCCAGGCAGATGCTCGGCCTCCGTGTCATTCAGCAGTACATGCGCCGGTGCTCCGGGGGCTGCAGCCACCACGCGCTCGATGCGGTTGCGCGCTGCCGGCGGGATGTTCGGACCTCCGGCTGCGGCGACGGTCTCATCCGCGAATGCATGGCTCAAATGCAGCAGCCAGTCCGGGTGCGCAATACAGTCATCATCCGTGTAGGCAATGATGGAGCCGGTGGCTAGTCGCGTACCGAGATTACGCGCAGCACTGAGCCCGGCATGCTCTTGGAACTCGTAGCGCACCTGCGGATGGCCTTTCGCGATCTCGGCGATGTGCTGGCGCGAGCCATCGTCGATCAGCAGGATCTCGAAGTCAGGATAACGCAGCGCCAGCAGCGAATCCAGGCACTGGCCCAGCGTGGCGGCACCGTTGTGGGTGCAAACTACGACCGAAATGCGTGGCGGTGCGGCAGGCGGCAGCCAGGCGGGAGGCAGCCCACGCTGCAAAGCGCATGCGGGGCGTTCGTTTCTCTCACGGTCCACTAGGCCGAATTGCCAGTCCGTGACTTCTCGGCCGCCCCTGTGCCATTCATCCGTGTAGGCAAACCAGACCCCGCCTGCACAGCCACCGCTCAGCAGGCAGTCATGCTGCCAGCTCATCACCTCCACCTGCCGTTCCGGCCCATGCGTGGTGACATCCAGGCCGAATTCGGTGATGATCAGCGGCTGGTTGCCCGCGAGGTTTTGCAGCCGCTCGAGGCAGGCGCTGAAGGCCCCCGGCGTCTCCAGGTACACATTCACCGCCAGGAAGTCCGCATTGCGCGGCACAAGATATTCCGTGGACGGATACGTGGCATAGCTGACCAGCGCCTGCGGTGCATTGCGCCGCGCGATCTCGATCAGCCTTTCGATGAATGCCCGCACTCGACGAGGCTTCATCCACCGCACTAGGGTTTTCTCGATCTCATTGCCGACGAGGAATGCGGTGATGCAGGAATGATCACGCAGTCTGGCGCACGTGGCGGCGACGTGGGCTTCGATCTCGCGGCACAGCGCGCGGCTGGCCAGGAAATCCACATGCTCGCTCCAAGGGATGCCAACGATCAGCCGCAGGCCGAGGGCTTCGACTTCACGCATCAAAGCAGGTGTCGGTAGTTCGTACAGCCGCACGGTGTTGAAACCCAGCGCAGCGATGTGCCGCAGGTCGGCGGCCAGCCGGTCGTCTTCAGGGAAGGGTTCGCCACGCGCGTTCGGCTTGAACGGGCCGTAGCTCACGCCACGAACGAAATGCGGCGTGCCATCGGCCAGTTGCAGGAACTTTCCTGCCACCACCACACGCGGCCCGTGGCTCACGGGCGGAGGGGTGGCAGGCGGCGTGGCGGAGGTCATGCGGGCGTCAGGTTCACGTTCGGGGTCCGAACGGTGAAACAGGTACGTGCCGGAGGCCAGTTAGATTCAGATCCTGGCCGCTTTGTCGCTCGGCGTTTGGCCTGCGTTGAGGTCTTTCGGTGTTGCAGGAACCTCGATTTCCATTTCCACCCAGCCGTCACCTTCACGTTCGAGACGACGGTTGTTGATGAACAGCACGATGCATAAACCGATGAATGCCGTGCTCGTCTCCAGCACGAACGGCGTGGAGAAAAAGGTGAAGAGATAGGCCAGCCCCTGCAACACGATTTCACGCGCCTCTTCATTCACATAAGCGGCAGCACCGACGGCAGTGAGGATTGCAACAGACCACAGCAGCGATTCGAGCCACCACGGGGATTTGGAAGGAAGAGTTTCAGGTGCAGGCATCGCAGATCAGTTCACGTGTGGGTCTTTGCGGACTGGTAAGCTCACATGCTTGGCTTTCAAGTGCGCAATATCGGCCGCATTTGGGGCTGCTACAGCTGCTGGTGCCGCGTTAGTGGGCTCATCGTTATCGACTGGCAGCGCCTTCAGCGCGGCGGGCTCCACCTTGCGGTTCATCTCAGCCACATGGTTGCCCCACATGGCGGTGCCGACCAGGACGAACACAAAGACCGCGATGGCCGCCGGCAGCGGCGATTTGATGGTGCGGACCTGGCTCGCAGCCGGTGCGGTGCTGCGTTCCGCATTCGTGGCGGCCTCGCGCAGCCACGGCCCCTGAGATTGAGTCAGGTAGCGATAATCGCGTTCTCCACCCAGGGCACCTTCGGGCAGTTCCTCCAGCATCGTCGAGGCGTCCACGTCGAGAAAGTCGCTGTATTGACGCATAAACGAACGTGCATACGTCAGGCTGCCAAAGGCGGCGATGTTGCCGGACTCCAGATAGCGCAGGCGCTGTACTGGGATGCGTGTCTCGTGCGCAGCGTCCTCGATGGACAAGCCGCGTTTCTCACGCGCTGCGATGAGCATCTGGCCGAATGAAGCAGTCATGGTTTGGTTAGGATACGCCGAGTGTGACATCGCCGGACGTAGATGCGATTAATTTTTTTATGCTCCGCAGGCTGATAAATTGAGAAAAACGTCAGAGGATCATTCCGGTGTCGATTAAAGTCCGACAGGCTGCCAGGCTTGCATTTGCTGCTCTAAAAGATCGGTTCAGGTGCGTTTGTTCCCTCGCATGAACGCTCCTTTCTCACGCCGTCGCCTGCTGCAAACGCTGCCGCTTGCGGCATGCTCAGGCAGTTTCAACATCCTCGTCCGCTCGCAGGAGGCGCAAAAATCATGGATCACCGGCAATCCGGGAATCGACAAGCCGCGTGAAATCGCACTCGGCCTGCTGAAACCCACACAGGCGCAGATCAAGCACGCATGGGAGCTGCATTTCGGCTCGGTTGTGTTTGAAAGCTACGGCTTCGCGCCCCGCTGCGCCATTGATGCGGAGGCAATGAACGAGGCGATCAAAGCCGGAGCGCCTGCTACCGAGATCAATGATCTGCGCGAGTCCATGTCCATGAACCGCAACGCGACGAACGAACGCGAGCGCAAGGAATTCCTCGATGCCTTCCACGCCGCCGGTGTGACCTGCATTTTCCAAAACACCGGCGAGGAAGGCAGCGACCCGCTGCGCCTGATCAAACGCTTCGCGCATTTCACCAAGGCGACGGATTTGCTGAAACCCACGCTGTCCAAAGTGGTCACGGCAGATGAAATCATGGCGCTGAAAAAATCGGGGAATGTCGGCCTGTGCTTCACCACCAACGGTGTGCCGCTGATGCAGGACTGGGAAAGCGTGCGCGATGAGCTGCGCTTTGTGCGCATTTTCCACGAACTGGGCACGCGCATGATGCATGTGACCTACAACCGGCGGAATCCACTCGGAGATGGTGCCGGGGAACCCCACGACGGCGGCCTGAGTGATTTCGGCCATGCGGCCGTCGCGGAGATGAACAGGATCGGCGTCATCGTCGATGTGGCGCATAGCGGTTGGAAGACTGCCTACGATGCCGCCAAGGCCAGCACGCGGCCCATGGTGGCCAGCCATACGACCTGCTGCGGCGTTTACGAACACTTCCGCGGCAAGCCGGACGACACCATCAAAGCCATCTGCGACACAGACGGCCTAGTGGGCATCTGCTGCATCCCGCGCTTCCTCGGCGGCAAGGGTGACATCACCGCCCTGCTCGATCACCTCGACCATCTCATCAAAAAATTCGGTGCCAAGCATGCCGCCATCGGCTGTGACGCGGCCTACACCTCCCGTTTTGACAAAGAGGAGCGGGCGAAGCTGCTCAAGGCCCCCGGCGGCAGTGCCGATAAATGGGAGCATCTCTGGCCCAAAGACGACTACGTGACGAGCATCGAGGCGGAGCAGAGCATCGCTTGGTCCAACTGGCCGCTTTTCACCCTCGGCATGGTCATGCGCGGCCACAGCGACGAGACGATCCGGCAGGTCATCGGTGGCAATATGCTGCGGGTGCTCAGGGCAAATCAGGTCTGATAGGTGACAAAACCGCGTGTTACCGCCTGCAAGGTGGCACGTTCGCTGCGCGTATGGATTTTGGCGGGAAGTGATGTAGAATCACCCGCCGAACCCCCACATGACCCTGCGCTTCCAGTTTCCCTCTCTCGTTTTGGGCGGCTTTGCCGTCGCGAGTGCCCTTGCGTCTGCCGCCGAGACGTTCCCGCCCGACCAGATCGAGTTCTTTGAAAAAAACATCCGTCCTGTGCTCGCGGAGCGCTGCTACGAGTGCCATGGCGCGCAGAAGCATCAAAACGGCCTGCGTCTTGACTCGCGGGAGGCCGTTGTGCGCGGCAGCGAGTATGGCAAGGTCGTCGAACCTGGTAACCCGAGCGCCAGCAAGCTGATCAAGGCGATCAATCACGCCGCTGGCGTCGAGGCGATGCCCAAAAAAGGTGGCAAACTGCCCGCGCCGCAGATCGCCGCACTCGAAAAATGGATCACCATGGGACTGCCCTGGCCGGCGGAGGCCGCTGTGGCTGAGCACGCCAAAGCCGACCCGATGCAGCATTGGGCCTACAAGCCGGTGCAAAAGCCTGCGCTTCCCGCTGGTTTCACCGGCAACCCCATCGACGCCTTTGTCGGTGCCAAACTCAAGGCCGCCGGACTCGATTTCGCCGCGCCTGCCGATGCTGCCACGCTGACGCGCCGCATCCACCTCACACTCACCGGATTGCCGCCGACTTTTGAGGAGTTGCAGAAGAATCCAGCTCCGCAGGCGCTGATCCCTCAACTGCTTGCCCAACCCGCCTATGGCGAGCGCTGGGCGCGTTTCTGGCTCGATGTGGTGCGCTATGCCGACACGAATGGCTACCAGGTGGCTGGCCGCAGCAATTTCTACCCATTCGCCTACACCTACCGCGACTGGATCGTCAAAGCGCTGAACGACGACATGCCTTATGACCAGTTTGTGAGCTATCAGCTCGCGGCGGATCGCCTCACCGCAGCCACGCCCAATTCGCCGAACCTCGCGGCGCTAGGCTTCTACAATGTCGGCGAGCGCTTCATCAATGACCGCCTGCTCATCACCGATGACCGCATCGATGTCATCGGTCGCGGTCTCCTTGGTCTCACGGTCGCCTGCGCGCGCTGCCACGATCACAAATTCGATCCGATCCCGAGCCGCGACTACTATGCGATGTACAGCATCCTGAACAGCAGCGACGAGCCGGATGACACGGTGATGCCCATCATCGGCAAGGCGGCGAATGAAAAGGATGCCCAGGACTACGATGTGAAGGTGGCCGAGATCGCGAAGAAGGAGCTCGACTACAAGCGCACCGTCTATGACGAGTTCCGCAAGCCGGAGCGTCTGGCGGAATACCTCGCGTTTGCCCAGGAGGCCTCGGACATCAAGGACACCACCGTCTTCAAAGGCAAGGCTGGCCAGGTGAAGCTGCGCGACCGCGTGGCCGACCAATGGCGCGATTTCCTCAAGCGCTACGCTCTCAACGCGAAGCCGCACGCCGCGATGATCGCCTGGAACCGCTTCGCCAAACTCCCTGAAGCGGAGTTTGCAGCGAAATCTGCCGCCGTCGCCCAGGAGCTCGCCAAGCCGGAGAGCGGTTGCACGCCGGAGATCGCCGCCGCCTTCTCGCAAACACCGCCGAAGTCGATGAAGGACGTCGCCTTGTCCTACGCACGCATCATTCTCGACAGCAAGGTGGAGCCGATGCGCCAGCTGATGCAGGACAAGCTCTCGCCCATGTCCGTGCCGGTCGAGGGCGCGGACACCTTCTTCACCCGCAAGGACCGCGAGACCGTGGTGCGCTTCAACAACGAGCGCACCAAGCTGGACAGCACCCACCCCGGCACACCGCCACGCGCCATGGTGATGGTTGACAAACCAAAGCCACAGGACGTCCGCGTCTATGTCCGCGGCAATCCGGCACGGCAGGGCGATCCCGCACCGCGGGCATGGCTCACGATGTTCGGCGGTGAAAAATTTACCGATGGCAGCGGCCGTCTCGAACTCGCCAAGCACATCGCCAGCAAGGACAATCCCCTCACCGCGCGCGTCATTGTGAACCGCGTGTGGCTGCAGCATTTCGGCAAGCCGCTCGTCTCCCAAACCAGCGACTTCGGCGTGCAGACCGCAAAGCCCGTGCAGGCGGATCTACTCGACTACCTCGCCGCCACCTTCATGGAAAGCGGCTGGAGCTTGAAGACGCTGCACACGCTCATCCTCACCTCCCGCACCTTCCAGCAGAGCAGCCACGCCACGCCAGAAAAAGCCACCAAAGATGCTGAGAACGATCTGCTCAGCCGCTTCAACCGCCAACGCCTGGATTATGAAACGATGCGTGACGCCATCCTCTCCGTCACCGGTGAGCTCGACACGAACAGGCATGGCGGACGTGCCACAGAGCTGACTGCCAAGGATGCCGACACACTGCGCACCGTTTATCTCAAAGTGGACCGCTATGATCAGGCCAGCGTGCCCGCGATGTTTGACTTCGCCAATCCCGACGGCCACAGCCCGCAGCGTTTCAACACCACCGTGCCACAGCAGGCGCTGTTCCTGATGAACAGCCCCTTCATGCGCGCCCGGGCCGATGCCATCGCCAAAGTCACGCCGCTCGCCGGTACCACGCTCGACTCCGAAGCCATCCGCGCAATGTACCACCGCGTCCTCGCCCGCGATCCGAAGCCCGACGAAGTCGAACTGGCCCAGCGCTTCGCCGCCGATGCCACCGCGCTTAACGCAGAAAAGCCCTTCCGCTGGAGTTATGGCACGATGAAGTTCGCGCGCACTCCAGAGGGCAAGCCGGCCTTTACCGAGTTCCAGGCCTTCACGCAGTTGACGGATCGTGGCGGCGGCGGCCAGAAAATCTGGAGCCCCGCGGCCAAGATACCTGATCCTAAATGGGGGCACGTCTTCTGGGCCAACTACGGCTGCCATGCCGCGCCCAGCGAGTACATCGTCACCGCCCGCTGGCATGTGCCAACCGACATGAAAATCTCCATCGACAGCGTCTTGACCCGCAGCAGCGACCGTGGTGATGGCGTGCGTGCCTGGGTGTACAATGAGCGCACCGGCATCCTGGCCGAGCAGCTTTGCACCCCACAGAACAAAAAAGTCCCCGTCCAACTCACCACCGACGTGAAGCGCGGCGACACCCTCTGCTTCATCGTTCACAACGAAGGCGGTACCGACAGCGACAGCTTCGACTGGCAGCCCACCATCAGCCGCGCCGACACCGGCGAAGTGCTCACCAATTCCAAAACCGACTTCTGCGACGCCAGCCGCTGGCCCATCGGCCGCGCCAAGCCCCAGAGCGCCCTCAGCCAGCTCGCGCAGGTACTCATCATGAGCAACGAGTTCATGTTTGAGGATTGAAGGCGGTACTCACGAAATTGTCCTGCCACAAATTTGCCTGTCCGGGCACTCAAACGTCCGTCTGTCCATCGGCCCGCTGCGCATGATTCTCGGCGCGCCGGAACTGCATCAATGGCACCATGACAAAGCCCGCGACGCGGGGAACTAAGCCGACATTTTCCCCGCTGATGAGCATGCTCTTCGGCATTCACGAACCTATTTCAGAACACCACCTCGGCCAGCTCTGGCGCCCGTTTTGACGCCTGAAGCAATCGGATGCTTGAATGCGTCGCGCGCGCGGCAGTGATCCGGGCATGCGGATGTTCTCGCTGTTTGGAAAATGTTTCGTGACATTCACAGCTGTGATGGATCTTTCAGCGCGCAACGTTTTCGACACCAAATAGTTTTTTGCCTAGTGAAGATAGGTCCGTCGGCGTGACGGGGCGATTTAGTTGCTTGGAAAATCGGGGGGCGGCTCACAGAATGTGCCGTTAGAAGCGCCGCAGTGTTCCCACGCTGCGGGGTTTAAACCGCTCCCAATACAATACCACACCACATGAAATCCAAGTTCACGATTACATCGCTTGCCACCGCTCTGCTGGTCGCTGGCGCTGCCAATGCTGGCACCTTCCAAGGCCCGAGCACCGGCTCGACGCCTTATGCGATCCCCACACAACTGGGCATCGACACCATCTCCATCGCGACGGTGGACAACACCGGCGCCACTGCTGACGACACCTTCACCCGCATCGGCACCAGCCCGGTTGCCGGCACCACCGCCTACGGCATGGTCGGTATCCCGGACGGCCTCGGTGCCTTCGACAATGGCGATGGCACGTTCACGGTCCTCATGAATCACGAACACGGCAACGCCGTCGGCGTTACTCGCGACCATGGCAGCATTGGCTCGCTGGTTTCCCAATGGGTCATCAACAAAAACACGCTGGCCGTCAATGGAGCGAAAGATCTGATCCAGACCGTCAGACTGTGGAACGGCTCAGGCTACACCTCTTACAGCAACAGCAGCCCGATCCCGAACCTTGGCGCACCCTACAATGGTGCCATTGGCCGCTTGTGCTCGGCGGATCTGCCTGCCGTCAGCGCCTTCTCCAACGCTGGTGCCACGCTCGGCACGACGGAGCGCATCTTTATGAGCGGCGAAGAGATCGGCGATGAGGGGCGTGTCTTCGCCCACATCGTCACGGGTGCAAACGCGGGCATCAGCTACGAGCTGCCGCGCCTCGGCAAGTTCTCCTGGGAGAACGCGGTCGCCTGCCCTTACCAGCAAAACAAGACCATCGTCGTGGGGCTGGATGACACCACCCCTGGCCAGGTCTATGTGTACGTCGGTGACAAGACCAGCAGTGGCAGCGAAGTGGATAAAGCCGGTCTGACCAATGGCCTGCTCTATGGCATCAAAGTCGGCAGCACTGCCACTGAACTCCGGGCCAGCGCCGTCGGTAACATCGTCAAAGGCGGTGCCACGGCATTCTCATTGCAGATCCTGAACACAACAGG
>Ga0114968_10003286_pt1 | contig 12161 bp, 12 predicted proteins | sample M_130807_EF_Meta_FD_87020 | JGI IMG/M metagenome (GOLD analysis project Ga0114968, IMG submission 87020) | Freshwater microbial communities from Lake Montjoie, Canada to study carbon cycling - M_130807_EF_MetaG | ecosystem: Environmental > Aquatic > Freshwater > Lake | place: Lake Montjoie... | reverse complement strand
TAATCTTTGTAACCACAATAAGTGTCCCCCATCATCCACAATGGCAAAAGTGACAGCCCATTGGTTCTTGTTGGCTTCTGCCTCTGCCGCCGCAGCCATGGCTTTGACATCAGACAATTGAAGGAAATATTTGGTTTGCATTTGAAATTTCTAACTGTGGAAAAAGAGCATTAGCTTATCATTCACCTTAATACGAATATGGGCTTGATTTAGCTACAATCGTCCTCAGCTTATTAGCAGTGATCTTTAAGGAGATTCAAATGACGGACAAAGTTGAAACAATTGATTTTCGTGACTTAAGCGTTGGCTCTGTTGACACCAACAGAGTGCTTCGTAATACCTACTGGCTTCTCACCTTGACTCTGCTGCCCACTGTTTTAGGCGCTTGGTTTGGTATTGCCAGCGGTATAAGCCACTACCTTTCTGGTGGATTGGGCTTGGTTTTCTTCTTGGCGGGAACTTTTGGATTTGTTTACGCCATAGAGAAAAACAAAAATTCTTCCTTAGGCATTGCTTTTTTACTAGGCTTTACCTTCTTTATGGGGCTTATGCTTTCGCGGCTTATTGCGATGGTTTTAGGTTTTAAAAACGGTACCGAAATTGTGATGACAGCCTTCGGTGGAACAGCTGGTGTCTTTTTCGTGATGGCCAGTTTGGCTACCGTCATCAAAAGAGATTTATCCAGCATGGCTAAGTGGCTTTTTGTCGGAGTGATTGTTCTGATGGTTGCGAGCATCATCAATATCTTTGTTGGCTCCAGTACTGGAATGCTGGTGATATCTGTTTTATCGATTGGCATCTTCAGCGCCTTTATGCTCTACGATATCAAGCGAATCATTGATGGCGGTGAAACCAACTACATTAGCGCCACCTTGGCTCTGTATATGAATGCAATTAATATTTTTCAAAGCCTGCTTATCCTTTTGGGGATCATGGGCGGTGACAGCGAGTAAAAGCTTGTAGAAACTTAAAGGCCTCTTATAGAGGCCTTTTTTATTTGAGCTCAAAAACCGCCATGCTTTCCACATGCGCAGTATGCGGGAACATATTGAGCATTCCGGCCGACTTACATACATAGCCAGCTTGATGGACCAGTAAACCAGCATCCCTCGCAAGGGTTGCAGGATTACAGCTTATATAAACAATCCTTGTCGGAGCAGACCAATTTGTCAATTCGTTTTTTTGCATCAAGCTCACAAGCGAATTAATCAAAGCATGAGCCCCTTCTCTGGGTGGATCGATCAACCACTTATCAGCTGTCCCAAGCTCAAAAAGCTTTTCATCTGTCATATCAAAAAGATTTTGAACGCAAAAATTCACACCACAAAGCCTGTCAGGTGAGCTCGAATTTCTTATGTGATTTAACTGAGCCAACTCAACCATCGATTGACTACCCTCAATGCCGATAACCTCTCTAGCAAGAGTTGCAATAGGTAAAGTGAAGTTTCCTAATCCACAAAACCAATCAATGATGCGATCTGTCTTTGAGATGCCCAGTAAGCTGACAGCTTTAGACACCATGACTTCATTGATAAACGGATTGACTTGCGTAAAGTCGGTCGGTCGAAAATTCATCACAAGGTCAAAATCCGGCAACTCATAACTGAGCATTTTCAAATCTGGAATAAGCTCCTCAGCATCCAACAACTTTACTGACTCTGGGCCTTTGGACTGTAACCACCACTGAACACCATGCTCTTTTGAAAAGAGCCTTAACAGATTGATGTCATGGGCACTTAATGGTTGCATATGTCTAAGCACAAAAGCGATTGTGTTTTTAGTACACGCTAACTCAAGTTGTGGACAATGTTCTTTGGCCTCTAAGCTTTCAATTAAAGCCCGAAGTGGCAAAAGTAAAAGTGAAACCTTAACGGGTAGAACTTCACAGCTAGACATATCGGCCACATAACTGCTTTTTCGCTCATGAAATCCAATCAAGACTTTTGCTTTTTTTCTTACGTACCTAACTGAAAGCCTGGCTCTATAGCGATAAGCCCAGTCTAGGCCGTGGATCGGCCTTAAGATGAACTCAGGTTTGACTTTGCCTAAGTGCCACAGATTATCTTCAATGACTCGCTGCTTAATAGCAACTTGAGCGCTAGGGTTGAGGTGCTGCATCTTGCAACCGCCGCAGGCATTGGAATGTAAACCGAAATAAATGCATTGAGGCTTTACGCGCTGAGAAGATTCTTTATGAATTCGACTAAGAGTACCTAATTCCCAGTTATTTTTTTTCCTGTGAACATTCACGTTCACCAACTCAAAAGGCAAGGCCCCTTCAACAAAAACCACTTTGCCATCCGCTCTATGGGCTATACCTTGCGCATCAAGGTCAAGAGACTCAATGAGCAAAGGCAGCTGCTGTGCATTTTGAGTGGAAGCCGAACTTTCGCTAGAGGAAATGTCTTGAGTCATTTGAAAGAATCAACGCTGAGGCAAAAACTTCACAGGGTCAACTGGCTTACCCAAACGTCTTAATTCAAAATGTAACTTGACCTGCTCTGAATCGGAATTACCCATTTCAGCAATTTTTTGCCCTTTTTTGACAGACTGATCTTCTCTGACAAGCAAGGACTGGTTATGTGCATAAGCGGTCAAAAAAGTATTGCTGTGTTTAACAATAATTAAGTTGCCATACCCTCTCAACCCAGCGCCTGAATAAACAACTTTTCCATCAGCAGCTGCTAAAACAGGATCCCCCGTTTTGCCAGAAATATCGATACCCTTATTTTTGGAATCATCAAAACTTGAAGTGACCTGACCTTGTGCAGGCCAAATCAACTGAAAGGAATCATCAGATCCCTCGGCTCGTACAGCGCTAACCGAAGGTTGCTCCGGTGCAGCTGTATTTTTCTTTTCCTCGGAAGCGTTGGAAACGTTACCAAGCTGCACGGGCTTAGCTATCGCTACTTCTTGACTGGTGTCAACGGCAGGAGGCGCGATTTTCAAAACCTGACCGACGTCAATAACGTTGGGGTTCTCGATATTGTTCCAGCGAATAATATCGCGCCAATTTTGCCCATGGTCCAAACCAATGCGGATCAGAGTGTCACCAGGTTTAACGGTGTAATACCCAGGCCTGTTCGTAGCTTCAGGAACTGACACAGCTTTAGGCTGCTCAGATGGACTGACTGCAGGAGGTGTATTTTTTTGCGAAGACACAGCTGCCGTTGACTTGGTTTTCCCTGAAGGCCTTTCTTCAACAGGTGCGGGAACACTTCTTCCGAAACCAACACAACCTGCAATAAAAACTACAGTCAGAAGAACTGTGAAGCGAAGAAATGAAAAAAGAGAAATGAATAGATGCATATACCTCAAGCCAAACCTGAACGTAAGGGAACAAAATTTACCGGTTCTAAATAAGATCGCTTGTAGCTGTTTTCCATTTTATCGATGACAACCAAAACCTGTGAGCCCTTATCATTTGCAACAGGCGCAACCAAGCGACCACCCACGGCAAGTTGATCAAGCCATGCATCTGGAATATTCTCTCCGCCGGCGGCTGAAATAATCCCTGCATACGGGGCGCCTTGGGCGAAGCCTAACATTCCATCGCCTAGGATTAAATGAATATTTGGGAGTCGCATAGGGCGCAGGTTTTGCTTTGCTTTTTCATAAAGACCTTGTATTCGCTCGATGCTATAGACCTCTTTTAAGACTTGGCCCAAAATAGCCGCTTGGTACCCACAGCCTGTTCCAATCTCAAGAACACGAGAGAGCTTGCCAGTGATCATCAAATTTTTACCTTGCCGCAAAAGTTCGATCATTCTTGCGATAACGTTAGGCTTCGATATTGTTTGGCCAAATCCTATTGGCAAACTGGTGTCTTCATATGCCTGATTTGCCAAGGCTGTATCAATAAATTTATGCCGCTCTATGGTGGAAAATGCTTTTAATAGCATCTCATCCTGAACGCCTTGATCAGCCAATTTTTGAACCATGCTTTCCCTGACTTTTGTTGAATCCAGGCCTGCGCCTGAAGCCAAAGTCGCAAATGAATCGAGGGCAGATACTTTGTTTGAACTTCGAAACTGGGTAGAACCTTTTGCAAGCTGCGCCTTTTTTAGCGAAAGCCCATCAACCTTAGCTGGAAAGCTAGGTTTTTGCTTCATGCAACTTTTTCCCAGTTTTGAGCTACTGTCTTCCAGTGCGTTAATTGAGCATGTTCAGTCAAATCAACTTGAAGAGGCGTGATGGAAACATGACCTTGTGATGTCGCAAAAAAATCAGTGTCATGTGCTTCATCTCTGGCAGGTCCGGCGCCCCCAATCCAATACATGGTCTCACCACGTGGGCTTTCCTGAGTAATAACTCGCTGAGCAGGGTGTCGACGACCTAAGCGACATACTTTGGGCGGTCCTAATTTATCCACGGGTAAGTTGGGAATATTGACATTCAAAAGCCAAGGAGAAGAACTTTTTTGATGAGATGACATCAAATCTTGAACCAAATGCTTTGCATAAGCCGCAGCGTCCTGAATACGAACCCAATCTCTGTCAACTTGCGAAAATGCGATGGCAGGAACACCCATAAGATAACCCTCCATTGCAGCGCCAACAGTGCCAGAGTAAATCGTATCGTCGCCCATGTTGGCACCGTTATTGATGCCAGAGACAACCAAGTCGGGTTTGTAACCTAGCAATCCAGTCAATGCAATATGAACGCAGTCCGCAGGTGTTCCTGTGACGTATCTAAAACCATTGCTAGCAGTGCGAATATAGATAGGGGAATGTAGAGTCAAGGCGTTTGATTTGGCGCTGTTATTTTGCTCTGGTGCAACCACTTCAACTTGAGCAATCTCCTTCAATGCTTCATACAAAGCGATAATGCCCAAGGCTTGGTAACCATCATCATTGGAAATTAGAATTTTCATGCTGTACCCATTAAAGTGTCATTGTAAGGTTGGAACTTACAGAGCAAAATGCCCTCATGAACAATATTTTGGTATTACTTACAATGCCCTCTAGACTGATTGAAGAAAGATGACAATGAAAGCTTGGCTATGTGAAAACCCTGTTGGTGTAGATGCACTTAGATGGACGGATATGCCCACACCTCATCCTGCCCCAGATGAAGTGCTTATTGAAATAAAAGCCGCAAGTTTGAATTTTCCAGATATCTTAATTGTTCAAAACAAGTACCAAATGAAGCCAAGCCTGCCATTTGTACCTGGCTCGGAGTACGCAGGCGTCATACAAGCGGTAGGTGCAAATGTTAAACACCTGGCCGTAGGCCAGTCGGTGGCGTGTCTATCAGGGACGGGAGGGTTTGGCACACACACTTTAGCCCCGGCCAAACTTTGCATCCCTCTTCCTCCCCAATTCCCAATGGTTGATGCGGCGGCATTCATCATGATTTACGCAACCTCATACCATGCATTGGTTGATCGCGCTCAACTCAAGGCAGGTGAAACACTCTTGGTATTGGGAGCGGCTGGTGGCGTTGGCTCAGCTGCTATTCAAATAGCAAAAGCTATGGGCGCACGAGTTATTGCCGCGTCTTCTACGCCAGAGAAATGTGAACTTTGCAAACGTTTGGGCGCGGATGAAGTGATCAACTACAGTCAAGACAATTTGCGCGACCAAATTAAGTTATTGACGCAAGGTAAGGGACCTGACGTTATCTACGATCCAGTGGGTGGCGATTTTGCAGAACCCGCGTTCAGATCCATTGCATGGCGAGGAAGGTATTTGGTTGTAGGTTTTGCTGCAGGCCCAATTCCCGCGTTACCCTTGAATTTAGCGCTTCTTAAAGGTGCATCCATCGTTGGTGTTTTTTGGGGGGATTTTGCAAAGCGAGAGCCCGAGGCAAATGCACAAATGATGAGCACACTGCTGGACTGGTATGCCAGCGAAAAGATTAAGCCCCATATCGACTCGACCGTGAAGATGGAGAATCTGCCTCAGGCTTATTTACGAATGGGCTCGCGTGAAGTCATGGGAAAGCTCGTACTTGTCAACTGAACTGTCTTGCTAGAAAAATGGCAAAATATATGTTTGAAACAGAGTTTTTTTGCAGGTGTTTTTTGTTCAACTTCTAAGGTGCTCAATGAGTCAAATTTTGCAATCTCTTTATAAAACCCTCTTCGCAGGATTGGTCTTGCTTATTTTGGTTATCTTGATAGCCTCGTCTGTCTCTGGCCAGACCATTCAATTTGGTCACGCTTGGGGAACATTTGTCATGAGATGGCTGCATGTCGTCTCTGGAATTATGTGGATTGGTTTACTGTGGTATTTCAATTTCGTTCAGATTCCATCCATGGCCAGTATTCCCGATGAGCAAAAGCCTGCAATCAGCAAAGTCATTGCGCCTACTGCTTTGTTTTGGTTCCGTTATGGTGCGCTGGCAACAGTCATCACCGGTTTGCTCTTGGCATGGATGCAAAAATATCTTTTCCTTGCCCTAACGCTGCAAATGCCATTTGCTGCTATTGGTATCGGTATGTGGATTGCCCTGATCATGGCTTTTAATGTGTGGTTCATCATTTGGCCCAATCAGAAAAAGGCATTAGGTATGGTTGTCGTTGAACCTGCTGAAAAAGCCAAGGCTGCTAGAGTAGCCATGCTTACTTCACGTATAAACACCATGCTCTCCATAACCATGCTTTACATGATGGTTGCCCAACAAAATGGCGGGCTATAAGTTCTAAAAAGTTTTTGATTCAGATAAACCGCCCAAGTTTAAAGATTTGGCGCGGTTTTTTTTATTTATTGCTAGTTTCAGAAGAATTCAACTGCTCTTTTTCTAGCTGGCGTTTTTGTTCTCGTTTTAGCTTTTCTTGCTTAAGTTCTTTAAGCTGAAAAAAAGCAAAGATAAAAACAAGTAAAAAAACACCAAGTTCAATCCACATTCCCATGGCGTGATCAAGCCAAAGACTTAGGCGGCAACAGGCAATTTTTCAGTGAATCCCAACTGAGTCAAGGCAGCTTCTAATTGGGCAACGCTTCTGTCTATATTGTGTAACTTTTCAAGCCCAAATAAACCAATTCGGAAACTCATAAAATCTGGTCGCTCATCGCATTGCAAAGGTACCCCTGCAGCAGTCTGAAGACCTAAGGCTAGAAACTTCTTACTGTTTTGGATATCAGGGTCCGTGGTGAAGCTAACTACAACGCCGGGCGCTTTAAAGCCATCAGCCGCAACACTCACAATGCCTCGGCTTTCCAACAGATGTCTGACACTTTCACCCAAATCGATTTGCTCTTGTCGAACTTTATTAAAGCCGTAGGATTGTGTTTCTCGCATGACTTCGCGCAAACGGTTTAATGCATCTGTAGGCATGGTGGTATGGTAGGAATGGCTACCCTTTTCATAGCCTTCCATGATTTGAAGCCACTTTTTAAGATCGCAAGCAAAACTTGAACTTTGAGTGGAATCGATATGTTTTCTTGCACGTTCACTGAGCATGACCATGGCGCAACATGGAGAACCGCTCCATCCTTTTTGAGGAGCGCTTATGAGTACGTCAACACCTGTAGAAACCATGTTTACCCACATGGCTCCAGAAGCAATGCAGTCTAAAACAAGCAATCCACCAACTTGATGAACAGCATCTGAAACAGAACGCAAATAATCATCAGGCAATATCATTCCTGCAGAAGTTTCAACATGGGGCGCAAAAACAACCGCAGGCTTGTGCAACTGAATGGATGCAACCACCTCATCGATTGGGGCTGGAATCCAAGCAGATTGAGGGTTTTGTGGAGAAAGTGGTCGAGCTTTCATCACAATAGTTTCAGCGGGAATATGACCCATGTCGAAAATTTGTGACCAACGATAGCTAAACCAACCATTGCGAATAACCATGACTTTTTGGCCGTGGGCAAATTGTCGTGCCACTGATTCCATTCCGAAAGTCCCACTTCCGGGAACCAACACACATGAGGGAGCGTTGTAAACTTCTTTTAAGATAGATGAAATATCCTTCATAACCCCTTGAAACTTCTGGGACATATGGTTAAGTGCTCTATCTGTATAAACAACAGAGAATTCTAAAAGCCCATCAGGATCGATATCAGAGAGTAAGCCAGCCATAGAAATACTCCAATGAAATAAGTAAAAGAAAGGTGGGGTGGCTGACGGGACTCGAACCCGCGACAACAGGAATCACAATCCTGGACTCTACCAACTGAGCTACAGCCACCGCTGTTATTGATTATAAGACTTGATGCAACTAATGAAAAATCAAGGTTGTTTCAAAAGGTTACTTGAGGCAGGTTTTTCAACCAAATACTCGACTTTAAACAGGCTCTTTAAATAGCTGAAATAAGCCATGCTCTCCGCCGATGTCCAAGCTTTGGCATATTTACCAACAGAATCTTTTCGGTCAGCGACAGCAAGAGGCGGCAGCACAGAATTGATCTTTACAACACCATAACCTTTTGTACCTAAGTCCACACCTACCAAAAGGGGAAGCTTTGAAGTATCAGAACGCAGAGCGGCCTCGACTAAGGCCGTAGGAAGCTTTTGTGATTGTTCACGAGAAATAACAACAGGAGCTTGAAATTTTGCTGAAGAAATATCTTTTTGCCAAGTTGCAAAACTTTCTTTGCCTTGAGTTTTTGCAAGCTGAAGAGACTTTTCAGAAAGAACAGCTTGGACAATGATGGGCTTTACGTCATCAATTTGAAGACTAGCGGCAGGCTTATGAGCAACCACCCTTGCTGAAACTAGTTGATTGGCTGATGTTTCAACCGCTTCACTGTTATTCTTTTTTTCTATAGCATCCGCACTGAAAATTGCCTGCAAAAGCTTAGGATTTGCCCAAGGTGCTTTAGAGCTGGATGCAGACTGTTTTGAAATGTCACGAGCGACTTGAATATCCAATTTCAGCTTCTGTGCGACAGGCTTCAAACTGTCAGATTGCTCGTACACCGTATTCGAAAATTGATCTGCAAATTCGGCATACTTCTTTTTTGCCAAATCCCGTTTTAAATCTTGCTCAAGCGAAGACTTAGCCTCTTGGTAAGAGGTTTTTGCAGCGGACTTGATATCGGTCACTTGAATGAGGTGGTACCCAAATTCAGTTTCAACAACATCACTGATATCGCCTTTTTTCATAGAGAAAGCAATATCTTCAAAAGGTTTAACCATGGCGCCGCGAGCGAAGAAATCGAGATCTCCACCTTTGGCAGAAGAACCAGGGTCTTGAGAATTTTTCTTTGCCAAATCAGCAAATAATTCAGGAGACTTTTTGAGGGTAACTAGAAGAGTTTGAGCCTTTGCAAGCGCAATTTTTTTATCTGCAGCACTGGCATCTTTAGCGGCCGAGATCAAAATATGACTGGCTCGTCTTTCTTCTTTTGAATTAAGTAAATTTTGGTTTTGGTCAAAATAGGTTTTTAATTCAGATTCAGTAACCGTGATGGTTTTTTCAACGGTAGGGAGATCTAGAACAACATACTCAATATCTACAGTCTCAGAAGTCTGGTATTCCTTTGCATGTGAAGCAAAATAGTTTTTAATATCATCATCAGTTGGCTTAGCAGCATCAAAGAAATCGGATGAAGAAAAAATCGCAACTTGAATTTCACGCTGCTGTAAAAAAGCGTCAAGAGTTGTCGTTGCTTGCGATACTGGAGAAAAACTGCTTGAACCAACACCTCCAATGACTTGTCTGACAGACAAGTCAGCCCTGACGCGTGACTCAAAAATTTCAGGTGTCATGCCCTGCGCGCTGAGAAAAGATTTGTATTTTTCAATGTCAAAGGAACCATCTGGTTTTTTGAGTGAGGCAAAGGAATCAACCTCACCAATCGCCTTAGCTAATTTCTGATCTGAAATTTTAATATTCAATTTGGAGGCACTGACTTCCAAAACTTTGGAACGAATAATTCTTTCAAGGGCCATGAATTTCATGGCTGGTGTATCAAACATCGCGACATCCATTCCAGGCATGGAAGCTGCCATACGATCCACCTCGGCTTTATGGGCTTGATCCCATTCTGCAACTGAAATTTCACGCCCATCTACCCATGCTGCTTTAGCGCTTGAATTATTAAACCGCTTGTACCCGTCTACGCCAAAGAATGCAAATGCGGGAAAAATCAAAACAATCAGCAAAATATGCATGATTTTTTTGTTGCGCTGAATATATTCAAACATAGTTGGACTCTGATGGTAAGAAAGGCGAACCCAAGTTCGCCTTTAAAAAGATTGGTGGGTGCTGACGGGCTCGAACCGCCGACCTACGCCTTGTAAGGGCGCCGCTCTACCAACTGAGCTAAGCACCCAACCTTAACACTTCAGTTTAAAGCATCCTTCAATGCTTTTCCTGCTCGAAATTTAGGAGCCTTAGAAGCCTTGATGGTGATAGATGCGCCAGTAGCAGGGTTGCGGCCATTACGCTCTTCGCGATGTGACACCTCAAAAGTTCCGAAGCCGACCAAGGAAACTGCATCACCTTTTTTCAATGCAGAGGTAATGGTCTCTAAAGCAGATTCCAGAGCTCGGGTAGCAGCAGCTTTTGAAATATCAGCATCAGCCGCAATGTGTTCAATCAATTCAGTTTTATTCACAAAAGTCCCCTTGACATCAGGTGTGATTGTTGGGTTAAGTAAAGCAGGATGGGTGCACGGAGATTACCGCGCAACGATATTCTAGTAGGTTTTATCTGAGAGATGTATCACCAATGTGAAGCTACATCTTGCTGAGAAAGCCTGCAATAGCAAAACCCACATCGGTGCATTTTGCATTCCCACCCAAATCAGGAGTGCGTGGACCGTTATTTTCGGGGTCTAAACACGCTTGAATTGCCTCAATCACTTTGTCGTGAGCATGCTTAAAGCCTAAGAATTCAAGCATCATTGCAGCGCTCCAAATTTGACCAATAGGGTTGGCGATCCCTTTTCCAGCAATGTCAGGTGCTGAACCATGAACCGGTTCAAATAATGAAGGAAATATCTTGTCTGGATTGATGTTTGCGCTTGGTGCAATGGCTATGGTGCCGGTACAAGCTGGACCAAGATCGCTCAAAATATCACCAAACAAATTACTGGCAACGACAACATCAAAAAAATCAGGTCGTTGTACAAAATGGGCAGTCAAAATATCAATGTGGAATTTATCCAAACGGATGTCAGGGAAATTTTTTGACATCGCAACAACACGCTCATCCCAGTACGGCATGGTGATAGCAATACCATTGGACTTGGTAGCACTGGTCAAGTGCTTTTTGGGCCTTGACTGAGCTAAATCAAAAGCGAATTTCAAGACACGATCAACACCAACCCGCGTCATCACAGTTTCTTGCATGACAATTTCTCTTGGTGTTCCTTCGAACATTCGGCCACCAATACTTGAATACTCACCTTCAGTATTTTCCCGAACAATGTACATATCAATCTCACCAGCTGTTCTGGGCGAGCCGTCAGGACGAACAACAGGCGCTATCACGCCAGGCATCAGCCTGGCAGGTCGAAGATTGATGTATTGATCGAACTCACGCCTGAACATTAAAAGCGAATTCCATAAAGAAACATGATCAGGAATTTTTTCTGGCCAACCGACAGCACCAAAGAAAATAGCATCGTGCCCCATTAACAACTCACGCCAGTTATCAGGCATCATCTTTCCATGCTTTTCAAAATACGGCCAACATGCAAAGTCGAACACATCAAACTCTAAGGGGATATTAAAACGAGTTGCAACTGTTTCCAAGACGCGCAAACCTTCAGGCATGACCTCCTGTCCAATACCATCACCTGCGATGATTGCAATACGTTTTTTTGTCAAGAGTTACCTCATTGTGAGCATTGAGAATGTTTATTTCATGGCTGCACGTATATGCGGTACAGCTTTTTTTAAATAATAAAACATTGACCAAATAGTCAAAAAGGCAGCGGCCCAAATCAGCACAACTCCATAAAGTCTGGTGTCGAGCCAACCCCCTAAGTTTCCATCAAACAATAAAAATGGAATGGCAACCATCTGCAGCGTTGTCTTTAACTTACCCAATAAATTGACTGCGACACTTTTAGCAGCCCCAATCATCGCCATCCACTCTCGAAGCGAAGAAATTGCAATTTCACGACCGATGATGAGCAAGGCAACAATCACATCAACTCGCCCCAAATCAACCAGCACAAGTAAGCTGGCACAAACCAAAAATTTATCAGCAACAGGGTCTAAAAATGCGCCAAAAGCTGATGTCTGATTTAACT
>Ga0114968_10003285_pt1 | contig 12164 bp, 17 predicted proteins | sample M_130807_EF_Meta_FD_87020 | JGI IMG/M metagenome (GOLD analysis project Ga0114968, IMG submission 87020) | Freshwater microbial communities from Lake Montjoie, Canada to study carbon cycling - M_130807_EF_MetaG | ecosystem: Environmental > Aquatic > Freshwater > Lake | place: Lake Montjoie... | reverse complement strand
TTTAGGATACCAGTGGGTTGACTCTGTTTCAGGAACTGCGTTATCCACAGCACTGGGATTTGCTACTTTAGCCACCACTCAAGTTAGTTCAGTGCCATTATCAATAGTATATACACCAAATACTAATCAAACTATTGTGTTACGAAATGTTAATGGTCAATACGCAAGTGTGATAGCCAACTACAGTTGGGCTACAGTTACACAGATCAACCAAGCCTTTGCCCTCAACGCTCTTGGCACAATGAGTACCACCGGTAATGTTAGTGTGGGTGGCATTTTGAGTTCTCCACAACAAACAAAAGCAAGTAATGCGACAGGATCTGTTGGAGAAATTTGTTGGGACGCAACCTATATCTATGTCTGTACCGCAACCAATACTTGGAAACGAGTGGCACTAACTGGCGGATACTAAAACAAAAAACCCGCACTCAGCGGGTTTTTTAATAGGTTGCTGTTTTAAGGTGTCACAACAATAATCTCACCTGTGGTGGGATTGTAGTACATGGGACTGAATCCTGCTGGCGGCAAGCCCGATACTGCTCGCACAGGTTTCACTGTGAATGTGTTGGCAGTGGTTTGATTCAAGGCTGAACCTGTAGCATTCAATACAATTGAGTTGTTGGCCTGGCTGGTTTGACCAGCATAAAAGCCAATGGCCACTGCTGAAGCACCTTGATTGATTTGAGCAGCCGCGTAGCCAATGGCCACTGAGTAAACACCTTGTGAGTTTTGTCCGGCACTACCACCAACGGCCACTGCTGAACCACCTTGTGTGGTTTGCCCAGCACCAGAACCAACGGCCACGGCAGTGTAGCCTTGAGTGGTGTTGCCAGCCTCTAGACCAATGGCCACAGCTTGCAAGCCTTGATTGATTTGTCCAGCATACGCACCGACGGCTACAGCATTGGCACCTTGACCGCCATAACCAGCAAGAGGGCCAATGGCCACTGCTTCTGAGCCTTGACTAGTATAACCGGCACTGGTACCAACTGCCACGGCAGTGTAGCCTTGTGAGGTATTACCAGCAGTCTCACCAACTGCTACACAATAAAGACCTTGTGCGTTTGCACCAGCATTGTCACCAATGGCCACTGCGTATAGGCCTTGTCCAGTATAACCAGCATTTAGGCCAATAGCCACAGCACTATCGCCTTGAGTGGTTAGCCCAGCCTGCATGCCAACGGCCACTGCGGCAGCACCTTGTGTGTTTTGACCAGCACCTTGACCAACTGCCACTGAATTTGCACCTTGTGAGGCTTGACCAGCACCTTGACCAACGGCCACTGCATAAAGACTTTGATTGGAGAATCCGGCAGTAGAGCCCATGGCCACTGCATAAGGACCTTGTGAGGTTTTTCCAGCACTATAACCAACAGCCACTGCGAAGTCGCCTTGACTGGTACCGGCAGTAGAGCCCATGGCCACTGCGTAGTCGCCTTGACTGGTACCAGCACTGGTTCCCAGAGCAATACTAGCTGGTCCACTTGCATTGTTTTTGTCACCCAATGTAGCCCAGGTCGTGCCTCCGCCGCCGGCGGCTACTTGAGTTAATTGACCCAGATTGTTGCCCACATACAACACAGGCGGATCAGTCGCAAGATTCACTACCAGTTCACCAGGACGGGCATTGCCGTTGTAGTTGGCCAGGCTCTCTTGAGCATTGTCTTTCATTGCCGCCCGGCTAATGCCGGTTATGTCGCTGTATGGGGGTGGGTTATTTGCCATTATACTAGTCCTTTAATTGATCAGAATAACAAAGCAAATTGTCAGTTGGCCTTGGATATTTTATAAAGTATTTATGGATTTATAGATATAAAACCCAACAAAAAACCCGCACTCAGCGGGTTTTCTTTTATATAGACCGTAGTCTATGATTTGTTGAATGACCAATACAATACTGCCACTGCGGCCAAACCAACCAAGCCTTGACTACCTAATGATGCAACTATCTTGGTAATGTTAGCGATTACATCAAGCCCCAGGAACGGAACTGCTGGTCCAAATAGCACTTGTAAAACCACTGCTACTGCAATCAGCTTGACGCCAATCGAAGTGATGTTACCAACGAAATTTCCTGCTGTTGCAAATACCTTGTCCATAATAGACTCCTTTAAGTAAACAAACTTTTCAGTCTGAATAATTATTTAAGTGTATCATGGCAAAGCACTGGAAAACGCCACCATTCTGGGGCACTTTTGTCATATTATTGTAATATGACGGCAGTTACCGCGAAACTTGAATCCTGAACAGGTACAAGTCTTTACACCGTCTAGTTCAGTCACAACGTATTCAGCACCTTTACTACCGGCTACAGTCCAGGTCTGTCCTGCAGGCTGTTCATCTACAGTATAACCCCAGGTGTTTGCGACTTCCCGAAATCGACGTCTACTCACACTGAACTTGATGGGTTTCTTGAATTCTTGTACCTTTACCGAACCCACAGCCACATAAGCAAACATCTTGTCCCGGCTGTCGTTCACAAAATACACATGATTAGGAACCGCATACTCGGTATCCCATTCAGTGATCTCTTCAATGATTTTCATTACGACCAATCCTTTTTGTCACCATACTGCTCGTTCCAATCGTAGCCAGCATGGTAAGCTTCAAGTTCGGCCGCTGTCAACTCAACCACCAGATCACCGTGTCCAGTGCCCTGTGGCCAGTAATGTGGCTCTCTCGGCCTATGGTAATAGCTGTCGGCACTGCCACGATCAAACGGGCTACCATGTGTGGTATCATATTCTTTAATGTCGCTCATATACATGCTTTCTCCTTAGGCTGTTTCTTTAGCTTCCATGATCTCGCACAAGATAAACTTGGCGATATTGATCTGTTTACGCACACGGTCCGAATCAAATCCTGCCGCCATCATTTCTTGGGCATCGCTCAAGATACCCATGGCAACCATTTCAAGACCGCTAAATTTGGCAGTGATACTGTCCATGTATTCTCGGCGGATTTGTGCTTCTGATATACCATAACAGTTTTTTTCGAATTCAGTCATTTAATGCTCCTTGTTAGTTACTATACTACTATTATAGCCGATCTGGCATTTTTGGTCAACCGTTTTGTCTTGTTGTTTTTACGCAACAGCCAGCTCTAGCACACGGGCTGGATACGCGATTGCACCGTCATATTCCAGTTGGCTCTGCTCAAAATCAGTAAGGAAATCATCTGCAACCACATCGTAGCCAACTATGTGCTGACGGCTACCAACGTCGTTCCACTCAATCTCAGAACGCACACCGTCCACAATCATGGCCAAGTTCTTGTCGGCAAACTCGTGGTCAGGATTGAATCCATCCAGTGCTACAAAGAAATCCTCACCGCCCTTCATCTTCCAATGCTGTGGACACTCGCCCGTTCCGTCCCAATCGTGGGCACCGTAGTTTTCCATGTATTGACAAGTAATATGTAATTTCATTTCAGCTCCTTGTTATTAACTATACTACTATTATAGCCGATTTGGTGTTTTTGGTCAACCAAAATTAATGCCCCTTGATTCTAGGGCGTTGACAGCTTGATCTGCGCTGGCATTCCAGCTAAATCGGGTACGAATTATGGCACTATTTGTCAGAGCTTTAGGAGCAAGTTCCAGGTGATTTTCATAGGCAAATCGCATGCTGTCTCTTAGACTTTCAATCCTAGGTACAGCCCATTCGCCCCAATCGCCATCAGGGAATGGATAGTAGCCTTTATATTCCGGACAATCAACTGCGCCCAGGTTCCAGGCAACATCTACCACACTGGACCTGATCGGTTTTAAAAATTCAGCATGTCCCGAATACATGGTGCTTATGACGGGCAAGCCACTTGCTGCGGCTTCTATAATTGGCAGGCCCCATGCCTCACCACGTGGCGCACTTAAAAATACATCGGCAGTTCTATACATCTGAGCTATGTGTTTAATGTCAGCATAACCCCAATTCAAGCGCCAATTTTCAAACCCGTGGCTTTTTAAATCTGCAATCATCTGCTGGGCTTTGATATCGCCGTCTCGAAAGTAATCACTTTTTATGACCAACTCCACTGCATGATTGTTGCCAAACTCGGCCGCAAAGGCTTCAAATATTTCTGGATAGCTCTTGCGTATTTCGTATTTGCCTACCATAAGGAATCTAAATGATCTTGATTTGGGCACACGGCCGTATGGATGGAACAGAGTATGATCAACACCTTCACGTACTATATCTATCTTGGTGGCATCTATGCCGTTGGCAATTAACACATCACGGCCCCAACGACTTGGAACCCAAACCACATCGGCACTTTGAGCCGACTGTAGCACACCAACAGGTATCCTGGTGCTTTCAAACACCACCCATTGTATTCGTAGTCCCTGGAACAGGTCGTGTATGTTCATGCCTACAAAGCTGATGGTCACATCCTGATCGGTGCTGTCTTGTGCTGTGGATAATATCGCATCAGGCTTTTGGAAATCCAGTTCATGCACACAGGATCCTACCAAATCAAGACTGGCAAGAGCTGTGGCAAATGCTCCAAAATGATTACCCACGCCCGAGCTGTTTCGCTGGCCAATTAAATTTATTCGCATGCGATATTTAATACACTATAACTCGGGTTTGAAATAAACTGTAAAGGCTCTAGCTTCACTCTTGACAGTGTCTCTGTGCTGAGCATGTGGGCCACGATAACGGATACGCACACGATAACCCAACTGTTTCAACTGAGCCCTGATGCTGTCAGCATACTTAATGGGTACCATCCGGAGATTAGGATTAACAATTGATGTATGATACAGTTCTGTGAACCCAGCTATAAACGATGCAGTTTTGAGATCTCGTGGCACGTCGGTATTCTCCGGATGGTAAGTGTACATTGATTAACCTGTAACCTTGCCAATCAATTTGGTAGTGTACGATAAGTGAGCGTGTTGGGCATTCCACTCATCTCTAACACGAGCGGCCTGCTTGGGTGTGAGTTTGACATCATCAGCTTCGGCAGCTCTTTTACTGATCTTGATTTTACTAGTCTTCTTAACTGTCACAGTCTTGGCCACTTTCTTGTCGCTGATCACGCCAGTGAGCAATTCTGTTGCTTCTGCAACATCAACCATGTAACCCAAATTCAAGTTATTCAGCACAAACTTGGCAGCATCGTTCTTGCTCATTTCTTCAGGCAGTTCTAAAATGACTACATCTGTGTCTCCCAACTTACGAAGCTGATCAATGCGCTTTGTATCATTAGCGGTACGGAATTTTAACGCACCTTGTAAACGACTAAATCCTGCAAATTTTACTGTACTCATTTAACACTCCTTATTAGTTACTATACTACTATTATAGCCTAAATGGCGTTTTTGGTCAACCTAAATCCGCACGATTTCTGTGTTTTTCTTGGCGCTGATAGCGAGTTTTGAGCTCCACACGTTGTGGCTTGAATGGTGTGTTGTTTAAAAACAACACTATGTGAGCTCGAGTTTTACGGGTTTTTTGCTGTGTTTTCATAGTATTAATATTATACCATAACAGCCGTTTTTGGTCAACCGTATAGCCAACCTAGATTTTGGATTCGATGGATCCAGGTAAACACTGGTACACTAAATGTCAGTGTCCACTTACCATTCCAGCCCAAATATGTATGCGGGCACAACTGTTGCGTTAATACAACACCTTGGTCTTGTTGTTCTTGTGCCCAGGGTTCGGGATATACAGGTTCATAAACACCAGCCCAGGCAAATCGTGGATCGGCAATACCAAAAAAATCAACGGATTCAATGACCACAGCCTTGTCTAAATCCTGATCAGGTATGCAATCTGCGTCGGTCTTGTTTAGTAATTCCACAATTAACTGGCATTCTTTTACGGCTGTAAATTCAAAATTGATAGTGGTCGATTCTGTTAAAACGATTTCTGACAGATTGTTATCAATACCAATACAGATCCTGGGTGGATCTGCATGCCAAATTGGTCTTAGAGAGATAGACAATTTAACCAGATATGTCATAGCCGTTTTGTTCTAGTATACGATTAAATTCTGGATACAATTCTCTAGCGTTGTATCCATATACGCGATCCCATCGTTCGCAATGACGTACCAGGTCAGCCAACTGTTGTTTGCTGTCTGCTGGAGTTGGTGTTTGTAATATAGTTAGGCACATTTCAGCTTCGTGTTTAACTGATGATTGCCAATTGTTTGGGTCGCTGGCATTGTAGTCGCTGGCAACTGAAACATCTTGTAATTGCTTTAAAAAATCTTGGTACTTGGACAAATATTTTTGTTTGATTTCCTCGGGCAATATTTCAGCACTTAAAAATCTAGGATTATAACACAAATTGCTTTTCACAACCAATTTGTTATCTAATGCATACTGTAACACTCCATTATAGTATCCAATGCTCAATATGCTTGGAGCAGGGCGTAATGTCACTGTGACTGAAGTGCCATTGCACCATTCATTATAGCGTTTGATATTTTTCAATACCAGCTCAGTGTCGGTTCCTTGACGTTGATAGGCATTGTGATCATCTACCGTTTCAATACTGATTTCAATTCCTACTCTGCGAAACTGTACCAACTTGTCCAGCAACTCAGGACGAAATACTGTGCCATTGGACACAAAACTAAAACATAGATCAAATCTTTTGTGTTCAATCATGGTGTCAACAAGATCTTCAAACCGAGCAGTTAATAATGTTTCACCACCCATAAAATGTATATTATTTAAATTGGGAGTAGCCAGCAACTGTTGTTTAAAATTGTTCCAGACTGCAGGATTCTTAGTCCAGTCTGTTCCTAGGTATTGTCGACTAGACTCAATCCCCCACTTGACCTGCTGGCTTGCAATGGTACTACTTGCTCGGGGATTACACATCTTACATGCCAGATTACAAAAATTACCCAAGTCAATATGTAAATCTATTGGTTGCGTTCGAGTATGGCCTTGATTTTGATTGCTATGTAAAAAATGTTGATATCCTGGACTTTGTGCAAGGCTGTCTTCAAACGCGGTACGAGTGAAAATTACACTTTTTTGATTGCTTTTTAAGCGACGACTATTACCACCATAATCTTCTTCTTTATAGCAACGCCGACATTCAGACAAACGTGCAGAGCCAGAAATATCAGTCCTAAATTTTCTTACCGGCTCACTGTTAAACCAATCCTGAATTGACATAGTGGCAATGTTATACTGTGTCTGATCGGCACGATATAATTTATGAGATTCTTGGCAACAGATTCCCAGGCTACCATCCCAGTAGATATGTAACTCGTACCAGGGTGTGTTACAGAATATCTGTTGATCAGGCGTCACGTCGTGAGATTACCTTGTCAGCCAGGCCATAAGCCACTGCTTCAGTCGCACTCATAAAGAAATCACGTTCCATGTCGGCACTTAGTTGCTCAAAGGTTCGGCCGCCTGTGTTGTGTGTTGTGTAGATTTCTGTTAGATACTGTTTCATTTTGAGTATTTCTTGTGCTTGGATCTGTATGTCTGTTGCCTGACCACTTGCACCACCACTGGGTTGATGTATCATGTGTCTGGCATTGGGTAGGATAAAACGCTTGCCAGCAGTACCAGCTTGAGCCAACAAACTGCCCATGCTACAGGCCTGCCCCATCACGATAGTACTTATGTCGGGGCGGATATACTGCATGGTATCGTATATGCTCATGCCAGCTGTGACCACACCACCTGGACTGTTGATGTAAAAAATGATGTCACGTTCAGGATCTTCTGCTTCCAAAAACAGCATTTGGGCCACGATCAAACCAGCACTGTGATTGTCTACGCCTGTGTCCAGGATAACAATCCTATCACGCAACAGCCTACTGAAAATATCATAACTGCGTTCACCTTTTGAGGTCTGTTCTATCACCATTGGTATTAAGTTTGGCATGGGTTCTCCTGAGTAAAGCATAAGTATACTATAATCTTAAAGAAAAAGCAAATGCGTGATATTCTAAACTTACTTGATAGCATCCTAACCGAAAGTGTTGGGTTAGCAAACCGTAAACCTGGCACCTTGTTTGCCAATCCCCAAGGTGACGAGCTTGTATTCCAGGGGGTAAAATTTTACCCCGAAGGTGGTGGTGCCTATGCCACTCCAGAAGAATGGCAACAGACCCTGGACCAGGTATCGCAACAACTGGACATATCTCCAACCTTGATACAATGGGTTGATGACAAAGGCAATGCTGTTGTTGCACCAATCAACAAAAAAGGTGGATTTGGGATTGCCGAATTTGATAGTCCAACAGGGCAACGACACTTTTTGGCCAGACATGTTAAAGCAGTTTCTCCTATACCAATTGAAAATAATATCTCCAACAAGTTACCGGGTGGATATAGATTACAGACTGATGTGGCCAAAAAAGAAGCAGCCGGATTCAAACCCACAGATGTATTGACCGGTAATCTTGACAATCTTTCGCCTGCGGATATACTTGGCGGCATACAGGCAAAATTTGGCATCGACAGTGACGAAGCAAATGCCACAGAAATATTCATGAGTAGCACAAGTTATCCTATTCGCATGCCCCTGGGCAATATGAACTTCACAGCATTTACCAACTACTTTTGTGAAATGCTACAGCCCATGGCCTTGGTGCTAGGACATAAGACCATTGGCGAAGCTCAGACAGCCGAAAAGGATTGGCTCGACCAAGGCGGTTATGCCAGCTGTCGTATCACCTTTGGTGGTAGCAAAATTGGAGGACTCACTGACAGCACCTTGATCAACTCAGCTGGACAGGTCATGGGACTATCAACTAAGGCCGAAGATGGTGCCAAGGCATCAGCTAAAAACCTCATGGACAAGGTCAAAGAGATGAAATCAGACCCCAATGGTCAAAAACTCCTGGCCAAGTATGCCAAGGAAATTAGTCTGATAGAAGTAGTCACATCAGGTAGCACGCCGGGTGTGTTAGAAACAGCAGTATTGGCCAAGCTGATCACACGCGAAGAAGTTGAAGAGATCCTGGGGATCAGAAAACTTCCTCCTGGAACCGAAGTCATAGGAAAAAAGTTATTGAGTAAAAATCTTGAGAAAAAGTATGCCGGACGTCAAGCTAGAGATCCTGCGGCAGTTGTGCCTTTTTATCATATCCGTGCTGTGCTGGCAAACGAAGTAGCCAACTGGGTCAATACAAACACCAATTTTGGTCGGGCCGCTGCTGCGATCCTAAACTGGGGTGCGTTCATACAAGTAAAAACTCATGCCAAACAATCAGGCAATGAAATTGTAATGGATCAGTTTGAAGTGATTTATCCTAGCGAGGCAGTTACTAATGTGGAACTCAGTGCCGGTAAAACATTCTACAGCACAGGAAGCAAAGGTAATTTTACATTTGTGATACTATATAACGGTGCCACAGAACTCAGAGACGACCCTGATGACAGTGAAGCAGAAGAAGTAGCGGATTATGTTCCACCCGAGTCTGGTGTCACAGCCCGTGCTGGCGGAGTTGACAAAGATGAAAAACTAGGTACTGATCAAGCTCTGGGTCGCAAGCGCCAGAAGTAATTATCGTTTTAAATCTGAGATGTAATCAGCCACGAGGGTTGCCATGATATGGTGTCTCCACAGCATCATAACCGTTAGCTACAGCTATTTGATAGACTTTTTTGATCCGTGGCATAAAACTTGCAATAACAGCTTCCTCATCATCGTCTTCATCTTCTTCTAGTGCTACTTGCACATCGCTGCAAATATCACGAACTGCTTGTACCACCGGATGTTGTTGAATATAGACTTCAGTAGCGCCTTCATCGTCAGGACCATATGCGTCATTTAATGAATCTACTAGATTGTCAACGCTGGGAACGCCACCATTTATCATCTCTTTAAGCATCAAAACCAAATCTTGGGTGCTATTGTCGACATAGCCTTCAACCTGGTTATATGTTGGTTCTTGGGCTTCTTTGATAATGTCAATAAATTTTCTAAAAAATTCTGTGCTCATGTTAATTCCTCTTTTAATACTTTATTTATATCAGTGAGTTTGATTTGTGCAAAATCATCGTTTCAAGTCTGAGATATAGTCACAACAGCCCAAGGCCAATGCTTCTTGGGCACTGAGCCAAACATCGCTGGCTGGCAGTAATTTTTCCCTGATATCAGAATCAGAAAGGCCGGTAGTCTCTCGATACAGTTCCAGCATACGCTGTTGGGCCATGCCATACTCTTTGGTGATGGCAAACAGTTCGTGATGTTTGCCATCACTGCCCCAACTGTACTGATGGCTCAATATTGATGTGTTGGGAGTTAATATTCTGCGCCCAGGTGCGCCTGCTAGGAATATCATCAAGCCACAACTGGCTATCTGACCCAGGCCCACTGTCTTGACCGGTATGCTACTGCTACGCATCACATCAATTAGGGCAAAGGCCGATTCCATTTCACCACCTGGACTGCAAATCATCAACAGCAGTTCTTTTTTCTTCTTCTTGGCGACGTGATTTTCTACCAGGATCCATTCAACAATGGGCTTGATACTGTTGTTGTCCACTGTGTCCATGAACACCATCATGCCAGCATCTTGTAGCAACTGATTGTGTTCTTTGGCAATGTCGGTATCGGGTACAGCAGGCATTGAATCTCCGGGAGTAATTAACTACATATATTATACTAGAATTTTTAAAGCATTACTAGTACTTATGATGACCCGACACATAGTTTGGACAATTTGACGCCCTGACTACCCGGATTTCAACCTGGTTCATGTCAGCGAGATCTCTTGGTGAAACTGGTATTGTGTAGGTGTATCTGCGCGGCATTGCAGTGTTGATAAACCGATCATCAGTAACTGAATATTCGGTTAAGGGAATACATGAACGATGTAACAAGGTACCATCAATGCCATTGACAGTTACCGATACGTGCGGTCTACTTCCAATGATTTCATCGTACAGCAAATTCATGGTAGGAGTATCCATGACACAGCCGTTCCATCCGCAGGTGCTTACAGATTTACGAGCAGAGTAATAACTATCAACGTATCGTTTATTCCAGACCAATTCATAAGGTATGACCACTTCTGTGCCACGCCCTACATTCATTTCCACTCGTGTCTGCTGTAATTTTACGTCAAAACTGCGTTCAGGAAAATCTCGAAGCACGGTACCCAATATCCGGTCACCTTGTGATCTTGAGTATTGGGCAGTATCTATAGCAATCGTGGCACGAGCACCATCAATCTGGCCATCTGCTCGGCTTGTTACCAAAAGACGTTCAGCCAAATTGGTGCGTTGTATCCAGACTCGCATGGCAATTTCGTAACCAGAACCTGTGCTCACAGTGTTGACTATTTCAAATCGTTCAACAAAACCTGCCGCATAGCTGATCACTTCATCACGTCGAATACGACTATTACGCTGTTCAGTTTCGCTGGCAATCACACTTCCAAGAGCCTGCTCCACAGCCAATCTAAATCCATTCATCCTGGCTTCTTCAGCAGTTGATCCTTGTCCTTGCACTTCGATATAATACACTCGTTTGTTGTTGGACAGTAACCATTGCCCCACTGTCATCGTTACCCCAAACGGAGTAGGTGCAAACATCTGAGGAGTGACCTGGGCCTCGGCTGTGGTTAAAATTCCAGCCGCAACTGCAATCGCGATTAGAGTACGCATGATTAGCGCATCATCAAGCCACGAACCTGCAATCTGATATCTTCATGCTTGCGATCCCAACGCATGACTACACGCACATTCTTACCACTGTTAACGGCTTGCCCATCAACCATGTATAACCCACCCAAGATACCTTGATTGGTATTGGTAATTGTGGTGTTCACTATGCTGGAGATTTTTAACGCATCATTACGCACGGCTGTGTTTTCATCGCGTGTGGTCTGAAGATTCTTTTCTCGATCCACTGTTTCGTCAATGGCCACTAGCTCGTCTGGATTACCTGCTCGATTAGACTTAAAATTATTGGTCTTTTGATCACGAGCCTGTTCCAGATTCTGGCTGATCATTTTTACTGATGTGGTGCTGGTGATTGTTTCTTTGTTGATAAAATCATTCAAGGACTTCTTGGCTTCAAGTTCAGCTACACGGAATGACTCTCTCAAGGCATTTTCACTGTTGCCCCAAACTGGAGCATATCCAATGGCCTCGATTGCTTCTAGTCCGCCAGTCAACGTGTAATATATCTTGATGCCTTGGCGCTTGAATTCGTTTGTGGCTACTCGTT
>Ga0114968_10003283_pt1 | contig 12165 bp, 8 predicted proteins | sample M_130807_EF_Meta_FD_87020 | JGI IMG/M metagenome (GOLD analysis project Ga0114968, IMG submission 87020) | Freshwater microbial communities from Lake Montjoie, Canada to study carbon cycling - M_130807_EF_MetaG | ecosystem: Environmental > Aquatic > Freshwater > Lake | place: Lake Montjoie... | reverse complement strand
GGCTGCGACTCCTCAAAGAACAACCGGATCAGTTCCAGCATCAGCGGGCCATCGCCGATGTTCTCAGTAAAGGTGGCGGCGTCGAACACCGGAGCGTCACATGCGGCGTCAAAGGGCAGGAACTCAGCTTTGGGAGCCTGGCCGAGGTCGGCATACTTTTCCAGCAGGGGATAAGCTGCGTCGGGTGAATGGGTTTGGCGATGTAGTCATCCATCCCTGCGGCCAGGCACTGCTCACGGTCGCCTTTCATGGCATTGGCGGTCATGGCTATGATAGGCACATGCACGCCGGTACCGATTTCGTCCTGGCGAATGGCCAGGGTGGCCTCTAGCCCGTTCATTTCGGGCATCTGTATGTCCATGAGGATCGCGTCGAAAGTCTGGTTGGCGAGGATCGCCAAAGCCTCACGCCCGTTGCTGGCCAGCGTGACCTGATGACCGCGATCTTCCAGCAGCTTGATGGCGACGAGCTGGTTCACCCGCCCGTCCTCCGCGAGCAGCAGTTTCATGGGCATCACGCCCTGCGGCCCGGCCGGCTCCTGCGGAACCATGGTTTTGTCATCAGCGATCATGCCACCCATGACGCGGCTGATCGTATCAAAGAGGTCCGAGTGCTTCACCGGTTTGGTCAGGCAGCGCTCATACCCCAGATCTTCATCACCGATCTGGCCGGTCAGGTTGCCTCCCGAGGAGAGGATCAAAATCTTGGGGGCAGTGCTGCTGAAGCGCTGCTTGATCTGGCGGCAAACCTCCGCGCCATCCATCTCCGGCATCATGTAGTCGAGCAGCATGAGCGGGATTGGCGCGCCTGATGCCTGGGCCTGCTCCAGGATTTTCAAAGCCTCGGCACCGCTGGCGGCAGGGATCGGGCGCAGTTCCCAGGCCTTGAGCATCTCTTCGAGAATCGTGCGGTTGGTCGCGTTGTCATCCACCACCAGCACGCCGAAATCGCGCAGTTTTTCCGGCAGCAACCGGGCGGCATGCGGCCTCCGGGTGTCCACTTCAAATTGAGTGGTGAAGTGGAAGACGCTGCCCTTGCCGGGTTCGCTTTCGAGCCACATGCGCCCCTGCATGAGCTCAACGAGCTGTTTGGAAATGGCTAGGCCCAGCCCTGTGCCACCGAATCGGCGTGTCGTGGAGCTTTCCGCCTGTGTGAAGGATTCAAAGACCTGCGCCTGCTTGTCTTTGGCGATGCCGATACCCGTGTCTGACACCTGCACATGCAGGGTCACCTGATCCTCCGTCCTACTCTCCACGCTCAGCTCCACCACAATTTCGCCACGGGGAGTGAACTTGATGGCATTTCCCACCAGGTTCATAATGATCTGCCGCAGGCGGCTGATGTCGCCGATCAGGCAGTCAGGCACATCGGGTTTCACGAGGTAGGCCAGCTCGATCTCCTTCTCCGCCGAACGCACCGCCAATGTTTGCAAGGTGTCGCCGATGGCGTCGCGCAGATCAAACTCATGCTGGTCGAGATCCAGCTTGCCGGCTTCGATCTTGGAGAAATCCAGGATGTCATTGAGCACCGTCATCAATGAGTCGGCCGACTGCCGCACGAGGTTCAGGTAACCTCTCTGGTCGCCGGTCATGCGGGTGTTCAGCAGCAGCTCCGTCATGCCGATGACGCCATTCATCGGCGTGCGAATCTCATGGCTCATGTTCGCGAGGAAGGTGCTCTTGGCCCGGTTGGCCGCCTCGGCCGCTTCACGCGCCATGCGCAGCTCGTCCTCGATGTGGATGCGCCGGGTGATGTTGCGCGCCGCCGCATAGATCGCCGTCTTGTCGGCATTGGGCGCGGCGGTCCACTCGATCCACCGGTAGCCACCGTCCTGGTGCTGGTAACGATTGATGAAATTGACCAGGTTCTGCCCGGCCTCCAGTTGCTCGACCGCCACCATGGTTTTGGGCCGGTCATCAGGATGCACGAATTCGAGGAAGGGCTTGCCCAGCATCTCTTTCTCCGTGTAACCTAGCGTGGTGCAGAAGGCGGGATTGATGCGCTTGAAGTAACCGTCCATGCCGGCAATGCAGAGCATGTCCAGCACCACCTGAAAGAAGGGTCCCAGGCCGCTGCTGGCCTCCTCGGCCTCACGCTTGGCGCGCACGAGTTCGTCCTCCACCCGCTCGCGCAGGGCCAGTTGCTGCTGCAGTTCCAGCTTGGTCTGCTGCAGTTCCGCCATGGATTGCTCCAGCAGCGCCTTCTGCGAGGCCAGTGCAGCATTGGCTCGGTGCAGGGCCTCCTCGGTCTCCTTAAGCGCGGTGATGTCTTTGGAAATCCCGCAGGTGCCGATGATGCCGCCATCGGCATCGCGCAGCGGAATCTTCGTCACCAGCGCCCAGCCGGTGCGACCGTCCAGCAGCCGCTTTTTCTCCTCCTTGCCGGTGATGGATTTGCCCAGCCGCATCAGTTCCTGCTCGTCCTCTAGCGCCGCCTGCGCCAGAGAGTGCTCGAAGTAATCGAAGTCCGTTTTACCGATCACCTCCGTCGGCTCTGCCGCCCCCAGATACTCGGCCTCCGACCGGCTCACCAGCACAAACGCCCCCTGCTTGTCTTTGAAATAAATCCGGTCAGGAATGTAATCCAGCAGGCAACTGAGCAGTTTGTAGTGCTCTTCAATGCTGGTTAAACATGGCGTGCAGGCAGCTGGGGTCGCCGGTGCTTGGGCTGGCTTGGCGGCGTCAGACATTTGCCACGTATTACGCGCCCTCAGCAAAAATGGCAAGGCTGGCGTAAAGGCATCACCCGTCGAATCGGCTAAAACAACTCCATCTGCCCACCCGGATCACGCGGACGTCGAAACGCCGCAGTACTCACCTCCGGCCTCCGGTGCAGCATGCCCGCACGTTTGATCGACACCTTAAACAGTGCGGCAATCTGCTCCGACCACACACCCACTCCTTTGAGTCGTTTGCCAAATTCACCATGAGACAAGGTCTTGCCCTGCGTCTCTTCGATGCGGCTGAGGATCTTGTCGCGCATGCCGGGGAAGTGCTGATCGAGCCAGGCACGAAACACATCCTTCACCGCGAAGGGCAGGCGCACCACGGTGTATCCGGCGAACTGCGCCCCCGCAGCACGCGCGGCATCAATGAGGGCGGGAATTTCTGAATCGTTCAGGCCGGGAATGATCGGTGCGGTGGAGACTCCCACGGGAATGCCCGCCTCATGCAGGATGCGGATGGCCTCCAATCGCATCTTCGGCGATGAGGCGCGCGGCTCCAGCTTGCGGGCCAGTTCAGAATCGAGCGTGGTGATGGAGATATAAACAGCCGTGGCCGAATGCCGGGCCAGTTCGGCCAGCAAATCCACATCCCGCGTGATCAGGTTATTCTTCGTGATGAGCACCACGGGGTGGCGGCACTCAGCGAGGACTTCGAGGCAGCCGCGCGTGATGCGCAGCTTTTTCTCAATCGGTTGATAGCAGTCCGTGACTCCGCTCAGGGAGAGAGTCTCCGGCTTGTAGGAATGCTTGAGCAATTCCGCACGCAGGAGGTTAGGGGCGTTCTCCTTGACCATAATGCGGGACTCAAAGTCCACCCCGGCGGAGAAGCCGAGGTACTCATGCGTGGGCCGGGCGTAGCAGTAAGCACACCCGTGCTCGCAACCTCGGTAAGGGTTCAAGCTGGCCTCGAAGGGGAGGTCGGGGCTGCTATTGCGTGAGATGATGCTGGAGGAGTGATCGCGCAGGAACTTCGTGGTGACTTTCTCCGGCGCTTCGCCGGGATCGTAGTCCACATGCAGCTCGGCGAACCGCTGGTCCGGATTATGCCCGGCTCCGCGTCCACGCATGACACCAGCAGCTTGGGGTTATGCCGCAGCCACGGCAGGAGCTTGCGCCACCGCACGACGGGCCAGGAATTCATCTGCCAGAGCCCGGTAGGCCTGGGCACCACGTCCCGAGGGCTCGTACTCGATGATGCTTTTGCCGAAGCTCGGGGCCTCGCCAAGGCGCACGGTGCGCGGGATCAGCGTCTGGTAGCAGGTCTCGGCGAAGTAGTTGCGCACGTCATTGACCACCTGGTTCGCCAGATTGGCGCGGCTGTCATACATGGTCATGACAATGCCTTCGAGGAGCAGGTTTGGATTCGCCCCGCAGTCGCGGATTTGCTGCACCACGTTGACGATCTTGGAAAGACCTTCGAGGCCGAAGTACTCGCACTGGATGGGGACGAGCAGTTCGTCCGCCGCCGCCAGGGCACCCGTCATCAGCACGCCGAGGGAGGGCGGGGTGTCCAGAATCGCATAGTCGAAATGGCCGGAGTCACGCAGCGGGGAGAGCACCTCACGCAGGCGGGCCATGTGGTTGCCAGCTTGCGCCAGCTCAATTTCACAACCAGCCAGCTCCTGATGCGAGCGAATGATGGAGAGGTTTGGCAGGCGCGTGCTGCGGATGGCCAGGCGCGGATCAGTGCCGTCCACCAGGGCGGAGTATAGGCTGCCGCCGTCTTCCTGGGCCAGTCCGAGTCCGCTGGTGGCGTTCGCCTGGGGGTCGAGATCCACCAGCAGCACCCGCACCCCACTCTGAGTGAGGCACGCTGCGAGGTTCAAAGCGGTCGTCGTTTTACCGACACCGCCTTTCTGGTTGGAAATGGCGACAATCCTCATAGGTACTTGGCACTGGACTTTGCAGATAAACCATGGGACACGCCAGCACGAAATGGAAATCACAGAGAAATGGCTCGGAGAGATCGGCGGATGGGCGGTGATGAAGTCTGCTCGCTCCTTGGTGGATGCAGGCTTGGCCGCCGTCACCAGCAGCAGTGACGGCATGATCCGTGGCACCGCCGGATCAGGCAAAATGAAATTCACCACCGGCCTGCGCATCCGCACATCCTCCGATGTGGAAAACCTCTGCACCTGCCCCCACGCCCGCCGCAGCGGCATGATGTGCGAGCACGCCCTCGCCGTGGCCCTCGCCCACGTCCGCGAGCAAAGCGGTGCCAGACCTAGTTCTGGAGCTTCAGCACGTTCTGTAGTACCGGCTTCAGCCGGTTCTGGCGGTCTGCGTCCCTCTTCAGGCGGCTCTGGAGGGGGCGGCGCGTCGCATGCTGGCGGAGCTTCCGGACCGGCTAAAGCCGGGACTACATTACCCGGAACTCCGCCTGCGTTGACACCGCTCAAGATCCCTGGCCACTACTCCCTCCACCTCCCCGAACCCCTCCTGCAGGGCCAGATCCGTGAGCCCTTCGGCGTCTTCGTGAAATACCTCCCCGGCGGCGAAGGCGAAACATCCCTCTTCGCCGCCTGGCTGGCCAGCCAGGGGATCAAGCAGCCCCAGAGCCTCCCCATCTCCCTCAAAGGCGCAGGCCTGAACACCTTTCTGGAAACCCTGGCCGAGCACCCCCGCGTCTTCGTCGGCAAGCCGAACGGCCAGGAGCGCCTCTTCCACGTCGCCCCCGAGCGCGTCCGTCTGCCGCTGGTCGTCGAGTCGGTCGATGCCCAAACCGTCCGCCTCAAACTGGAAGGCGCTCACCAAAAACACGTCATGGGCGCTTGGTGGATCTGTCAGGAGACAGCCTCCCTCTTCCGCCACTTGGCCGACACCGCCGCCCTCACCACCCTGGCCGGCGAACTGAGCAAATCCCCAGTCACCAAGCCTCTCCGCTGGCTGGCAGAGCAGGGGGAGTCTCTGGGCGAATGCTTCCAGTTGGAACTGCGCGGCGCTGGCCTGGAGAAATTCCACGTCGCCCCCGTGCCCTGCCAGTTCGAAATCCAACTCGATGGCTCTCTGCAGGTCGTGGATGCGAAACTCTCAGCCCGTTACAATTTTCACACCTGGCCCGTGCGCCATTCGGATGGCGGTCACTCCATCTTCCCACTTCAGGATGAATCGAATGGCTTTGTATTCTACGTCCAAAATATAGAGGCCGAATTCCGCCTTTTGCGCCGCTTGGAGGGCCTCGGTTTCAAGCCTGAAGGCCAGGTCTTGCGGTTGCAGGGCGGTGAGAACGTTCTCCGCTTCTACGCCTCCGAACTCCCGCAGTTACGTAACCTCGCTACCGTTACCGAAGGCGAGCGCTGGCGCTTCGCGACTCGCGGCATCCAGCGCATCGCACCCAAAACCAAGTTCGTCGCACCCGCCGGACAGATGGGCGGCGGCGGCGACTGGCTCAGCATGGAGTTCGCCTACGAGTCCACGGATGGCTTCCGTCTCCCCCGTGCCGAAGTCTTGCGCCTCGTCCGCTCCGGCCAAAGCTCCGTCAAAGGTGCCAACGGCAAGCGTTACATTCTCGACATCGCCGCTGTGGATGATTTGGAGGAATCCTTGCGGGATGTCCCCATGGAGCTCACCCCTGAAGGTGCCCGCGTCCACGGAGCCCATGCCGCCTACTTTGGCGATGAAGCTGCAGGTGTCGCTAACGAAATCAGCGTTACCAGCAGCGAAGTGCAGGCCGAGATCGGCGATCTCGCTGGCATGCTCCGCCCTTACCAGATGGAAGGCGTCTGCTGGATGACCTCCCGCATCCTGCGCGGTCGCGGCGGCATTCTGGCCGATGAGATGGGCTTGGGTAAAACCGTCCAGAGCATCGCCGTGGCCCTCTTCCTCAAGCAGCGCAAAGGCGACCAATGCGGCCCGATGATCGTCGTCTGCCCCAAGTCCCTCCTCGGCAACTGGCAGGCCGAGTTCGAGCGCTTCGCCCCCACCCTGAAGGTGCTCCAAATCCAGGGCGCAGGCCGCGAAAAAGCGCTCAGCACCATCCCCTCGTTTGACGTGATATTGACCTCTTATCAATTGATCATCAGAGATATTAAACATTACCAAACCATCCGCTTCGGTTTGATTCTTTTGGATGAAGCCAGCTTCATCCGCAACCCCGATACTGACGCCGCTAAGACCCTCCGCAGCCTCAATTGCAGCGGCCGTATCGCCCTCACCGGTACCCCCTTGGAAAACGGCGTGCGCGATTTGTGGTCCATCTTCCACTTCGCCCTGCCGGGTTATTTGGGAAACCAGAGTTCCTTCAAGGAGCGCTTCGAAAGCCCCATCCAGTCCGGCCTGGACCTCCCCGCAGGCCGCGATGCCGCCCAGCGATTGCAGAAACTCACGCTGCCGTACTTCCTCCGCCGCACCAAACGCCAGGTGCTCAAAGACCTGCCCGAGAAAATCGAGCAGGTGCTGTGGTGCACCCCCAGCGCCGCTCAGAGCGAGTTCTACCGCAAGATCCTGGAGGAGGGCCGCGAGGAGATCAAAGCCGCCCGCCGCCGCTCCGGCCAGAACGGCGCCAAGATGACCATGTTCACCGTGCTCCTGCGCCTTCGGCAGGTCTGCTGCGATCTCCGCCTCACCGGCGTCCAGCCCGACGCCCTCAAAGGCCTCGGCCAGGAAGACCTCTCCGGCAAATGGCCCGCCCTTCTCGGACAGGTCGAATCCGTCATGGAGTCCGGCGGCAAGCTCCTCGTCTTCAGCCAGTTCGTGAAGTTTTTGCACCTCATGCGCGACCACTTGAAGGCCGAAAAACTCGACCACGCCTACCTCGACGGCAGCAGCCAGGACCGCTCCGAGCAGGTAGCCCGCTTCCAGAAAGACCCGAACTGTCGCATCTTCCTCATCAGTCTCAAAGCCGGCGGCTACGGCCTCAACCTCACCGCCGCCGACAACGTCATCCTCGCCGACCCTTGGTGGAACCCCGCCGTGGAATCCCAGGCCATCGACCGCGCCCACCGCATCGGCCAGCAGAAAGTCGTCAACGCCTACCGCCTCGCCATCCGCGGCACCGTCGAAGAACGCATCCTCAAACTCCAAGCCCAAAAGCGCGGCCTCGTTGAAGCCGCCCTCAACGACCAAGCCCCGATGATGGAAGGCCTCACCGAAAGCGATCTGGAGGAGTTGATCCAGTAGGTGAGAAAAGAAATGGATTAGCGAAAATTGATTGGCGCCGAGATTGTGGGTCAGCGGGCCTTGCCGTGCTCGAAAACACGCATTGCATAGTGGCATCTACTCCGACTTCGGGCGCGAGAGTCCTGCTACTTCTCCGTTGTGAATCTCAAATTGGTAGAGCCAAGCATAGCTTCCATTGTCGAATGAATAGAGCAAAAAATCCGGGGTCTCTTCCTTGGGCTCTCCGAAAAGAGCCTTCAGATCTTGGGGTGTCCTCCCGATGGGATTCCAACCTTTGAGGAACGATTCCATCGCCCTTTGACCCGACTTCGCTAGAGCAGCACGTGCACCGGCATCTTCATTATTCAAAGAGCGCAATCCATTTCCGATCAGTTTGAGTGTTTCAAGGTCGGCAGTAGTGAGATTGACTGGTTCACGAATTTTCTGTTCGCTTGCAGTTTGAGTTTTTGTGAAGCGATACAAACTGAGAGAAGCCAGAGCGGCAGCAGCGCAGATTGCGATCACAATTGTCGTCTTGTTGTTCATGGTGCTTTTTTCCGCGTCGAAAGCTCTAGCTGATCGTGATTCACCGCCTGCGAAACTATCACCTCCTGTCCGCCAAACGAAGCATTTTTCTAGTCCTGGGCTAGCGCGCAGCCCGACTACTTCCCCAGCTTCGCCTTCAAAAACCCGAACAGGTCCGGGTACTTCATGTGCTCGTAGTCGTTGTTGTAATTGATCTCGTGCTCAATGCCGACAGCCTTCAGTTTCTCGGCGATGCCGGCACCAAAGTTGCCGGAGTGCACCGGGTCCTTGGCCGGCGGCTTGCCGAGATCCGGTGTGCTGTCGTAAAACAGCAGCACAGGTGGATCGTCCACACTCGCGAGAGCATAGGGCGAGAAGCGCTCAATCCACGGCATGAGGCTGTCCCGTTTGTCGAGGAACTCCTGCATGCTGGCGAGTCCAAAGGCGTGGTTGCCATAGTCGTTGTTGGGAATCCACGCCTTCATCTGCTTGGGGTCCAGCGAGGTCTGCGGCACGAAGGCCATGACGCAGCGCAGCCGGGTGGATTCGTGCTCGATGGGATCGATACTCTTCGCATCGGCCATGTCGGGGCTAAAGGCGAGCCACAGCACCGTGAATCCACCTGCCGATCCACCACAGCCGCCAATGCGCTCTTTGTCGGTGTGCCACTCGGCAGACTTGCTGCGGACAAACTGCAGCGCACGCGCCGAATCATCCAAACAGGCCTTCACCGGCGGCGTGATCTGCGCTGCCTGCGCATCCGTGATGAAGCGGTAGTTGATCGAAACCACGGAGATGCCGTTTTCAAGGCATTTGGCCAGGAAATCGGGGTTCGCCTTGTCACCGGCCATCCAGCCACCGCCGTGGACGAAAAACAGCAATGAAGTCGGCTGGTCTGCTTTCGCCTGGTAGAAATCGAGCACCTGTTTCTCATGCTTCCCATAGGCTACATTGGCGTGCGTGGGGGCTGGAGTTTGAGCGAGGACTGAGGTTCCTGCCAGCAGGCAGATCGTGCAGATGAAATGGTGAAGTAATGGCATAAGTCGAATCAATGGGCCGGTGATCTATGCGGCCATTGTCGCTACACCTCCAGCTGAATCCCCAGTTCAATGACCTGCCGGGGCGGCAGATCAAAGTAACCCGTGGCAGGGCGGGAGAGGCGTGACAGAGTGACGAAAAGCTTTTTCCGCCAGGCGGCCATCTTGCCTGGGCCATTCGTCAGCAGCACTTCGCGGCTTTGGTAGAAGGTGATGCCGTTGCGCTTTACCTTGGTTTTCTCAGCCATAGCCGTGCAGAGGTCATTGAACACATCCGGCGACTCGGCGAAGCCGTAGCGTAGGACGACACGGTAGAACTCCTCGTAATACTCGCTGATCTCGTGGCGCGTGGCTTCGCCGCACACATAAGGGACATTCTCGAACTTCACACTGAGCAGAACCACCTGCTTGTGCAGCGCCTTGTTGTGCTTCAAATGATGCAGTAGCGCGAGAGGCAGGCCGTCGGCGCTGGCGGACATAAAGACCGCCGTTCCGGGTACGCGAATGATGCGATCTCGTTTGATTTCATCAATCAGATGCACCACGGGCAGGCGGCCACGCTGCATGGCCTGGAACAGGATGGCGCGGCCATCCGTCCACGTCTTCATCACGACCCAAATGCAGGCCGCGACCGCGAGCGGGAACCACGCACCCTGCATGAATTTGATCAGGCTGCCAGACACATAGCCCAGTTCAATGATGGTGAAAACCAGCACGGGGAGAAAGGCTTTCCAAAAGGACCAGTCCCAGATCCGGCGAGCCACGAAGAAGAACAAAATACTGGTGAGAAACATCTCCATGGAAACCGAGAGCCCGTACGCGGAGGCGAGATTGCTGGAGGTCTCAAAGCCGATCACCAGCGCGATGCAGGCGACCATGAGGAGGAAGTTCACCTGCGGCATGTAGATCTGGCCGCGCACGTCGGGGTTGGTATGGATGATCTTCAAACGGGGCAGGTAACCGAGTTGCACCGCCTGCTGTGTGAGCGAGTAAACACCCGTGATCATCGCCTGCGAGGCGATGATGGTGGCCGCCGTGGCCAGGATGATCATAGGCACCAGCAGGGACTGCGGCACCAGTTTGAAGAACGGATGCTCCAGCGCTTTCGGATCGCTGATGACCAGCGCGCCCTGGCCGAGGTAATTCAAGATAAGAGAGGGATAGACGAGGATGAACCAGGCACGCTTCAGCGGCTGAGCGCCGAAGTGGCCGATGTCCGCATACAGCGCCTCGCACCCGGTGACAGCCAGCAGCACCATGCCCATGATGACGATGCCGTGGTAGCCATGGTGCATCAGGTAATAAATGCCCCAGTGCGGTGACAGTGCTGCGATGACTTCCGGATGTTCGATGCACCGATACTAGCCCAGTCCGGCCAGCGCGACGAACCACAGGATCATGATCGGGCCGAAGGCCACGCCAATTCTGGCCGTGCCGTGTTTTTGCACCATGAATAAACCAAAGATGATGGCCACCGAGATGTACACGATGACGTGCTGCGGCAACGAGGCACTGATCTGCTTTATGCCTTCCACGGCGGAGAGCACCGAGATGGCCGGTGTGATCATGCCATCACCGTAAAGCAGCGCGGCACCAAAGAGCACGACGAGGACGACAAAGGCATTGGCCTTGGGGCTGAGTGCCTCCTTTTTCGAACGCAGCAGGGACAGCAAGGCAAACATGCCCCCCTCTCCTTGGGCCGTCGCCTGACTGAGCAGTCCGAGGTACTTGATCGACACCATCAGCGTGAGCGACCAAAACATCAGCGAGATCGGGCCGTAGATCATGTCCACTCCATCACGGCCTGGCATGTAGCCCGCATGAGTGAGGCACTCACGCAGTGCATAGAGCGGACTGGTGCCGATGTCCCCAAATACCACGCCCAAGGCGACAAGGGCCAGGGTCCAACTGTTTGAGTTTTTATGTTCTGACATGAGGTGTCTCCGGGAATTCCCGAAGCCCTGTTTCCAGCAGGGACCACTGGTGTTAGCCAGCGCGGGCGCGGATGCAAGAGACAGTACGGCGCAACGAGCTGGGTGAATCCGCAGCGCTGCCGATCCTATTTTGCGTCAAGTTTGGCGACTTCCGCAGCATTTAGCGCCCGATCAAACACAGCGATCTCATCCAGGCGACCTTCGAAGTTAGAATCGTTGTCGCTACGGCCGCCGAAGAAGCAGTTCGCAGGAGACTGAAAGGGATCGATGTCACTGTCGGTTTCGAGTTCGAGGGTGCCATTGAGGTAAACGCGCACCTTGTTCTTGTCACGGACGAGCACCAGATGCTGCCACTGCCAGCGCGGTATTTCGGTCTTTCCTGCACTGATTTTCTTATCATTCGTGCCGCTGAAGAAGATGAGTTTGCCGGTGTTTCCACTTTTGCCGCCGATGCCGAGGTGTTCATCGGCCGCGCTCAGTCCGTGATCCTGCCCACGGGAGAAAATCCAGCCGGTGGTGTCGCGCCCCTCATTGGGCATGCCATTCCAGAACCAGAGAGAGACCGTGTATGCGTTCCCGAAATCGGGGTGGCGTGAGCGGAGACGTGCGCCGACCAGATGAGGAGCACGGTTGACGTCCCCGTCGGCGCAAAAACTCGCGGACTTGGGGCCTTCAAGGTAGTAGGCCACATCGCGTTCATAAACAGCGTCATGGTGATGAGGGCTTGTATCTGCTGCCACCGGACCCGTAAATTCATTCAGGCGCCAGTAGGCGGCCGGTTTCATGGCCAGCACGGCCTTGGCTGCCGACCCATCGCTAAGTTTCCATTCCTTGCGCGGTTTGTCAG
>Ga0114968_10003280_pt1 | contig 12170 bp, 9 predicted proteins | sample M_130807_EF_Meta_FD_87020 | JGI IMG/M metagenome (GOLD analysis project Ga0114968, IMG submission 87020) | Freshwater microbial communities from Lake Montjoie, Canada to study carbon cycling - M_130807_EF_MetaG | ecosystem: Environmental > Aquatic > Freshwater > Lake | place: Lake Montjoie... | reverse complement strand
CCAGACATCCATCTGAACACCCATATCCAAGACGTGGTAGCAGCCATCGAAAACGAAGAACTCAGAGATGTGGTCTTAGCTGTGCACTCCTACGCCGGCATGGTGGGCACCGGCGTAGCCGACCGGATCGGGCAGCGCCTGCATCACCTGGTCTATGTGGACGCGGTGGTACCCAAGCCGGGCGAGGCCTGGAGCGCCACCCACACCAGCGCCACCCGCCAAGCGCGCCTGGACGCGGCGCGCGCCAACCCGTTGCATAGCTTCCCGCCGCCCGGCCCCGAGGTGTTTGGCCTGGAAGGCGAAGACGCCGCCTGGGTAGCCCGCCGCCAGACACCGCACCCCGGCCACCCCTACACCGACGTATTGGACTTTGACCCAGCCCGGGTGGCCAGCGTAGCGCGCACCTTCATCCACTGCACGCGTCCGGCGCTGGCCACCATTGATGCCATTTGGCAGCGCGTCAACGATCCTGCCTTTTGGGGTGGACTGTGGTTGCCCGGCGCCCGTACGCTGGAGCTGGCCACTGGCCATGACCCCATGATCAGTTCGCCGCATGCACTGACGCAGGTTTTGCTGGAATGTGCGGTCTGAACCACACGTCGCCTTGCTTGGCACAGCAGTTGCTTAAAGGTATGAATACCTTGTTTCAATTGCGAATTTTTGTCTAATTTGTCGGTTCACCGACATGGCCTGCACCAATGCGGGCGGCCTTCAATCTTCAGGCGAACACAAGGTCAGGGGCGCAATCTGCAGTTCGCAGGCGTCCGATCGCAGCTTGGATGAAAGGCCCCAAGATGGCAGTGCGTTGGAGCGGATGGGGCGCATGGGCGCTTGTGGTGCTGGGTGCGCCTGCAATGGCGCAAATGGCCCAAGCACCCTTGCTGGCCGGCGGTAGCTCGGCGGCGTCCAACTTTGTTTTCACCATCGACGACTCAGGCTCGATGGCCGACGAATGCGTGCCTGAACCCCTGTGCAACAGCGCCAGTTTTTCGGTGGGCAGCGTGTGGCGCATCTCCAAGGCGGGTGCACACGACCTCTTTAATATTTACCCGGTCAGTTACAACGACAGCCTCCTATTTGCAAGGCAAATGCGCTCGGCGGGCACCAACCCCATGTACTACGACCCGGCGGTCCGTTATATGCCTTGGCGAAAAGCCGACGGTAGCTTTTATCCGCAGTATCCAGCCATCCGCGCGCCCTACCAGCCCTTGTTCCCCGCAGATACCTTGAATCTGTCGCTCACCCAAATGCAAACCGGTATGTTTTGCACCAGCAATACTGCGTGCGCCAAAGGCACCGAGTCTGTTTTTGTGGCCCAGTATTTCAATTTGGCACCCGGCCAAGACGGCAGCGCGCCAGAGCATTTCACCCAGGTACTGATCAACCGCTCGGGGCTGCCCAAAGGCCCTATGCGTACCGACTGTCTCAGCAGCAGCACCAGCTGCAGCCTGGCCGAGGAGCTACAAAACTTCTCCAATTGGTTCACTTATGCACGCAACAAAATGCTAGCCGCTAAAAATGTGATTTCCAGCGCCTTTTACCGCCTGCCCTCCGAGTTGCGTCTGGGCTACGGGCGCATCAACCAGGATCAGTTTGTGTCCGTGGATGGCCAGCCCCAGCGCACACTGGTGCGTGGAATTCGCCCATTCAATGGCGTGGACAAGGCCACTTTCTACGACTGGCTCTTGCAACTCAATGGCGATGGCAGCACCCCGTTGCGCCGGGCCATGGGCGATGTGGGGGAGTACTACCGCCGCAGCGACAACGCCGGCCCCTGGGGCGCCCAGCCCGGCAGCAACGATGCCAGCGCCCATGCCAGTTGCAGGCGCGCATTTCACCTCCTGGTCACCGACGGCGGCTGGGCCAATGGCGCAGCCTATGGCGCCAGCAATGCCGCGGCCACCCTGGACGCTGACAAAGACGGTTTCCCCAACACCCTGGCCGATGTGGCCATGTATTACTGGCAAACCGATTTACGCCCTGATCTGGCCAACCAGGTCAAATCCATCAGCGGCGACACGGCCACTTGGCAGCATATGGTGAACTACACCATCGGCTTTGGCGTTAGCGGCAGACTCAACAATCCGGCCGACCTGCCCGCGCTGATGGCGGGCACCAAGTCCTGGGGCAACCCGGCGGCCAATAGCCTCGCCAAAATTGACGACCTATGGCATGCGGCCGTCAACAGCCGGGGGCGCTCGCTCAATGTGCGCGACCCGCTGTCCTTTGCCAATGCCTTGCGCGCAGCCATGGACGATATCGCCGCGCGCTCGGCCAGCGACGCGGGCGTGCTGCTGCGCGGCAATCTGAAGTTGGTGCCGCTGTACCAAACCAGCGACTGGAGCGGCGACCTCAAGGCGGTGACACTAGACAGCCAGGGCGGCGAAATCGCCCTTTCCTGGAGCGCGGCCAGCATGCTGCCCGAGTCGAACCTGCGGGCGATTTATACCTTCAAAGACAGCGCATCGCGCGGCGTGGCGCTGCGCTGGCCCGACCTGCAAAGCGCCGGCCTGCAAGCACTGCTGGGCGTTAGCGACGCTGACGGCCCGGCGCTGATTAACTACTTGCGCGGCGACGGCAGCCTGGAGGGCACACGCTATCGTTTGCGCAACAGAAAATTGGGCGATATCGTCAACGCCAGCCCCTCACTGGTGCTCGACAGCCTGGACATGCAGTACGACCTGCTGCCCCCAAGCCCTGGCACTGCGGCACCAAGCTACCGCAGCTTTTTGCGCAACAAGGCGGCGCGCACCGGTCAGGTGTTTGTCGGTGCCAATGACGGTATGTTGCACGGCTTTTCACTGGCCGATGGGGTCGAGACTTTCGCCTTTATGCCGCGCTCCGTGTTGGGCGAAGTACGCAAGTTAGCACTGCCCGACTATGTGCACCAGTATTTCGTCGATGGCCCCACCGCCGAGGCCGATGTGTTTGATACCCGCCAAGGCCTATGGCGCAATCTGCTACTTGCCAGTAGCGGTGCCGGGGCCAAAAACCTGTTTGCTGTTCAGGTGCCGGTGAGCACCAGCGCCAACAATGGCGCCCCGCCCTCGGGAGCACCCCTCATGGCCCCCCAAGCGGGCGACATTCTGTGGGAGGTCAGCAACCAGATGGCGGATTACGCCGAGCTGGGTTTTGTGCTGAGCAAACCCGAGACCGGCGTGCTGCGCGATGGCACCTGGGCGGTGATCAGCGGCAATGGCTACGAAAGCAGCAGCGGCAAAGCGCAATTGCTGGTCATCGACGCCATGACCGGCGCCTTGCTCAAACGCATAGACACCGGCGTGGGTGCTGGCAACGGCTTGGGCGGCGTGCGGGTGGTGCGCGATAGGCAGCGCCAGATCGTGGCCGCCTATGCCGGCGACCTCAAGGGCAATGTTTGGAAATTTGATTTTTCCAGCAACAACCCCGCGCAATGGGGCCTGGCCTTTGGCGGCAAGCCTTTGTTCGAGGCGCGCAACCGCCAAGGCCAAACAGAGCCCATCACTACCGCCCCGGGCTACCGTGCCCATCCGCTCGGTGGCGTCACGGTCTTGGTGGGCAGCGGCAAATTATTCGAATCCGCCGACGCCAGCAACACCGAAGAGCGCAGCCTTTACGGTCTGTGGGACAGCGTACCTGTGGGCAGCAACTCCGGCAGCGCGAGCGCCACCATCGCGTCGCGCGCGCAACTGGTCGAGCAAACCTTGAGCGCCACCACCCTGGTGCAGGCCGACAGCAGCCAGCCGGCGCAGCGCTTTTTCTCCTCCAGCGCCAAGGTGGTGGACTACGCCAGCGCACGCGGCTGGGTCATGCCCCTGAGCCTGGCCGCCGGGCAGCGCCTGGTCTACGAGCCCCAGCTCAGCCTGGGCAGCGTGTATTTCAAAACCGTGGTGCCCGGTGCCGCCGCGCAGGATTGCACGGCCAGCAACGGCGGGGCCATCAGCCTTTTGTTTGACCCCTTTACCGGCGCGCCCCACCCCAAAACGTCCAGCCTGGATACCAATGGCGACGGCAAGATCAATATGGACGACCAGCCCCATTTCATCGGCTTTAACAGTGCGGCCGACGGACCCGACGCGTTCAGCCCGCGCCGGGGCAGCAGCGCCGCAGAGGCGCTCTTGGTCTCTGCCAGCGGCGCCAGGGTGGCCAGTGGCCCCAAAGCGCAGGCCCGGCGCAGCTGGCGCCAGATCGTCACGCCCCCTTGAGTGGACCGCGCTGGGCTGCGGTTTTCCGGTATAACCCGCTCAAAGGGCTCCGCCGGACGTGCCTGCGCACCGGCAGCGCCGCCAGATAACCAAGGAGACAAGCCCATGCGCTATGCGTGTTTTCAGTATGCCGGTGCCCTCCATGTGGGGCTGGTCAGCGACGATGGCCAGCACGTCCGTCCATTCCTTATCAGCCCCGAAGAGGCGCGGCGTGGCGTGCAGGTGCTGGTCGAGCGCAGCGCGGCGGGCATGCCCATGCCTGCTTTGCAAGAGGCTGCGATGGCACTAGAGGATGTCCGGCTGGAGGCCCCTTTTCCGCTGCCCCGGCGCAATATCTGGTGTGTGGGGCGCAATTACCACGCCCACGCCAAAGAGCTCAAGGAGTCGGTATTTAAGGACAACAGCGCTGCTGTAGAAGCCTGGCCGATTGTGTTTACCAAGGTGCCCGAGTGCGTCATCGGCCCGGCCGACGTGGTGCAAATTCCGCACGGCGTTTCCGAGCAAATTGACTACGAGGCCGAATTGCTCATCATCATCGGCCAGGGGGGTAAAAACATCCGCGCCCAGGACGCCATGTCCCATGTGTGGGGCTACTCCATCATCAACGACGTAACCGCGCGCGACGTGCAAATGCGCCACCAGCAGTGGGATTTGGGCAAGTGTTTTGACACCTTTTGCCCCATGGGCCCTTGGGCCGTAACCGCCGATGCGCTGGACGGGACCCATGTGCAGGTGCGCTGCTGGGTCAATGGGGAACTGCGCCAGGACGCCAATACCGAGAACCTGATCTTTGGCATCCCGACCCTGATCGAGACGATTTCGCGGGGCATCACGCTTTATCCGGGCGACCTGATCGCCAGCGGAACGCCTGCCGGCGTGGGCATGGGCATGAAACCACCCCGCTACCTCCAAGCGGGCGATAGCGTGCGAATTGATATCGAAGGCCTTGGCGTCTTAGAAAACCGCTTAGTTTGACGCCCAAGCAACACAAGGAGACACAAGATGCAAAAGACACTCCCTCAGGCGCGCCTATGGCTCGCCGTTTTTGCGCTGGTACTTAGCAGCCTGCCTTGGGCCGCTTGGAGCCAAGCCTTTCCTACGCACCCGATCAGCATGGTGGTGCCGTTTCCGCCTGGCGGTCTGGCCGATATCGTGGCCCGCCCGGTGGCCGAGGCCATGTCGCGCGACCTGGGCCAAACCGTGGTGATCGAAAACCGGGGCGGCGCGGGTGGCGGCATCGGTATGGGCCTGGTGGCGCGTGCCAAACCGGACGGCTACACGCTGGTCATGGCACTGTCCTCCTATTCGGTCATTCCCGAGGCCGATGCGCTGCTGGGGCGCAACCCCATGTACGCCTTCCATGATTTGCGCCCGATCGCCCGCTTCACCGCGGACCCAACCGTGCTGGCTGTGCGCGCCGATGCGCCCTGGCAAACCGTCAAAGACTTTGTGGACGATGCACGCAAGCGCCCAGGGGCCATCAATTTCGGCTCCTCGGGCAACTACGGCACCATGCATGTGCCCATGGAAATCCTGGCGCAAACGGCAGGCATCAAGATGACGCACATTCCCTATACCGGCGCAGGGCCAGCCGTGGTGGCTTTGCTGGGCGGGCAAATTGATGCGGTCTCGACCGGTCCGGCCACCGTCCTGCAACACGTCAAGGCGGGCAAAATTCGCGTGTTAGGCCACTGGGGCACCACCAGCCTGGCCGCCCTGCCCGAGGTGCCAGCCCTCAAAGATACAGGCTACAACGTGGAGTATGCGCAGTGGTCAGGCCTGTTTATCCCGGCCAGCACACCCGAGCCTATCGCTCAGCGACTGCGCAGCGCGGCCCGCATGGCCGCACAAGACCCCAAAGTGCGCGAAGTAATTCAGGCCAGCGGCAGCCCCGTGCTTTACCTGGACACGCCCGATTTTGAAAAATACGTCCAAGCCGACGTGCGGCGCATGGCCGATGTGGTCAAGCGCATCGGCAAAGTCGAATAAGGAGCAGAGCATGCACACGTTTTTAAAATCCCTGGGTATCGTGCTACTAGCCGCGCTTGCCACAAAAGCCGCGCAGGCGCAAAGCTATCCGGCGCGCCCGGTCAAGATGGTGGTGCCGTTTTCCGCCGGCGGCCCGGCTGACAACTACGCCCGCTTCTTGGCACAGCGCCTTCAAGAAAGCCTGGGCCAGTCCTTTGTGGTGGACAACAAGCCGGGGGCCGGCTCGGTCATCGGTACCGACTTTGTATCCAAGGCCGCGCCCGACGGCTACACCTTGCTGGTGATGTCGAACACCCAAACCGTCAACGAGTCGCTGATACCGAACAAGCCCTATGCGCTGATGCGCGACTTTGTGGGAGTGGCGCCAATCAATTACTCCGATCTGGTGTTGGTCGCGCACCCGGGCAGCGGCATCAGCAGCATTGCTGACCTGATAAAACGCGCCAAGGCCGATCCGGACAAGTTGAACTACGCCTCCTCCGGCCCGGGCACGCCCTACCACATGGCCGGGGAGCTTTTCAAAAGCATGGCCAAGGTGTCTATCACCCATGTGCCTTACAAAGGCAGTGCCGGTGCGCGCACTGATGTGCTGGGCGGGCAGGTGGAGATGATGTTTGACGCGGTGACCACCATGGCCGACCAGGCCAAGGCCGGCAAAGTCCGGGCCCTGGCCACTACCGGGCGCCAGCGTTCCGATGTGATGCCCGATGTGCCTACTGTCGCTGAAGCCGGCGTGCCCGGCTACGAGGCCACCATCTGGTTGGGCGTCATGGCGCCCAAGGGCACACCCAAAGCCATCGTGGACAAACTCAATGAAGCGATTTCGCAAATCGTGGCCCAAGGCGATGTCAAACAGGCCTGGAGCAAGCAAGGCGCCGTGCCCCTGCTGATGAACCCGGCGCAGTTTGATAAATACCTCAATGAGGACATTGCCAAGTGGGCCCAAGTGATCAAGTCGGCCAATATCAAACTGGATTGAGCGCGATGGCGGATTTTTTCATCCTCAGTGGCGGCGCCGCCCAAGGCCTGGTGGGTCGCTTACAAGAGCCCTTCGAGGCCGACAGCGGTGACCATGTCAAAGCTACTTTTGGTGCCGTCGGCGCAATGCACAAGCTGTTAGGTGAAGGCGCCGCCTGCGACCTGCTCATACTCACCAAGGCACTGGTCACCCAACTTGCCAAAGAGGGGAAAGTGCTGGCCGACAGCATTACCGATCTGGGCCTTGTGAAAACCGGCATTGCCGTCAAGCAAGGCGCCTCACTGCCTCGGGTGGGCGACGCCAAAACGCTGCGTACCGCCTTGCTTGCCGCGGATGCGATTTACCTGCCCGACCCGGTATTGGCCACGGCGGGCATCCATTTCCAGAAAGTGTTGCAGCAACTGGGGATTGCCGACACGGTCGCAGCGCGCCTGCGGCCCTTTCCCAACGGCAATGCCGCGATGCGCGCCATGGCGCAATCCAAAGATAAGCGCCCGATCGGCTGTACGCAAGTGACTGAAATCTTGATCACCGCCGGCGTGCAACTGGTGGCCAACCTGCCCGCTCAATACGAATTGGCCACGGTCTATACCGCCGCCGTACCTGTTAACACGCGCCGCGAAGCGTCAGCGCGCCTCCTGGCCCAGCTGTTGGCCGCCCCGACGCACGCCGCGCTGCGGCTGGAAAGCGGCTTTTTGGCCCTGGCCTGATCGCGGGGCGCTAAGCGCCAAATGCTCCGTGGCGGCCCTGCCCATCGGCAAAGCGCCCAGCGCCCTCCAACCCGAGACCAATACACGATTTACCGCGCAGCCATTCTTGGTGCAAAGCGTCGTGCAGGGGCAAATCCCATTGCTGGTAGGCGCTCATGCGGTCGGCGTTCATGGTGGCTTGGGGGAACTGCGCCAGCTGTTCTGCCAGCAGTAGCGCGGCATCTATGGCCTCGCCCTTGGGCACGACGCGGTTGGCCAGTCCCATGGCCAAGGCCTCGGCGGCGCCAACTTTGCGGCCCGTCAATATCAAATCCATGGCGTGGCCCATGCCCACCAGGCGGGGCAGGCGCACCGTGCCGCCATCAATCAAGGGCACGCCAAAGCGGCGGCAAAAGACGCCAAAGTAGGCATCCTCCTCCATGACGCGCATATCGCACCACAGGGCCAACTCCATGCCGCCGGCCACGGCGGCGCCGCTGACGGCGGCGATCACCGGCTTAGAAAGTAAGAGGCGCGACGGACCCATGGGCCCCAGCGGCGCTTGCGTGGGCGAGGCCTCCAACTCGGCGGGGCGCAGGGGGCTGAAGTCCTGGTCGGTCAACACGCCTGGGCCACCTTCTTCGCGGGCCATACGGGCACCGGCCTTGAGGTCCCAGCCAGCACAAAAATGGCCGTGCGCGCCGTGAAAAACCGCGACTTTAGCGTGCGGATCCTCTTCGAAGGCGATAAACGCGGCATACAGGGCGCGCGCCGTGTCGCTGTCGACCGCGTTGCGGGCATCGGGACGAGACAGCGTGACTACCGTTACCGCACCGTGCTTGCGACTGCAAACAGCGGGCTGTTCCTCCTGTTGCGACATCGTGTTGCTCCTTCAGTTGGCCGATACCGGGCGCAAGCCTTGGCTGCGAAAACTCTGCAGCCCGGCCTGCGAACGCAAGTCTTGCAGGAAGCGCACGACCGCCGCTTGATCGCCATGGCGCACCCACAGCGCATAGCGGGTAAACAAATCCCAGCGCCCAGGAAAGGGCCCGACCAGCGTGGAGGCATCGGCCTGCACCACTTCGCTCAGCTGCGTGATGCCCAGCTCGACTGCGCCCGATTGCACCAACTGCATGGTGTGCACACCGTCGCGCGCCAAGGTGGCCTTGGCCAAGACCACCTCTTCAATGCCCAGGCTGCGAATCATGGCTGCAAAATGTTTGCCCACCGTGGCCCCGCGCGCAGGATCAGAGAAGGCAATGGAGCGCGCCGACAGCAAAGCCTGGCGCAAGTCTTCCTCCGTGCTGATGGTGGGCTTGGGGTTTCCTGAGAACGCAATACCGGCCACGGTATCGGCCAACAAAACCATCTGCCCAGAGCCCAGCTGACCCGCCGCCTGGGCTGTGCGCAAACGCTCTTCGGTAGTGATCAGAAAAGTAGCCTCGGTGTCCTTCTGGAATTTGTCCTGCGCGGCGCCTGCGGTGTCAAAGTCCAGCAGCACCCGGTCGGTGCCCGACTGCGCGTAGCGTTGGGCAATTTGCTGCAGCGGCAGCTTCACACCTGCGGCGGCATAGAGCTTGAAGTCTGCCGCCGCTGCCTGCCAACTTAAGGCCCAAGCCAGGAGGTAGAAAATAATTTTCAAAATAGGCCTCTCGGCAAGTCGTTGGCGCCGCGCGCACAGAGCAACTCAAGGTTTGATGGTTTCTATCAGCACCTGTCCGGCCAACCCGGCCTCGCGGTGCACATGGATGTCCGCGTAGGCCGGTGAGCCCGTGATCTCGGCCATGACTTTAAACGAAGGGTACATCATGATGGCCACGCGGTCCCACTGCGCATCCCCGCCGCCCACCAAGGTGCCGCGTACTTTGCCCACATAAATCAGCTGCCCGCCTGCGGCCATGACCATCTTGGCCATGGCTTTGCCGTAGATGTCATAGGCCTGGGAGCCGGTCAGTGCGGATTCACGCCCATCTGCGTAGGCCGCCTGATCGCGAAATTTGAGCAAATTGAGCATATAAATCGGCTGGCCGTCGTCGCGGGACAGGGCGTCAATTTGTTGCTGCAAAGTGGGAAGCTGGGCGTTGATGATTTGCATACTTAATCTCGGTAAAGTGGCTCCAGGCCGCTTGGCTGGCGCCGTTGTGACAGGTCGGGGACAGGCTATTTGGCAGCCCCAATGCCATAATAACGCGGCACCCAATGTAGCCAATAAAAATGCACTAACCGGGCCCTACGGTCCCACCGCAGCGCACCAGGAGACACACCATGATTAAGCGTTTCTTTTTTGTCGTATTGGCCGCGCTGGCCGCCCTCGTTGTTGCTGGCGCCGCCCTGTACGCCTCCGTGGGCAAAAGCGGCCTTTTGCTGCTTTATGTGAAATACGCCCTGCACCAGGACTACGGCCCAACCCAGCCCACGGCCTGGCAAAGCGGCCCGGACGCATCGGGCGACAAACGCCCGCCCAATGTGATCTTGATCGTCGCCGACGATTTGGGTTTTAACGATATCACCCATTACGGTGGCGGCATTGCGGATGGCAAAGTGCCTACCCCCAACATCGACAGCATTGCCGCCCAAGGGGCCGATTGCCGCAACGGCTACTCGGGCAACGCCACCTGTGCCCCCTCGCGTGCGGCCATGATGACCGGGCGCTATGCCACACGCTTTGGTTTTGAGTTCACGCCCACACCCAAGCAGTTCATGAAGGTCATCACCAACGAGACCGGGCGCGGCCTCTTGCCCCCGGGTATCTACCATGCCGACCGCGAATCGGGCCTGATTCCTTATGAAGACATGGGCCTGCCCACCTCAGAGATCAGCATTGCCAAACTCATGCAGGGCGCGGGCTACCACACGGTTCACATCGGCAAATGGCATTTGGGTGACAGTCCGCAGTTTCGCCCCTACGCCCATGGCTTTAAGGAGTCGCTCTCGCTGTTGCACGGAGCCTCTATGTTTTTGCCGGAAAACAGCCCCGACGTGGTCAATGCCAAGCAAGATTTTGACCAAATTGACAAATTCTTGTGGGCCTCGGCACCCTGGGGCATTCGGTTTAACGCAGGCCAGCCCTTCGCGCCGCCCAAGTACATGACCGATTACCTGACCGACGAGGCCATCAAAGTGGTAGCGGCCAATAAAAACCGGCCTTTCTTTATGTACTTGGCCTATAACGCGCCGCACACCCCGCTGCAGTCCACCCGAGAGGATTACGACGCGCTGAGCTTCATCCCCGACCACACCATGCGCGTCTACGCCGCCATGATCCGCTCGTTGGACCGCAATATCGGGCGGGTGCTGCAATCGCTCAAAGACCAGGGCGTGGACGACAACACGCTGGTGATATTTACCACCGACAACGGCGGCGCCCATTACATCGGCCTGGAGGGCATCAACTCGCCCTACCGGGGCTGGAAAGCGACGTTTTTTGAAGGCGGTATCCATGTGCCCTTTTTTATGCGCTGGCCGGCAGCCATTCCCAAGGGCACGCTGTTGAGCGCACCGGTCAGCCACTTTGATATTTTTGCCACGGCAGCGGGCGCAGCAGGCGCCAAACTGCCCAGCGACCGCACCATCGACGGCGTCAATTTGCTGCCCTTTATCCAAGGCAAAGCCGCCGGGAGCCCGCACGACACCTTGTTCTGGCGCACCGACACCTACCGCGTGGTACGCAGCGGGGACTGGAAGCTGCAAGTGACCGAACGCCCGAAAAAAGACTGGCTCTACAACCTGGCCGTCGACCCCACAGAGCAACACAATCTAGCCAATGCCGAACCCGCCCGCCTCGCCACCATGAAAGCGCAGCTGGCCCGGTGGGACGCCGAGCAGAAAAAGCCCATGTGGCCTTCCCTGGGCGAGGGGCCGATTGCTATCGACACCAACCTGCGCCAGCCCTATAAGCCGGGGGCCGACTACATTTATTACGCCAACTAGCACCCGGGGCAGCACCATAATGGCGCATGACCGATGCCTTGCCGCCCAACACCGCACCTGCCCAGGCCATTGACTCGCCCTACGCCTGGTTTCGCTTAGGGCTCACGCTCTTGATCATGACGCTGGGCAACGGCGGCATGTGGGTGGTGCCGGTGATCATCCCAGCGGTGCAGGCCGAATTTGGCATCGGCCGGGCCGAATCTGCCCTGCCCTACACCTTGCTCATGATCGGCTTTGGCGCGGGCGGCATTTTGATGGGCCGCATGGTGGACCGCTTTGGCCTGTTTCGGCCCCTGGTGGGTGCCGCATTGGCGCTGGGCCTGGGCTTTGTGCTGGCGGGCATGTCCACCGGTATTGTGGGTTTTGCTTTGGCGCACGGCTTGCTGATCGGGCTCTTGG
>Ga0114968_10003278_pt1 | contig 12171 bp, 10 predicted proteins | sample M_130807_EF_Meta_FD_87020 | JGI IMG/M metagenome (GOLD analysis project Ga0114968, IMG submission 87020) | Freshwater microbial communities from Lake Montjoie, Canada to study carbon cycling - M_130807_EF_MetaG | ecosystem: Environmental > Aquatic > Freshwater > Lake | place: Lake Montjoie... | reverse complement strand
CATACTAGCGCAAATGAGCAAGCGAAAACAGCAATATTCAATTTGAATTTAGCGAATGATCAAAAAGGTTGGCTAGGAACTGGCATGGATGACATCTATGATCAACGAATTCCTTTGTATTCAAAGCCGATTAAATTAAAATATGGTATGCATTCCTTTACCATCAAGCATACAATGCGTGAAGATCCGCTACAAAATATTTTATCTACAGGCATACGAATAGAAAAAGCGACTTTATAAAATGAACATGCCTTTTTCCATATCAAAATTAGTATGGGTTAGAATTATTTATTGGCTATTTCTAACCTACATGGTCGCAGCTTTTATTTGGTGGTATGTAGCCCTAGTTAAGCAAAATGATTTATTGACTGCAACAAAAATAGAAACGCTTAATGCAAAAGGCGAAGTAGATCAACAGCATATCGCATCCATCCAAGCATTTGCTACGCGAAAAACGAAACAATATATAGGGGAAGGTTTGACATTTTTATTGCTTTTTCTGTTGGGGGCCATTTATGTATACCGTTCATTATTGAAGCAATTAAAATACTCGACCTTGCAACAAAATTTTATGATGGCGGTCACGCATGAACTCAAGACGCCGATAGCAGTCACGCAATTGAATTTAGAGACCATTGTAAAAAGAGATTTACAGCCAGAGCAACAGCAACATTTAATTGAGAATACGCTTAAAGAAACAAAAAGATTAGACGCACTATGTAATAATATTTTATTGGCATCTCAATTTGAAACGGGGCAATATGAAAACAGCAAACAAGTAGTTGATCTTTCGAGCATTGCTTTTCAATGCATCCAGTCTTTTGAAGAAAGATATACCAATAGACAATGCATTCGTTCAATTGATGCTGCTGTAAAACTACAAGGCGAACCATTGTTATTACAGTTGATGATTAATAATTTATTGGACAACGCCAATAAATATGCAGCTCCTGAGACACCTATTTTTATTGACTTACATGTAGCTGGAACAGAAATTGATTTAACAGTCAAAGACCAAGGCATTGGTATTGCTCCTGAGGAAAGATCAAAAGTATTTGATAAATTTTATAGAGTAGGTGCAGAACAAACCAGAACGACCAAGGGCACTGGACTAGGGTTGTATTTATGTAAAAAAATTGTCAAATTCCACGCTGGTACTATTTTGGTCAAGCCAAATCAACCCAAAGGAAGTATTTTTGTGGTCCAACTCAAGGCAGATTAATCATGCAAAAACATAGTATCTTATTGGTGGAAGACGAAGAACATCTTCATGAGGCCTTGAAGCTAAATTTAGAGATGGAGGGCTATGAAGTGGATTCTGCTTTTGATGGTGGGGATGCTTTAAAGAAAATCCAATCTGCGCATTACGATTTACTGATTTTGGATATTATGTTGCCTTCTTTGGATGGCTTTAGTATCACAGAACGTATGCGATTGAACAATAACCAAACACCTATTTTAATATTAAGTGCAAAAAATACAAGTGCCAATAGGGTACAAGGATTAAAATTGGGTGCGGACGACTATTTAACCAAGCCTTTTAATTTAGAAGAATTGATTTTAAGGGTAGCAAAACTGATTCAAAAAAACGCACAACAAACCAATGCTTCCCCGCAGATGGATAGCTTCCAATTTAAAGGGCATAGTATCGATTTCAACGCCTCAGAGGTGATGCTTGCATCTGGGCAAAAAATCACCCTTACTAAAAGAGAATTGTTATTGTTGAAATTGCTCATTGAGCATAAACATAACGTGGTCACAAGGGAAAAAATCCTACAATTGGTATGGGGCTACCAAGTATTCCCAAATACCAGAACGATTGATAATTTCATCCTTAATTTTAGAAAGTACTTCGAAATCGACCCCAAGCACCCTAAACACTTTATTTCCATGCGAGGGGTAGGCTATAAATTCCAAGATTAATCCCCCTTAAGGCAATGTTTGGGTAAAATTTGCGTTATTATTTATAGATAATTTTAGCCCATGTCATTGTCCTCTATCCAAGACTTTGTAGAACCAATTAACCTATCATTCCTATCAAAGGACGAAGGTTATCGAGATACCCAGCTTGGCAAGCATATTAAATCTTATGAAAATCATCTGCCTGATATCAAAGATGCGGATATCGTACTGATTGGTGCAGGGGAGTGCAGGGGCGCCGGATTTGCATTGAATGGTTTTGAAGCAGCCAATGCAGTTAGAGCGGCTTTGTACAATTTATATTATTGGCATGCTCAGGTGACGATTGCAGACATTGGGAATGTAAAAATTGGGCAGTCTATTCAAGATAGTTATGCTGCATTAAGAACAGTGATTGCAGAATTGATTTTACAAAATAAAAAAGTGGTCATCATGGGTGGATCTCATGATCTAACCTTGCCTCAATACCATGCCTATACTGCGATTCCTACCTTAGTGAATGCGGTGGTGGCAGATGCTAAAATCGATCTAGATTTAGAAGCCAGGTTGCCATCGGATCATTTTTTAGAAGAATTATTTACAGGGTTACCGAATCATTTAAACCATTATGCCCATATTGGTTTTCAAAGTTATTTTATGCATCCGCATATGCTCGAAACAATTGATAAGCTAAGGTTTGACTGTTTTAGATTGGGTGTGGTCCGTGAAAGTATCGAAGAGATGGAGCCAGTTATTAGAGATAGTCATATGATGAGTTTTGATATTAGCGCCATTCAGCATGCACAAGCACCCGCCAATATCATTACTACTAATGGATTTAATGGAGAAGAAGCCTGTGTGTTGATGCAATATGCAGGGATGAGTTGGAAAACAAGTTCTATTGGTTTATTTGGATACCAGGCAGAACTAGATCACCATGGATTAACAGCAATTCAGATGGCGCAAATGATTTGGTATATTATTGATGGGGTGCATCGTGGTAAAAAAGAAGCGCCATTGACTGCCTTAGATCGCTTCAAAGAATTTCAAATTGCTTTTTCAGATATTGATACACAATTTTTACAAAGTAAAAGCACAGGGAGATGGTGGATGAAATTACATAGTGGAGAATGGATGCCTTGTAGTTACAAGGATTATTTAATAGCTTCTAATAACGAAATCCCAGAAAGATGGCTAAGAGCATTAGAAAGAGAGTAAACCCATTTAAGTTTGAAAATTTATTAAAGTTGTTATTCATTGCAGTAGCAACAGTCATGATTTTAAGTGCATGCTCAGTGCGACAAGCGCAAAAAACATTACTGAGTTCTGAAGGTGTTAAAGGAGCACATATTGGCATAGCTATTTACAATGATACAAAGGGGCAGTGGCTGACCAAATACCAGAGTGATCATTATTTTACACCAGCAAGTAATACAAAAATTTTAGCAACCTATTTAGGGCTAGAATTTCTTGGAGATTCCTTACCAGGCTGGAAAATGGCAGAAAATGCGGATACCTTATTTTTGATGCCATTGGGAGATCCTAGTTTTATGCATCCAGAATTCAGTTATCAGCCTGTAGTAGACTTAATAAAAAATACAAAAAAGCAAGTTGTTATAGTGGGCAATCAGCAAGATCATTTTGAAGTATTTGGAAGTGGTTGGTCCTGGGGTGATTATGACCAAGATTATCAGCCAGAAAGAAGTAGGATGCCTATTTATGGTAATGTGGTACATTTTTACCAAAGCAATAAAAAATTAGACGCTATAAAGCCTTTCTTTTTATTAAAATATAATTTAGACTTGGATAAAGTAGAAGAAAAAAATTGGACAAGAAGTAAGAGCGCTAATCTTTTTTATACCACCCCTGAAACAAATAAAAGCAAGTATTTTCAAGTCCCTTTTACTCAAGAAGATGCGCCAATGGTAAAAGCACTAGAATTATTAAGTGATACCTTAGGCAAAAAAATTAGTCTCCAAAAAAATGGGACAATTTCATCAAACAACTTCAAGACTATAAAAACAGTACCAACAGATAGCTTGTTAAAGATCATGATGTTGCGTAGCGATAATTTTTATGCAGATCAAATCGTATTGATGGCTAGTGAGCAAGTACTAGGCAGGATGGATGATTTAGCAATGATTGATAGTGCCAAGAAATTATTTTTTACAGACCTACCTCAACGAATGCGCTGGGTAGATGGAAGTGGGTTAAGTCGATACAATTTAAATACGCCAGAAAACTATATTGCTATTTTACAACAGATGCAAGCCAAATTTGGCGAGGTGCGTGTTAAAAATATATTTGAAAAGGGTGGAGAAGGTACGATCTCGGCCTACTATAAAAATTTCCCAGGCACCATGTATGCTAAGACAGGCACTTTGGGAGGACAAGTGGCATTGAGTGGATTCATCTATACACCAAAGCAGCAAAAATTATACTTTTCCGTATTGGTAGCCAACCATATGAGTCCAACTAGCGCGCAAGTAAGAAGAGCTGTTGAAGCCTACTTAACCAAGGTGACTAAAGGGAGGTAGCTATTTACTTGCTAAATAATCGATCTAAATAAGCCTCATTGAATTCAATGAAGGTTGGTGCTCCAGAAGCAGTATTATTTGGAATATCACAGTCCCTTAGTGATTGAATTAATCCATGCATTTCCTTTTGTCCTAAATTCTGACCTGCTTTAATAGCCATTTGACGTGCCATGCATCGAATTAATTTTTCTCTTTTACTGAATTTTAAATCAGCACTAAAATGTTTAAACTGTTCTAATAAAAGTTCAATGGCGTTTTTTTCATTACCCGAAAGTACATCTGCTGGGATGCCTTGAATGATAAAACTATTTTGACCAAAGGCTTCTATTTCATATCCAATATTGGCTAAATCTTCCACCATCTCTTCAAGTAATACAGCGTCACTCGCACTTAATTCTAATACCACTGGGAATAAACTTTTTTGAGTCGCATGGGGTTGTGCACTTGCTTTTTGATACTTTTCGTACAAGACCCTTTCATGTGCTAATTGTTGGTGGATGATAATTACGCCACTCTTTGTTGGTGCAACGATATAGGTTTGATGCAGCTGCATTAAAAATGCATCTTCAGGAACAGCTAAGGATGCGTCTTCTTTGTATAAACCCATCGAGGAAGGTTTCACAATGAATGCCTGATTTGTAGCGGGCATTTCAGTAAAAAAGTTTTTCCAATCCTGCTGCCCTGTTTGTCCTGTTTTTGGGATTAAATGCGCTTGATTTTTTTGTGTAAACCCTTCATATAAAGACTTTCTTGAAGTTTCCTGAACTTGACTTTCCGAAAAAGGTTTTTGAATGGCATCCAATTGTTGAATATTGGCGTCTAAAGAAAAATCCAAAGAAGGCGCAATACTGAACTGCGCCAGAGCATGTTTTACAGCTGCTTGAACAAATGCATAGATGATTTTGTCGTCTTCGAATTTAATTTCTTGTTTGGTTGGATGCACATTGATGTCTACTTTGGAAGGATCTACATCAATGTATAAAATATAACTAGGAAAACTATCTTTTGCGATTAAACCATCAAATGCATTGGCGATGGCGTGGTGCAAGTAGGCGCTCTTAATAAATCTTCTATTGACAAAAAAGTATTGGTCGCTTCTTGTTTTTTTTGCAGTCTCTGGCTTACCAACAAAACCGGAAATAGTCAAGTAGTCTGTATGTTCTCCTACTGTTACTAATTTACTTTGATAATTATTACCTAATACTTGAATGGCTCTTTGCTTGAAGCTGCCTCCATCCCAATGGTAGACTTCTTGACCATTGTTATTTAAATTAAAATGAATCTCAGGAAAAGCCAATGCCACTCTTGTAAATTCCTCTAGTATATGTTTAAGTTCCGCAGAATTGCTTTTCAAAAAATTCCTTCTGGCAGGTACATTGAAAAATAAATTTTTCATACTGATACTCGTTCCGACAGCTGTGGCAACTGGCGAGGTGGAAATCACTTTGCTATTTTCAATGGTTACTTCTGTACCCACTTCGTCTTCTGGTCTTTTTGTTTTTAATTGGACTTGAGCCACCGCGGCAATGGATGCCAATGCCTCGCCCCTGAATCCCATAGTGCGAATTTGAAATAAATCTTCGATCATAGATATCTTACTAGTCGCATGCCTAGCAAAAGCATTTTGAGCATCTTTTTCAGACATACCCTTGCCATTGTCAATGACTTGAATCAAAGACTTGCCTGCTTCGTTAATGATCAGTCGAATTTCTGTAGCTTCTGCATCTACCGCATTCTCCAATAATTCTTTGACAGCACTGGCTGGTCTTTGTATGACTTCGCCTGCTGCAATTTGATTGGCAATATGATCTGGTAGTAAATGAATCGTTTCGGCCACTTATTTAACTATTTTAAAGTGTGTAAAAGTAGTAAATTTGCGTCTTAATAACGAACCTTATGCAGAGAACAGCCGACATCCAGAAATTAAGCCATAAATACCTTCCAGCCGACTTCGTAGTTACAGATTGGGCAAGCTTGGAGCCCTTTTTCCAGGAATTGAAAGAGCGACCTATCCTTGCAATACAAGATTTAGAGGCATGGTTGACAGATTTAAGCGAATTAGAAGCTTGTATCAGTGAAGATGCTTGTTGGAGACAAATAAAAATGACCTGCGATACCACAGACAAAAGTTTAGAAGATGCGTTTACTTTTTTCTGTATGGAAATTCAACCACAGATGCAACCCTATGCTGATGCATTGAATAAAAAATTGATTCAATCTCCTTTTACTGTAGGGTTAGATCAAGCTAAATACCATACTTATTTAAGGTCAGTGAAAAAAAGTATTGAATTATTTAGGACCGAGAACATTCCTATTCAAGCTGAGTTAAGTGTTTTACAACAACAATATGGTGTCATTGCAGGTAAGATGACCATCGAAGTAGGCGGTAAAGAATACACTTTACAACAAGCCGCACAATTTTTAGAAAACGAAGACCGTGCATTTAGAGAGGATGTATATAGAAAAATTCAAACAAGAAGACTACAAGACCAGGAAGCGATGCACGACTTGTTTACAAGCTTAGTGGAAAAAAGACACCAGGTTGCTTTGAATGCTGGATTTGAAAATTATCGTGATTATAAGTTTGCAGAACTAGGCCGCTTTGATTATACCAAAGAAGATTGTTTCCAATTTCATGAAGCAGTTAAGTTGCATGTCATGCCTTTGATCGAAAAAATTTATACACGCAAAAAAGAAAAATTAGGAGTAGATATGCTTAAGCCTTGGGACTTAGAAGCAGAACCTGCTGGCACCAAGCCATTGCGTCCATTTACAGATGGAAAAGATTTATATGAAAAATCTGTGGCTTGCTTTGAACAAGTGAATCCTTTCTTTGCAGATTGCTTAAGGAAAATGAATGAGCTTAAACATTTTGATCTTGAAAGTAGAAAGGGTAAAGCACCAGGTGGATACAATTGTCCTTTAGCAGAATCAGGGGCGCCATTCATATTCATGAATGCAGCAGGGCAGATGAGCGATGTGACGACAATGGTCCATGAGGGCGGACATGCTGTCCATTCTTTTTTATCACATCAATTGTCATTGAGTGCTTTCAAAGAGTATCCAATGGAAATTGCCGAAGTGGCAAGCATGTCCATGGAATTGTTTAGTATGCAGCACTGGCAACCCTTTTTCGAAAAAGAAGCAGATTTAAAAAGAGCGATTGAACATCAATTAGAAAGAACAATCACCATTTTTCCTTGGATTGCCATCATTGATAAATTTCAACATTGGGTGTATACACATCCTGCACATACCATTGAGCAAAGAACCAATGAGTGGCAAAATATTGTAAAAGAATTTTCATGTAAGACTTTGAATCAATCTGGGTTAAAAGAATTTAGAGCGATAGGATGGCAAAGACAATTGCATTTATTTGAAGTACCATTTTATTATATCGAATATGGAATTGCACAATTGGGTGCGATAGGTATGTGGATGCAGTATCAAAAAAATCCTACACAAGCATTAGAAAATTACATGAATGCTTTAGCTTTGGGTGGAACCAAGACCTTACCAGAATTGTATCAAACTGCTGGTTTGGAATTCAATTTCTCTCCTGAGTATGTAAAAAATTTAATGGAATTCACCAATCAAGCACTTGAAAAATTATATCATTAAATTAAAATTGAATCAAATGAAAAAAATAGGTAGTGTAATTTTATTGAGTATGCTCACGTTTTTTGTAGCAGCACAAAAACCAAGTACGGCACCCACTGGAAAATCAGATCCAATTATGCCTGTTTATTTAGTGGATGGGGTAGAAACGCCCTATGCTAAAGTGGTTAAAATCAATACGGCATTGATTGCGTCTATGGATGTATATAAAGGGCCTGATGCCATTGCGAAATTTGGGGCAAAGTATAAACACGGAATCGTGTTGGTAAAATTAAAAAAGCCAACCAAAAAATAAATTGAAGATGATTATAAAAAAAAAGACCTCGAAGTTTCGAGGTCTTTTTTTTTATGCGTTATTTCCGTCTTCGGGTCTAGCATCATTATTTGGGCGCGGTCCATTTGGTCCGTTTTGGTTTGGTCCTTGTGGACGCGGTCCATTGTTTGGTCTTGGCCCGTTTGGTCCTTGTGGTCTATTCCCTTGTGGACGCGGCCCATTTTGATTTTGTCCTTGAGGTCTTGGTCCGTTTGGTCCTTGTGGACGTGGACCGTTAGGCCCTTGAGGTTCTCTATAATTTCTTTCTTGATCTCTTCTGCGTCGATCGTTCTTTTCTAATGAACGTAAACTTATCTGACCAACTAACTCTACAAATTCTGGCTCTACTTCTTTATTCTTACTGGTGATTTCTACAGCTTCCAATTCTTCTACTGCAATGCCTTGTTGATTCAGTTTTTTAATTTCCTTAACGCGTTCTATCGTTAATGGAAAATGCTTGGTATTGTTAGGAAGTGTGTACCACATTAAATTTTTAAAAATATCTTTCTTGATTAAAAAGGCAGTCCCCATGGCAGTTTGTAAATTGTCTGCGTAGTCAGGAAAGGCTTGCAATGCATCTAAATAAGTATCTAATTCAAAATTCAAGCAACATTTTAAACGACCACATTGGCCACTTAACTTTGTTTGGTTGATGGATAAATTTTGATAACGAGCAGCAGTGGTGTTGACACTTTTGAAATCGTGTAACCAAGTACTACAACAAAGTTCACGACCACAACTTCCAATACCTCCAACTTTTGCCGCTTCTTGACGAATACCTATTTGGCGCATTTCTACTTTTACTTTAAACTCATTTGCAAAAATGCGGATGAGTTCTCTAAAGTCAATACGATCATCTGCTGTGTAGAAAAAAGTACCTTTTTTGCCATCCGCCTGCAATTCGATCTCACTTAATTTCATCTGTAATTTCAATTCTCTTGCATGTGCTCTACTTTTAGCCAACATGTCCGACTCTCTACTTTTACTTATTTTAAAGCTCTCAATATCTTTATCTGTACTTGCTCTAAGGATTTTCTTGATCTCAGGATGAAATTCATCCGTACCGCTTTTTTTCAATTGCATACGAACCAGTTCTCCAGTCAAAGAAACTTCTCCTAGGTCGAAGCCGTTCACGCCTTCCACTGTCACATAATCTCCTTTTTCAAAAATTTGGAAAGTAGGGTTTCTAAAAAAATCTTTTCGGCTCCCTTGTTTGAAGCTTACTTCTACTACCCTACATTGACTTGCTGTGTCATCCACAGGTAAGTCTCTTAACCAGTCATGTACATTTAGTCTATTACATCCACCTGTACTACAGCCTCCGTTACTTTTGCAGCCATTGGGCGTACCCGTGCCACATGATCCACATCCCATATATATAAATTCTAACTGTTATAAATTGAAATACCCGACATCCATTCCCTTCAAATCCCTGTTCCTTAGATTGGCGTCTATGTCAAAATTAAGGTTTTGTTGCGAATGATATGATAGAACTTGATGCCCATAGCCATAAATAACATCTTGGCATTGGCATTTCGCTCTATATAATAGACTGCTTTGTCTAATTCTTGTATAATAGCCTCTAATTGACCGACTCCCGCAATTTTATTGATTCTGAGGGCAAAATCCTTTAAATCTGGGTCTAAAGGCAGGTCTGCACCCAATACTTTAATGCGGATGCTTTGCTCAAGCAAGTGGTTAAAATATTTTAGGAATTGTTTTTGTTGCTCCCTGCCCAATTTACTGATCTCATCTACCCATTTCATTTGGGACAATGGACCATTTTTAAGGATGGCGTTGAGCCATTCTCTAATTTGGTCTAAAAAATCGCTATCACTATGTTGCACTAAATGAAGTGCCTCTCTATAATTGCCATCGGACATGGCTGCAATAAGTTGTGCTTTTTCAGGACTTAGTTTCGCTCTTTGCTCTAAAGCAACTGCAATGTCAACATTGGTCAATCTTGGAACTCTAATAAACTGGCATCGACTGATGATGGTTGGGAGAATCTGTTCCTCGGAATTGGCTACCAATAAAAAAATAGTATCAGCCGGAGGTTCTTCAATGAGTTTTAATAATTTATTCCCTTCCTTACCCAAGTATTCTGGCATCCACATTACGAGCACTTTGAAAGGACTTTCAAAACTTTTGAAACTTAATTTTTTGATGATTTCTGCACATTCGTCTGCACTAATATTGCCTTGTTTATTTTCTGCTTTGATGAATTGCAACCAATCAAATACATTGCCATAAGGGTAGCCTTGAACAAATTCCCTCCACTGCTCAATAAAATTAGCACTGATATTTTTTTGACCTGGTTTCTCCGTGATGGTTGGAAAAGAAAAGTGTAGATCGGGGTGCATCAATTGATTCGCGCGCTGATAAGCAGGCAAGTCTGCAATGGCATCTGGCTCATTGAATGTATGGACTTGTTTTGCAAGCGCATCGGGGTCTGCAAACATGTCCAAGACTTGGTTGGTTGTTGCAGGGGAGCTTACTAAATATTGCGCAAATGCAATGGCCAAAGGCAATGCGCCAGATCCCTCTGGTCCCACAAATAATAGGGCATGGCTCAATCTTTGGTGTTGAACCATATCTACTAACTGATGCTTTAATTTTTCTTGACCAATAATATCGCGCAATAACATGCAGCGAAGATAGGACTTCCTAGGGTAAGGGACTTATTTTAAGTAAGTCAAAATTGCGTCGCTATCTGGCTTTACATTGCTTGGAAAATAAGCCAACATTTTTCCATTTTCATCCAATAAAAATTTATTGAAATTCCATCCTATGGTCGCGTCCAATACGCCATTTTTTGTCTTTTGAGTCAACCATTGGTAGATGGAAGATTGATCCGTACCCTTCACGTCTACCTTATCTGCTAGCGGGAAAGTAACACCATAATTTTTTTCGCAAAATTCTACGATTTCTGCATTTGAACCTGGCTCTTGCCCACCAAATTGATTGCAAGGAAAACCAATGATCACTAATTTATCTTTATATTGACTATACACTTTTTGCAAAGAGGCATATTGAGGCGTATAACCACATTGGCTTGCTGTGTTGACCACCAAAATCTTTTTGCCTTTATATTTAGACATATCAATTTGACCACCGTCAATGCTTTTGACTTTAAAGCTATGGATGCTTTGAGCGTTTGTAAAAAAGCTGCAAGCAATGAATAAGAAACTAAGTATCGTTTTCATAATAAAAATTTGAATGTTTGAATTAATAAATATAACAAGAAATCAAACAAAAAGTTGACTCAAAATTGGATTAGAGTGTATAAGCTACCACTGCAATCGAAATGGAAGCAGGCGATCCAGCCATGAGGGTTTCAATGGCCGCTTCTAAAGTGGCCCCTGTTGTTATTACATCGTCCACAAGTAGTATATTTTTTCCTTCAATCCTATTCGGATGATTTAAAATAAATAGGTCTGGAACTTGCTGTAGCCTAGCTGTTCTATCTTTCTTGGTTTGTGAATTGGACCAGCTTTTTTTGATTAACACATCATCTAGGATGGTTCTATTCCAAACTTGCTGGATGCCTATTGCAATCACTTGACTTTGATTGTAGCCCCTACTATTGATCTTGGAATCTAGTATTGGTATGGGAATTAGCATATCAATTTGCTCAAATTTTTTTTCAGCTGCAATGGCTTGGCCCATTAACTGCCCAAATAAAATGCCCACTTTTTTATTGTGATGGTATTTTAATTGCGCCATCAGTGTTTGCACTAAACTGTCTTTTGTGAAAAATAATAAAGCACCAGCAGATTGAACAGGTACTCGCCCCCAAAATAT
>Ga0114968_10003277_pt1 | contig 12174 bp, 9 predicted proteins | sample M_130807_EF_Meta_FD_87020 | JGI IMG/M metagenome (GOLD analysis project Ga0114968, IMG submission 87020) | Freshwater microbial communities from Lake Montjoie, Canada to study carbon cycling - M_130807_EF_MetaG | ecosystem: Environmental > Aquatic > Freshwater > Lake | place: Lake Montjoie... | reverse complement strand
GCTGAATCCACCGTTGAATCAATATATAGGGTCGCAGTTAGGAGGTAATTTCCATTGGAAAGGCGGGTAATTGTGGAGGCAGAGCCGCTTTGGGTCAGTGGGTACCAAGATCCAGCCACAGTTACTGAAGGGCTTGCATAGTACGAAGTGCCAGAGCCATCAACGGTAATTGTTTGAGAAATCAATGTATTAAGGGTGGCATCCCCTTGTGATTGTGCATAGGAAACTAATACATATCCATCTGGATTAGTAATTGTTGATTGGGATGAAACAGAAAGTGATCCAACATTGCCAGCAGAATCTGAAACAGTAAACCAAGTTGGCAGACCATCCTTTGAAAGACCGGCAAATAAAGACTTAGAGGTTCGAAAGTTAATCGCTGAGTTATCTTGGGCTACTTTTTGATTTGAAAGATCTTCCGCTATTGCAGATGGTGATGGAGTAATTGGTGAAACTTGAGAAGTAGCAGGTGCTTCTTGGGTAAAGTTTGAAACCGCTGTTCCGGTGTTGAACTCAGTTCCAGTTACTGAGTTAAAGCCTAAGAATGCGACTAATACGATAAGTAATGAGAGCGCAACCTTTGAAGATTTCTTAGCAAGCTCTGCTGCTTTCTTATATGTTCCAGAAAGAGCATCAAGAGCAGTAGCGCCAGTTTTCTCATCGACCACCCATTCGGTTAGTACGCGAGTAAATGAAGCACGGGCACGTTGTACAACATGGCGAACATTTTTCTCACTTGTTCCAATTGCTTTTGCAATCTCTTTAGTGGTCCGGCCTTCAACCTCCCACATAACAAGTGCTGTTCGTTGAGTCTCAGATAAACGAGATAGCGCTTCGCGAATAATTGAAGCATCTTCTGCTGCAGCAAGTGAGGCATCCATTGGAATGTGATTTTCTGCTGCGATCTCAGATAGGCGCTCTTGAGTTGCCTCTGAATCAATCGCTACTAAGTTAGGGCGAGATCCGGTTGCACGGATTACATTAAGACATAGGTTGTTTACCGTGGTGCGCAGATAAGCCATAGCACGATCTGCGGTATCTAGCTCTGGGGCTGCCAAGATAAATTTAAGGAAAGCATCTTGGACAACCTCCGCTGCATCAGATTCGCTTCGAAGAATACGGCGGGCTTGAGCTATAAGAGATGAGCGATTCTGGGTATAAAGGGCGGATAAATCAGAAACGGACCACCCAGCAACAGTCGCTGGGGTCTGAGCTTTCTTACGAAGTGACACTTTGATTTCCCGCTTTCGATGAGCCAACGTCTTGACCCCTCTACTTAGTAAGACACCAAAAGGGGATAAATGTTGCCTTAGTTTTTGGAATAAATGGAGGTTATCCCCAGTGCCGATTGAACCACCAAGTCCTTTCCAAGTGGGCCCTGTCGGGATCGAACCGACGACCCACGGATTAAAAGTCCGTTGCTCTACCGACTGAGCTAAAGGCCCCAAAATTGCATTTCTTGTCACTATACATCCTCTGACATTGGCCAAAAGACAGCCACATGGCAGTAGTTTCTAATCTAGTCTGATAACAATAGCAACAAGTTGGTACAAATATATAATTTTTAAAGTCGGTACACAATTTAGGGCAAAATACTGGTGAATTTATCCATACTTATTCGTAGCGATAGATATACAAATGCGAGATGTATTTCATAATATGATCATTTTGAAATATATTTTTATAGTCCTAAAAGCCCAGCTGATTTATCAAAATCAGGAACTTTTGCACGAACATCATTGAAACTTCCAGAGGCAATAATTCTACCTCCAGAAATATATATCACTTTATCAGCGAAGCGAACAGTAGATAGTCTATGTGCAATAACTATACGTATGGTATCTGAAAGTGATTTAGAAATTGCTAACGTTATATCTTCTTCAACCTGTCCATCAAGCGAACTTGTTGCCTCGTCTAAAATTAAAATCTTTGGTTTTGAATAAAGTGCTCTTGCAATACCCAATCTTTGCCGTTGACCTCCACTTAAATTGGTACCACGTTCGCTTATCAATGTTTCAATTCCAAGTGGAAGAGTATTTATAAAGTTTTTCAATTGTACAAGTTCTAAAGATTCCTCAATATATCTTGATGAAATCATGCCACTTGGATACCCAAGCGCTATATTTTCTCTTATTGTCCCCTCCTTGATGAAAACTTCTTGCGGAACGTACGCAACTGCGCCAGGCCATTTAGAAATAACTTTATTTGGACTTAGTCCAGAAATTAAAATCTTTCCAGAATTCGGTTGTATAACACCTAAAACAATATCGATTAATGTGGTTTTACCAGAACCGGATGGGCCAACTACGGCCAAGAATTCACCTTGTCTAATCTCCAAGTTATCAACATGGAGCTCAAAACTTTCACTTTTATCGTACTTAAACCTAACCTCAGAAACCAACAAACTGGATTCAAAATCATTGTGAACGAAATCAGTTTCTTTTAATGAAGATTCAAAAAATGGTACGTTGTTTAGTTCTGTAATTAAATTGACAGTTAAATATGAAATTGCTAAATTTGATTTGATGCTTAAAATATTTTGTTGTATACGTAGTAATGCTGGTGCGATGCGTGCTCCAGAAGTAAGAAATATTCCTATACCTGCGAAAGCTCGCGCAGAATCACTAAATGTAAATAAAGATGCTGCAACAATAAGTCCACCCAGGATAATGGCAATTTCGATTATATATTTCCCTAGCCCTGGCAAAAATGAATTAATGGCATAAAGCTTTGATATTCTTTCCCTATTCTCACTAATAGACCGTAGGTAATATCCAATACGATTTCCTAAAAAAATTTGCCTGTATCCGGTGATTAATTCTAGAATTGACTTGCTAACATTAATTGAATAATTAGTAAATTCTTTTCCGTACGATTCTATTTTGTGTCTCAATCCAAAATATAGAAAAATACCTACTCCCGAAAAAAGAATTATCGAAATACTCCCAATTAATGGGTCAATTAAAATAATTGCTATAGAAATTAATATAGTGCTTGAAAAGTCTGCAGCAAGCGCACCAATTGTCGAAAGCACCCCTACTGCAATTGCAGAAACTCCGGGGCCTAATATGTGCTGCATTTCAGATAAATTCTTATATCGAAATTCTGCAGTACCTTTTGCAACTACTTTCGAGATTAAATTATTCGATATGCTTGCGCTTTGATGAGCAAGGAAGTTTGTAATTTTCCAAGTAAAAAAGATCGATAGCACTGATCTAATAATTAAGGCACTAGCCGCGATAGAGCCGAGTATTGCTACTTGTACTTGGAATGAATAATTGGATAGCTTGAAAAATTCTATGAATTTCAATGACGTCCCGCTAAGAGATTGGGATTGAACTCCTTTAATTGTTATAAGGCCAACAATACCCATAATTGCAACTCCGAAAAGATCTAAAAAACCTAAACCAACCTGGATAATGATCACTCTGAAATACTTTGATCTATCTCGGGCGGGTAATATCTTTAAACAATTTCTTATCGAACCAATTAAGGTCATTATTTTTCCTTGCTCCGCTCATTTAATAATTAACTAATGATATAGTACTTTTAATGATTGATGTGATTTTACAATGTATGGAACCTATCGTGCACCTCTTTTCAAACTTTAGACATGAGGGTATTTTTTGACTTCATTTAAGGATTTTAGTGTCGTGCATTTATCTACCTCACATAGCGGAGGTGCAGGTATTGCTGCGAGGCGATTGCATCGGGAATTAATTACGGCTGGGGTTCACTCACGCTTCGTAGCTTTAGCACGTGCAAGTTATTTATTAAGTACTAATGAATTAGAAGTAAAACGTACAATTCTCGCGAGAACTCTTGGAGCAATTAATTCAAGAGTGAATTTCTTACTGAACAATAAAACATATTTTACACTGTGGAGTGTGTCTGCTTTTCGATACAAAGATCTAAGAAAATTTGGAAATCCGGATACAACCATTTTTCATATACACAACTGGTTCAATTTGCTTAACTTAAAAGATTTAGAAAATATCTTGCTAGCTGGCTATAAAATTGTTTTTACGCTCCATGATCAAAGATTGTTTACGGGTGGGTGTCACTACTCGCTTAATTGCAAGAATTTTATGTCTGGCTGTAAAAATTGTCCTCTTTTACCTGTATCAATAAAATATATTCCTTCAATAAACCTTCATCAAATCCAAAAGGTTTTTACGCGATTTTCTAATCAAATAACAATAATTGCCCCATCGCTTTGGATTAAGGTACTCGCACTAGAAAGTAATTTGTGTAAAGATCTAAGGGTTGTTTCCATCCCAAATGTTCACAATAATCTTGAGGGTGAAGGGTATTGCCGGACAAGTCATAAGCCAGTTGATTTCCAAAATAGCTTGATCGTTGGGGTAGCGAGTATGGACAAAAACTCTAGTTTAAAGGGTAGAGATATTTTGATTGAATTAGAGAATTTGATTGAAGCAGGCAAACATAATATTAAAATAATTTATTTATCTGACTATGCTGAGTATAGTGAGACAAAAGATTCATTCTGGAATTCAGTTGATTATCTACTTGTGCCTTCAATATTAGATAATAGTCCTAATGTAATTCATGAGGCAAAAAGCTTGGGAATACCCGTCATAGCTACAAATGTTGGGGGTATTAGTGAAATTTTAAACCCACTATATGACTATGTTATTGATTTAAATGAAAATACTCCATACCTAATTGTTGATCTCTTAAATAAAATGACTAACTTAGATTCAAAAACTGATCCAAAACAAATTATAAAGGACTATAAAAATTACTCTTATAACTCTCTAGAAAAAATAATTAAGGTCTACCAAGATATTTTGTGAATAAGGTTCTATAGTTCCTCAATTTTCCAAATACCCGATTTATCATCGGTCGTGACTATTTCAAATTGTGTTCCAGACTCGCACTGATAGTACGCCCAAGGTAGCAGTTTCTCTAGATTAATTTCGTTAGGATGCGAATTCATAAACTCTTTTATCTTCTCCTCAGTGGGTAAATATCTTTCAGGTATTAAATGATTCCAAGGAGCTGGCCCGAGTGTTATTACGTTGTGATATTCACGTGCTAAAAATTCCACATTAATAGTAGAAGCGAAACTCGCTATCAAATCAGCCTTATAGCCTAAAGCTAAAGAATCTATATCAGAATTTGGCTCAATAATATGAACATTTGGTTTGCCTACAAATTCCTCCCAAATAATATTCTCACCGTCGTGGCCGCCAGATTTAGAGCTTGATGGATGTCTCCTCAAATGTACATCCCAGATATCTCGGTCAAGACATTTTAATAGAGCATTAAAAGCCTCAGTTTGATTACGAAAGTAATCTGAAGGCAAATCTTCATATAACCCAAAATATTCCCATTCAGAACTTGCATAAAACACACAATGCTTTTTCCTTGATAAATCTGGAATTTTATCAACCACCATATTTGACCTGTAATTAAATCGTGCTGACTGACGATTAATGATTAAATTATTAATGTAATCTCTTGCAATTTGGCTACGGTTTGGTTCGGAAGCCTTACTCCATAAATCGTCTATTTTATCCTGCACTTCTTTCGTAGAATGTGGACTAATTTCAAATAATTGAAAACTAGAAATTTTCCCACCACCTTCTAGTAAACCATAACTGATTGAATTCTCCTTACAAAACCTAATCACGGTGGCACTTTTAGTAAACCTACCGTTTACGGTAATAATTTTAGAATAATTCGCGAGATTAATGCCACTTAACAAGGCATAAATCAAGTTACTTTTTTTAATTTCCTGTCTTATTATATGGATACCTCTTTTACTTTTTTTAATCGATTCTAAATCTATGGTTTCAGCTTTTTCAACTATCGAATTAATTGTCGGACTTATTTCTAGTGGATAGTGTTTTATATACTCATCTTTTAAAATTATTTTACGATAATTACGATTTATTAATTTGATCCTCTTTAATTTTAAGTATTTCAAAGCATCTCGACGCATTTTATAGCCGCCAAAAAATAACTTTAATATCATTTTTAAATTTAATTCACCTACAAAGCTTAGATCTAATACTTCGTAACTCCGGCCATTTTTTAGTTCATAATTTATAAATTCTAACCCCATTCCCCATGTCCACCCATAATAATCGCACATAATAAAGAGGTTTTTTGTAGCGGACTTTTTAATCACTGCTGAACTATACTATAGTGATGATTGATTATCCTGTCCTAGTTATTGGTTTTAATCGTCCAATACTTTTAGATAATCTTTTGGCACATCTAAGTAAAATAGGAGTTTCGAAGCTTTATGTTTCTCTTGATGGACCAAGAGATGAGCAAGATACTTTGCTTTGTAAACAATCTTATGAAGTTGTAAATAGTTATAAGCATTTATTTGAAATAACTGTTCTTTATAGATCTTACAATCTGGGCTGTTGTCTAGGTGTTGTTTCTGCACTCGACTGGTTTTTTGGTGAAACAGATTTTGGTGCAGTAATTGAAGATGATTGTCTACCAAATCTTGAATTTTTTGAATTTTTATCACAGGTCAATGAAAAGAAGCATTCGTTAAATATTTCGACGATGAAATTATATACCGCTCATAATCCGTTCGATTTTAATTTCTATAATCAATTGGCTGATTCGGTATTAATTCATGGTTGGGCAACATTTTCACTGGTTTGGACCAGAATTAGGAAAGATTATTTTCGGTTAAAACTACCTTCGATGGTTAATAGTGCAGGATTGAAAAGAACCCTGTCGCAAGCCTTATATTGGTGGATAAACTCAACTAGGGCGAAATTGGGATTAGTAGATACCTGGGATGGAATAATGAATGACCAAGTTTGGCGATTGGGCTTTAAAACTGTAATACCGAAAAGAAATTTGGTTGATAACTTGGGGTACGGACCACTGGCTACTCACACTAAAGACCCAAATGAAAGTAACCAGATTAGGTTACCACATGATGTACTACTGAATAACAACATAGACTTTCTTTTAAATACTTACTACTTTAAAATAAGTCGGAAACATATCTTTACATCTATTGCGAGAGCATTTTTTGATTACTTAAAATTTTTTAAGCGAAAGAAATTTGAAAAATTGTTGAAGTATGATTTATCCAAAAGAAATATCGATTTGCCATAATTTTTCTTAATGTCAACATTATTTCTATGTACTTTATAAATTAAATCCGGACTTATTTCACCCTTCCAAAATTTCATCAAATTGCTTGGATTATTTTTAGAGATAGCGATTCTATTATCTAATTGAATTTGATCCTCTTGGCTTCTTTTTTTTCTCGTAGTTCCGTGCTCATACACTGAAAACGCTCTACAAGGTAAATATCCTGCGATATAACCTTCAAGGAAAGCTCGAAAGCATAGGTCACAATCATCCCTGCCTAATGTAAAAGCAATGTCATTAAACCCATCTAACTTTCTGAAAATATCAGATAGCCAGATTACTGGACCTCTTATTACTGCTTCACCTAAATACAGTGTATTTAACTGTCTCGTACTGAACTGCATATAAGAATTGGGCGGATTTGCTAGATCACCAAAATAGCCCAGCGTGGGGAAATAGAATCCCAACTTTTTTTTGCGTACATTCCTAACTCCAAAATTAATGAAATAATTATATGAATGTAATATTTTATTGGCAATTATTCTTAGTTTAGACAAAATCTTAAAAGAAACGACAGCCTTTCCAGAAATAACGAACAGTGTTGGTAATTTAGAAAAGGCTTTAACTGATCTTTCTAAAAAAGTTTTATCTGTAAAGAAATTATCTGCCTGAATAGACAAAAAATATTTCTGCGTGCATAGCAAAAATAAAATATTCTCAGATGTGGACTCAAAAAGTTCACCATTCGATTGTACGAAGTATACAGTTGATAAATTTTGGTATTTATCGAATGAATCAGAAAAAAACTCCTTACAAACTTTTAAACTTTTATCTGAACAATTATCGAAAAGTAAACCAAGTGTAAAGTTTTGAGTAATATTCGATAGTAAGGTTTGAAGTATGTCAATTATTATCTTTTCTTGATTTTTTATTGGCATCGAAACAAAGAATTCTTCAGTAAATGAATTACTAGGTGATTTTTCAAACTTACCAAGATAATTGATCACGGGCAAAGTAGCACCTGATGAACGGTGAAAAAAACTATCTCTATAGGATTCAATCTTATCTTGAATTTGAGCCGCTTGTTTATCAGGTAAATTAACAAAGTTTCCCACAGAGTGATCATATCTGATATGTTTTCTACGGAAAACAGATGATGAAAGGCAAAATATTTTATGCTTCCAAATGGTTTAAAGACTATTTGGCATTTTCGTACTATTGGATTGGGTACTTTAAATTATCGCGCAGCTTCAAGGCGGCTCGCAAAGGAAGTCAGTTCCACCGGACTTTTCCAAACATCAATTGGCTATGATGAAAAATTCATTAAGCAATCGTCTCCAGTTTTTTGGAGGAATCACCAGAATATTTTAAAAGCTCGTACGCATGGTTTTGGTTGGTTCATTTGGAAGCCAGAATTCATTAAATTATGTTTGGCCCAAATCCCTAGGGGGCATGGATTAATGTACTGCGATGCTGGTAATTACGTAAGTTCAAACAAAACAGATATTGATACCCTGAAGTTATATTTAAACGCTGCATTTGAGAACAATATCGTTGGTTCAAATTCTCAGAATTATATTGAAGAAGAATGGTCTTCGACAGAAATTATGGATTTATTTGGCTTAAAAGAAATTGATAGAAAATCAAATCAGTTTTTAGGTGGATTTTTATTAGTTGTTAATTCCGAGGAAGGTAATTTATTTGTCAAAACATGGAGCAAAACTGCCTGTTTAAATAAACATGAATATTTAATACCTTCACTCGTTTCACAAACTAACGGTATTTCTGTTAATCACAGACATGATCAATCTATTTTGTCTTGTATGTTAAAAAAACAATTCAAGCCGTCTGTACATATTGGTGATAAATCTATTCCTGGTTGCGTTAGAGCTGTTCGCCACCGCTACGGCTATAGCTTAAATTGCGGTAACTATTTTAAAATTGTCTTTTTTAGGCTCATTTCATCTTTTTCTAGAGTACGGTTAGCTATAGAGCGTAGAATCGTTAAGAATTCTTTATATTTGAGGCCTCTGGAACATCCATGATAGATCTTGCAAATAACTCTATAAAAAACTCAGACATGGATAAAAGTAACGATAGCGAATTGCTAACCGGAGTTATTCCTATTGGTAACGTTAACGGAAACTTACAGTCACTTTATGCCTGGGTTAATAGAGTAGATGAGTTTCCCCTTAAACTTATTTTGGTTCATGATATTTTTGACGAGCAAACCAGTGCAGCTTTAGTAAAATTCATGTACACGTATAAGAATTTAAATATACAATTGATTAGTGGTAAATTTGGTAGTCCGGGTATTGCAAGAAATGCAGGATTAGAGATAGTAAATAGCGAATGGACTGCTTTTTGGGACTGTGATGATAAACCTTGCCTGGATGCAATTTTCAGTGCAATAAATGACTCAAATATGGAAGATGAAGTACTTTTAGGTGGGTTTTTAACTAATAATGTTTTTAGTAATGAAGTAAATACAAATCATGCAGTTATGCCCTCACTTAAAACCGTAGCCATGAATCCTGGGATTTGGCGAATGATATTTCGAAGTAGAGCACTAGGTAAATTGAGATTTACTAATTTGAAGCTTGCTGAGGATCATGTTTTTGCGTCAGAAATGAGATTAGCTGAACGCAGACTAGGATTTTTTCCCAAAAGTTTTTACGAGTATTCAATAGGTGTTGAAAACCAATTAACTAGCAAAAAAACAAATCTGGTTGATTTACAAATTGCTTCACGCATAATATTTTATAACACAAACAAAAAAATAGATAGAAACTTAATTTATTTTAATATGGTACTAATTATTCGACAACAATTTACATTACTTAAAAGCGGAAATATGTTAATAAAATTTGGAGTTTTGAAATATGTGTTTAAATTCATTGCTAGAGCAAAGCCGCACGTAATTTGGCTAAGCTTAAAGGCATTCTTACACACAGTAATTAACTGGAAGAAGTCAAAATTATCGTGAAAAATAAAATTACATTGTCGTTGACGGGAGGTCTAGGAAACCAACTTTTCCAACTATCTGCCGGGCTAAAAATTTCTGCCGGCGGACAGCTTAATATCTCAACGATATATGGTAAGCCACGCCAAAATAAAGAAGGTAGAGCCGAGATATTCAGTTTCTCGCTACCCGGTAGAGTTAAAAATGACTCTCATAAAAGCGCTCCTTGGTTAGTAAATAAAATTGCCGGTTATCTTTTGCGTATTGGGATTGCCCCAAGAGGTTTGGAAAAGTTTAAGTTTCTCCTGACCCTAATTAGAATTACTATAACAATTGTGTTTAACATTTTTTTAAAAGAAATGACATCTATTATCTATGCAAAGAACATAGGTTATACAGAGCTTAAAGTTAAGAAAGGAAATTCATTAATTTTTGGTTATTTTCAATCATATCGTTGGGCAATTGATCCTAATGTTAAAAAAGAAATGATGGCAATTCATGTATCCGAACATGCTGACATAGTTTTGGAATACAGTAAACTTGCAGAAATTGAAAAACCTCTAATTGTTCATGTTAGGTTAGGTGATTATTTAAATGAAAAGGATTTTGGAATACCTTCTGTAAGTTATTATACTAAAGGAATTGAACACGTCCTTAGTTTTAATAAATGCTCAACTATTTGGCTATTTTCAGATGATGTAGAACTAGCTAAAAGTTTTATATCTGAAGAAAACAACTTACCTATTCGTGTCTTTGGGCAAATTTGTGACTCAACCGCCGTAACTTTTGAAGTTATGAGGTTAGGCTTCGGATATGTAGTCGCAAATTCGACTTTTAGCTGGTGGGCAGCTTTTTTATCTAAAAATTCAGATGTTGAAGTGGTTGCACCCGACCCTTGGTTTGCTGGAATTAATGAACCAGTCGACTTAATTCCTATAAATTGGAAACGAATGAATTCAAATTAAATATTGTTGTTTTCTTCCCTTCAAACCCTCAGATTTATTCTTCTTTTGCGGATTTATTCAGCCGCTCTCTAATTGCAACTGCTAAACCGTCTCCAGTCGGTGGTAGAATGCAAATTTTTTTTAAACCTTTTGAATCACCCAGTCTAAGCGCGTAATACAATTGATTGGCAAACTCTTCAATATTCAGTGGTGATGCTAACCTAATGGCTCCTCTTGGAGTCGGTATCTCAGCTAGCGCTAAAAAACCTTCGCCTTCCTTAGCCTGACGACCTAATAGTAATCTAGCTTTGGGAGAGTAGTGCGCTAGGAACTGGCCAGAAGCTTTTGTACTGCTTTGATTTTTAATGATTACATCTAATTTTGTGGCTAGCACAATCATTTCTTGCGTTACTGCTCCAGGCCTTAATATTGCCGGGTCATGAGTTGTGCAATCTATAATTGTAGATTCTATACCTACCGAGGATTGTCTACCATCTAAAATGAGGTCTACTGAGTTCAAATAGTTCCCTAGCTCTTCACTTACTGCTTCTGCTGTTGTTGGAGAAACTGCCCCAAATCTATTCGCACTTGGAGCTGCGATACCTAACCCTCCTAACTTTTCAAAATTACTTAGTAATTCAAGTGCCATTGAGTGTGCTGGAACTCTGACTCCAACATTATCTTGGCCTCCAGTGATAAAATTTTTAGCTAAATCACTTCTTTTAAGTATCAAGGTCATAGGTCCTGGCCAAAACTCTTTAGCAAGTTTTATTGCATACTCAGGGGTTTCAATTGCCCACTTTTCTAATTGATTAATTGATGAGATGTGAACTATCAATGGGTGGTCAGTTGGTCTGCCTTTGACGGAGTAAATTCTGCTGACTGCTTTTTCATTTGTTGCATCAGCACCTAATCCATAAACAGTCTCTGTTGGAAATGCCACTAGATGACCATCTTTTAAAGCCTTAGCAGCCTTTTTGATTTCATCCGGTGTTGGGTTACTAATTATGTCCATGCGTAAATCATCCCATTTAAGTAGTTTTGATCTGCCCTATTTGACCGATACCCTTCTCCTTCAGGTCCCCATCGTCTAGTGGCCTAGGACGTCGCCCTTTCACGGCGTTAACACGGGTTCAAATCCCGTTGGGGACGCAACGGAGGTTGAAAGAGATT
>Ga0114968_10003276_pt1 | contig 12176 bp, 17 predicted proteins | sample M_130807_EF_Meta_FD_87020 | JGI IMG/M metagenome (GOLD analysis project Ga0114968, IMG submission 87020) | Freshwater microbial communities from Lake Montjoie, Canada to study carbon cycling - M_130807_EF_MetaG | ecosystem: Environmental > Aquatic > Freshwater > Lake | place: Lake Montjoie... | reverse complement strand
ATAAAGAAAAGAAAAGATTTATCATTACATGGGCTCAAAACAACACTCCAATACATACTAAGTTTCTTAAAAACATTGAGAAATATGCTGAATTTATTGAAGCTGACATTCATGTTATTGCTGGAAGATACAAAAACCCTACTAGTGTATGGTCTGCTGAACAAGAAAATGAAGAGTTTTGGGATGATAGAGTTGTAAAATACTTAGATGCTAACAGACATGATATACACAAATATTTGTCTATATTATCTGATATTAAAATACCACCTACAGCGGTTAACCCTATGACTGGTATGCAAGCATTAAGTGGTGTCAATTCATGCGTTTTTGGTAGCCCTAAAGTGCAAATGGAGATGATTCCAGTGTTAGATGGCAACGCACCTAAAATGATGTTAACAACTGGTTCTGTAACGATGCAAAACTATACTGATTCAAAGTCTGGTAAAGTTGGTGAGTTTCACCACACATTTGGTTTTGTTGTTGTTGAAATCAAAGATGATGAAATATTCTTTGTTAGACAAGTAACTGCTGATGATAAGAATGGTAACTTTTCAGACTTATATTATAGAGTTGAAAATGGATTAATAAAACCTATTAAAACAATGGAAGCCATCATATTAGGTGATTTACATTGTGGTCATCATGACATAGATGTGTTGAACACAACAATTAATATGATGTATAAAATATTACCTAAACACGTAATATTACATGACGTATTTGATGGAGATTCTATTAGTCATCACCAAATGAAAGACCCATTTGTTCAATATGGTAAAGAAGTGCAAGGTACTAATGATTTAGGTAAGGAAATCGATGATATGATGGTTATATTAGATAACTTTAAAGAGTTTGAAAATGTAGTTATTGTTCGTTCAAACCATGATGACTTTGTTGACCGATGGTTAAAGAATGAAGATTGGAAAAAACAACCTACATTTAAAAACGCACCATTGTATATGGACTTGAGTGCTAGACTTTTAAGACAATATGCAACTGGTGATGAAGTGATTGGTGTTATTCCAGAATTAATCAAAGAAAGATTCCCTAAGTTTAAAACATTGGGTAGAAGTGCTTCTTATAGAGTTAAAGATTGGGAGTTGGGACAGCATGGTGATATTGGTTCTAACGGAAGTAGAGGTTCTTTGTTACAGTTTAGAAAATTGAACACAAAGATTGTGGTTGGACATTACCATTCTCCAGGTCGTAAAGATGGTGCATTAGCAGTAGGAACTACGACAAGACTTAGAGTTGGGTACAATAATGGACCTAGTACATGGTTACAAAGTCACGTTATTATACACAATGATGGTAGAGCACAACATATTAATTTTATTAATGGTGAATTTACAACATTTGGGTAATGAAAAAGAAATTTAAGAAGTATACAGAACTTACTAACATTAGAAAAAAAGAGTTAAATAAGTTGTTTAAATCTAAAATTGAATTATATGAATGGCAGCATCCAATTAGATGGTGCCATAAGTATAGTGTTTCAAAAGAAGAGTGTAAGTTATGGTTGGCAGAATTAATTGCCAACCATGCTAAAACTCCAAAGAACACATTAGATTACGTACAATACTGTTTAGGTGCTTGGGGTAAACATTTTGAAATGACTACAGAACAATTTAATTTGTTAAGTGAATGTGTAAACAACAATGATAACGCTAATCAAATAGCTTTCAATGTTTTAAACACTGTTAAGTTTGACCAAATAGAATTAATTAGTGTTGATGAACATTATTTTTTGGGAAAATGATTTTTTATTACTACATTTGTAATGTTAATTTAAAGATAAAATAAAATGAAAGCTGAAAAATTTGAAGCGTTTAAAGAAGTTTTTGCTGAAATAGCCAAAAACGAGTTCAGAGCATGTAAATCATTTATTGAGAATTTAGATAGTTGTGAAGACACTAGTGATGTTATACAGCTTATGTATAGATATGCTGATGATATTGGTGAAAAATTAGATTTTTACTCTGATGATGTAACTGATTTAGAAGTGCAAGTATCAGTTTTAGAAGATGAAATTGAAGAATTAACTTATAAATTGGAAGAGGCTAAAGAACCATTGGGTGATACGTTGCATGATGATATGAAGTTTGAGTTGTTTTTAAAGTATTCCCATAAGTATACACCATGGGAATTAGAAGAAATATTAAGTAAATAATATGATAATAGCAATTGATTTTGATGGAACGTGTGTTACACACGAATACCCTAAAGTAGGGCAAGATATTGGTGCGGCACCAGTATTGAAAAAGTTAGCAGATAAAGGACATAAACTTATGTTATGGACTATGCGTGGAACAAAACCACACACTGATGGTACTGATACGTTGGGTGACGCTGTTAAATGGTTTGCGGATAACGAAATCCCGTTATGGGGTGTGAATGAAAACCCAGTTCAACAAGCATCTGGGTGGAGTAATAGTCATAAACAACATGCTGAATTGTATATTGACGATGCAGCATTGGGTTGTCCTCTTATATTAAACATTGAAAAATCACCAAGGCCATTTGTTAATTGGATAGTAGTAGAAGCTTATTTAGAAAATATAGGGGTAATATGAGAGTAGATGCAGCTGGTTTATTTTTGATAAATAAATCAAACAAATTATTGATATGTCATCCTACAAAACACAAACCTAATGTTTGGAGTATACCAAAAGGTAAAGTAGAAGCGTTAGAAAGTTTTGTTGATGCATGTGTTAGAGAAACATATGAAGAAACCAACATAGAATTATCTGATTATAAAAGAAAAATGATAATGTTGGATTCGGTTAACTATTCTCACAGAAAGAAAACATTGATTCCTTTTGTGTTGTTTGAAAATGATTGTGAAGGATTAGATACATCTCTTATTACTCTTCAATGTAATTCAAATGTTCCAGAAGAAAGAGGTGGTTTTCCAGAAATGGATGATTACAAGTGGGTCACAATAGATGAAGCTAGAGGTCTAATACATGAAACACAAGTTGCATGTTTAGATAAGGTTAAACAATTATTTTCAAGATGATGTCGTTAGATTTACATGGAGTAAAGCATCATGATGTTCCTAGAAAAATTGATGAATTTATTTGGGACATTATGCAAAAGAAGAAAACACAGTGTGTTATTATCACTGGTAAATCAAACACAATGAAAGATATTGTAAAATCTTGCGTGAAAGATTACGATGCTAAGTGTTTTGAGTTATTTGATGGTGGTAGTTTAGTGGTAGATTTATTTTAACATAAATTTGCAAAATAGAAAAAAAGTTAGTATATTTGTATTATAATTTAAAAATAGATAAATGAGTGATGTGAAAAAAGTGTGGAATGAAGATGATAGTAGATTATATCTTTCTTTCCCATCAAAAGAGTTTGACCTATTAGATGCTGGTGCAGTTTACAGTATTGGTGTTGATGAAATGGGTCGTTTCTTCTTAACGAAGAAAAGTGATGGTTATAAGTTTGATTACAAACTTTATGGTTTGGAAACAGATTTTGTTAACCGAGTTATTAAAACATACAGTAAAACACAAGGTAACTTGGGTATTTTATTGAATGGTATCAAAGGTACTGGTAAAACAGTGAGTTCTAAATTGATTGCAACAAAAATCAATTTACCAATTATCGTAGTTGATAGGAAAATGGATGGTGTTCATACTTTCTTAAACACTATCACACAAGACATCACAGTTTTTATTGATGAGTATGAAAAGATTTATGGTGAATCTTCTCAAATGTTAACCATTATGGATGGTGCGTTAAACTCAACATACAGACGTTTGTTTTTGTTAACTACTAACGAGTTATATGTTGATAAAAATATCATTGAACGTCCAAGTCGTGTACGTTATTTGAAAGTGTTTGGTAATCTTAAACCAGATGTAGTTGAAGAAGTTGTTGATGATATTTTAGAATACACGCAGTTCAAAAAAGAATGTATTTCATTTATTTCTAGTCTTGAAACAATTACAATTGATATTGTAAAAGCAGTATTGAATGAAGTAAACATCCATGAAGAAGCTCCGTCTGCATTTGAAAACGTGTTCAACGTTAAGAAAATCAAAGGTAACTACAATGTTAACCTTGTTGAGGATGGAAGTTTAAGCAAATTGGCTAAAAACGTTAGAGTTTATCCAAAACCAACTTATACTGATACTTCAATCGGTTACCACTTTGAAATTGATGGTCAATCAATCGGTATGATTACTAGAATCATTAACTGGACAACTATCGAAGTGTCACCATACACTGATAGAAAAGGTAAACAAGTAGGTTTTGATGAACCAATTATCTTGAAAATTGAAGATGCTGATACTGTTAACTACACATACAGCTATGGTTCATTTGATGAGTTTGGTGTTCCAACAAATTCAGCAGCTGTTTCTACGACAAAAGAAGTTTCACCAATTGCTAATAGAATTTTAAAAGCAATTGAAAAATCTGATGAAGAAGATGAAGTAGAAGATTCAGTTGAATCACTAGCTATTCCATCGATTGATTTAAAACTAAAATCAGTTGATGTTACTTTTGATTCTAGAGAAATAAATGGATAAAAAAATAAATAAGGGGACGATTGGTCCCCTTATATTTTTAAAAAATTAAAAATTGAAAGCAATTGAAATAAAAGCACCCAATGAAACACCAATAAAAATATTTTTAGCTGGCAGCATTGAAATGGGTAATGCCGAAGATTGGCAAACAAAAATAGTTGAAACATTTAAAGATAAGAGTTACATTTTTTTAAACCCTAGACGTGATGATTGGGATAGTTCATGGGAACAAAAAATTGAAAACATTGAATTTAAAGAGCAAGTTAAATGGGAATTAAACGCATTACATAGTAGTGATATTATAATAATGTATTTTGACCCAAACACAAAGAGTCCAATATCTTTGTTAGAATTAGGTTTATATGCTACTAGTCGTAAACTAATAGTGTGTTGTCCAGAAGGATTTTGGAGAAAAGGAAATGTTGATATTGTATGTGAAATGTATAATATACCAACTGTTCAAACTATTGATGAATTATTTTTAAGATGGGATTATTTAATTAATAAGTTAAATGGCTAAAAATAGAAGAGCACATAAAATCAATGATGAAATCATTGCGAGAGAAGTAAGGGTTGATGGTGTCATTATGTCTATTCAAGAAGCATTACATAAAGCTGAACAATCTGAAATGGATTTGGTTTTAATTAATGATAATGCTGAACCTAAAATATGTCGCATATTAAACTATCAAAAGTTTTTATACGAACAAAAAAGAAAAGACAAAGAAAAGAGTAAATCACTTGAACTTAAAGAAATAAAGTTAGGACCAAATACATCTGAAAATGATTTATCTTATCGTTCTAAACACATTATTGAGTTTTTGGATAAAGGACATAAAGTAAAACTTACGATGCAGTTCAGAGGTCGTGAAATGGCCTTTGTTTCCAAAGGTGAGTTGATTATGTTAAAATTGATTGATTCGATTTCAGAACATGGGCTGCCAGAAAGTATGCCAAAGATGGAGGGTAAAAGAATGCAATGTCTTATAAAACCAAAAGTTAAGAAATAACCTTGACACTTTAAGAAAAAATACTTATTGTTGTGTATGATTTTATTTATACAACAATATTTGTCGGAATACTACTATATTAAAACCAGTGAAGTTGGTAATGATGGAATTTATTCCATTATTGATGAAAGACGTATTCCGATACCATTCAATGGTAGCAAACTCATAAAAGAGATTGTTACCATTTTTGGTTTAGAAGAAGATGTTTTAAAATCATACATAGAAAGTTGGGCTGTTTCAATAAAACCAGATGTAGATTTGGAATTTTATTGGAAAACAACAGAAGACTTATTTGGTTTTCCAATTGCACACCAAATAGCAGCAACCACTATTGCGATGGATTTGGTTGCAGTTCAACCGTTGAGTGCTCCACGTGGTAAGTTGATGTACATGGACTTTCAATACGATAATAATGGATAAAATTTGGAAAATCAAAAAGTTTTATGTACCTTTGTAGATATTTACTAATATGAACGTTATGAATATGTTTAAAAGTAGGAAAGGTAAGATAAAAAGTGTTTTAGAATATAAACTTGGTAATAAGTTAGATGATAATGATATCAATGACATATTAGAAGTTTTTGATGTGTATCAAAAAGATAATTTAGATAGCATTGATAAATTAAAGCGAGATAAAGTTTACGAAACAAAAAGAATTAGTGGTGCATTGAAACAAACAATCAACGCTCATGGACCAATTACTAAACAATTCATTGGTTCAGCAACCAAAAGGGTTTATGGGTCATTGTTAAACAACGAAAAGAAAGAAAGTTTTATAATAAGATTATGGAAAAAGATATGGAAAAAACAAAAATAGCAATATTTGATTTTGATGGAACATTGGTTAATACACCGATGCCAGATGAAGGTAAAGATTTATACAAAGAAAAGACTGGCAAAGAATGGCCGCATAAAGGTTGGTGGTCTAAACCAGAATCATTAGACTTAGATGTTTTTGAAATACCTACAGTTGATGATGTAATTGTTGATTACGTATTAGAAGCAGCAACAAAAGATACAATCATTGTTATGTTGACTGGTCGTATGCAAAACTTATCAGATAGCGTTAAAAAAATATTAGACGCACATGGTCTTATGTTCCACGAATATCATTTCAACAGAGGTGGCAGCACTGAATATGCTAAAATGAATACTATGGATGATTTACTTAATAAATACCCATCAGTTAGAGAAATAAAAATGTGGGATGATAGAGATGAACACATTCCAATCTTCAAAGAATGGGGAGATAAAAAAGTATCATCTGGTAGATTAGACAAGTTTAAAATTAAACATGTTATTCAAAATAGACATTGAAAATGAACCCACTAAGAAATTAGTGGGTTTTTTATTTGTAATTTAAGAATATTATACATACATTTGTAATAATTAATAATAAGAGCTATGTTAAAAGAAAATTTTAAAAATAAGTTAATAGAAAGTTTCAATGATAATCAACATGATAATTTAAACGTTGGTGGGTTAATTTCATTTATGGAAAATTCAGATGTTAATTATTATATGGCTGATTTGAATGGTCCTATGGGTATGGCAACTATTAATGGTGTTTATATAGATATTAACAATATATTATCTAAATTTGGATTCCCAATTGGAACAAACACTATGCTGCTTTATTTTATCATACTACACGAGACAGCTCATATGAAAAGAATAATTAAATTAGGTAAGGATAAAGTGTTAGAGAGATTATCATTAACAGACTTTAATGATTTTTTTGAATATATTATTAATGAAGAATTAATTGCCGATAATTATGGTCGTTTAATTTATTATCTTTTAAACAAAAAGAAATATCCTTCTTATTACACACAGAATTTAGGTGACGCAAACAATAAAGAAAGATACAAACAAACTGCCAGAGGTTTTTACGGGCAAATACAAAATGATGAGACAAAATATAACAAACTTGTCAATAGATTTATAAAAAAAATATATTAAATGATTAAAATAAATGATATAATAGAAGGGAAGTTAAGTATGAACGCAAGTGGTTCTGCTTATTTGGTGAGTGAGAATATACCAAAAGATATTTACATACACAAATCTAAAACAAACAAAGCGTTACATTTAGATAAAGTTAAAATAGAGGTAATCCATGGACAAGGACGTTCTATAGAAGGCAAAGTAATTGAAATTGTAGAACGATTTAGAACAGAATTTGTAGGTACAATACAAATAAGTGAGAAGTTCGCTTTCTTTGTACCAGATTCAAATAAAATAATAATTGATTTCTTTATACCTTTGAATAAATTAAATGGTGCTATACATGGTCAAAAGGTTGTTGCAGCATTGACTGAATGGAAAGAAGACGCTAAGAACCCTAATGGTAAAATAGTTAGAGTTATTGGTAATTCTGGTGAACACGAAACGGAAATACATTCAATCTTAGAAGAATACGGATTACCTTATGATTTCCCAGATGATGTAATAGCAGAGTCTGAAGCAATATCAGAAGAAATACTACAATCTGAAATAGAGAAACGTAGAGATATGCGTGATGTGTTGACATTTACCATTGACCCACATGACGCAAAAGACTTTGATGATGCTTTAAGCGTTAAATGGGTTGACGGTGTATTGGAGGTTGGTGTTCATATCGCTGATGTGGCACACTACATGCGACCAGAAACTGAATTGGATAGAGAAGCGTTTGCTAGAGGAACTAGTGTTTACTTAGTGGATAGATGCGTACCAATGATACCAGAGAAGCTTTCTAACGGACTTTGTTCACTAAGACCACACGAAGATAAGCTTTGCTTTTCAGTGGTGTTTAAAATCGACCAAAATGGACGTGTGATGGATGAGTGGTTTGGTAGAACAGTAATACATTCTGACCATAGATTTACATATGAAGAAGCACAATCGATAATTGAGGTAGGTAAACTACCTAAAGATGCTATCGCTGAAGGTGAAACCTTAATATTTGAAAAATCTGGGTTAGGTTCTGTTGTTGGATGGGATAAAGCAACCAATTTAGGTAATGCTATATTGGTGTTGGATAAATACGCTAAGAAAATGCGTAAGGTAAGATTCACCAAAGGTTCTATATCGTTTGATAAACATGAAGTACGTTTCAAATTGGATGAAAATAACAAACCAGTTGACATTATATTTAAGGTTGGTAAGGATTCCAACAAATTGATTGAAGAATACATGTTATTGGCTAACAGACATGTTGCTCAGTTTATTAATCAAAAAGGTTTACCAATGGTTAACAGAGCACATGATAAGCCAGATGAAGCTAAATTAGAAAGTCTTAAAGATTTCATTCACCAATTTGGTTATGAGATTAAAGTTGACACACCAGAAGAAACAACTAAATCTTTGAATAAGTTGCTGCGTGATGTAAGAGGTACTAGTGAAGAAGAAATGATTACTAATCTTGTAGTTAGAACAATGCAGAAAGCTGATTATAGAACAAAGAATATTGGTCACTATGGTTTAGGTTTCAAACATTATGCTCACTTTACAAGTCCAATCAGACGTTATCCAGATGTTATTGTACATAGATTGTTAGCGTTGTATTTAGATGATACTAGAAAGACTAATCCTAACATTGCTAAATTAGATGGTAAGTGTACACATTTATCTGAAAGAGAGAAGAAAGCACAAAAAGCTGAACGTGATAGCATTAAGTTCATGCAATGTGTTTATATGTCAGATAATGTAGGTAAAGTTTACAAAGGTATGGTAACTAGTGTTGCTGAATTTGGGTTGTTTATTACTATCGAAGAGAATGGTTGTGATGGGTTAGTTAAATTATCTGACATAATGGGTGACACATTTGTTGCAGACACTGAAAATTATCGAGTTAAAGGTACTAAAACTGGTGCTTATTTACGTTTGGGGGATGAAGTTCATGTAGTTGTAACGTCTGTTGATATTGAGAAAAAGAACATTAATTTATCATTAATTAACCTATAGACTTTATTTTTTAAGTTTTATTTAGTATATTAGGGATTATGAATGATGTTATATTTATTTATCAATATTTAGATAAAAACTATACTGTTATTACTGGCAACCTTGATTATTTAATCAAGGATACTATAGATGATAAATCTATGGGGTTTTTAGATTTTAAAAAAGTTTTTATAAAAATATTTGGTGATTTTAAATCAAGTGAAGAATCATCAACATCTATTATCATTTTAAATTCATGGTTTAATAATAAAAAAAGAATTTTAAATAAAAAACTATTTGATTTATTTGATGAAGTTGATGATGGTAGTCTGAAAAGTCTTTTCCTATTAAATAAAATAAAAACTGTTTGTGATTCAGATTATAAATATGAATTTCACCATGATTTTATCACAAATGTGTTTATTGAATATTATAAAGATAAATACATGTTGCATAAATTAGAGAATTATGTTAAGACATTCAATACTGATTTTGGAAGTGTTAAAATGATGAACGATTTTCAAGATGATTTTATTTTAGAACATGAAAAAATAATATCATTCGCAAAAGAATATCTAAATAATTGGTATAGTGAAACTGTTATTGGTAGTAAAGTTAAAGATTTACTATCACAATTAGTATTGACACTAGGCTCTAGAAACTGGGTAGTAACTTGGATTGGTCATGGACCATTCAGCAAAAAAAGATTATTAGAAAAATTCATAAACGAAAGTACATATCATCATGATTACATATTAAATATGTATGAAAAATGGTATGAAGATGCAGTTATTGACGCATCTGAAAGAGTCATGGGAAGAAATCTAGGCATCTTTTCAAGTGACAGAATAACATTTCAATAAAACTAAAATATGAAAACTATTATTAAAAAATTATTAATCATAACCTTATCAATAGCATTACTATCATTTGATAATAAATCTGAACATCACTGCAAAGCAACGTGGTATGATACAGCACCACACCCAAGAGTGCATAGAAGCTATTCAACAGCAGCATTTAACATTTATCCAAGAGGAACATATTTATCAGTAACCAATAAAACCAATGGTAAAGTTGATACTGTTATGATAACTGATATTCATGGTAAAGGTATTAACCACATTGATTTGAGTTTGAATTCATTTAAAAAGATTGCAAACCCAAAGATTGGTGTTATAAACGTTATAGTTAAAAAGTTATAAAATGAAACATTTCCTAATCGATATCGATGGAACTATATGTGATGATATAAAGAATGAAGATTCACATTTATACATAATAGCAAAGCCGATAGAAGGTTCTATTGAACAAATAAATAAATGGTATGATGAAGGTCATACCATTACTTTTTTCACTGCACGTGAAGAAAAAGATAGAGGTCTGACAACATTTTGGTTAGATAAATATAAAATTAAATACCATGGTCTTATAATGGACAAACCTAGATGCGTCAACGATGATGATGAATACGTTTGGATTGACAACAGACCAGTTAGAGGTATTACCTATAAAGGTATCTGGGGTAATCTTAAAGAAGTTGTAAAAAAGATTTTAACTTTTGGTGATTAAAAATTGTTTTATTAAAAATTTATTCATACATTTGTAGAAACTAAATTATATTATATGAAGTATTCAATTAGAATTAGCGGATATGGTTCTGAGATAACCATAGGTGCCGTTTCAGAAGAAGAAAAAGCAATCCTTTCAAATACAGAAAAGGACTTACAAGAACTTGTATTTGAAGACCTAGAAGAAGTTTGTGGTTGGAGTGAGATTGATGACCAATTCCATTGCTTTGGTGCAACAACACCTTTTACAATTACAATTGAAGATGAAGAAGGTAAAGAGTTATATAAAATAGATGAAGAAAATATCTATGAATATGACACAGAAGAATTCTCATTGGTTGAGAATGAGTATCCAGAAATTGATGCAACTCAAGACTTATTAATTTGTTACAGTGGTGAGAAAGGTTCTTTCTTTCTAGGGTACGTTGAATTAGAAGGTGAGTTTGACATAACAAAATTAAAAATAGTTTTCTCCGATGTTGAAGTTGGTGATTTTTTCTATTTTGGTGACATTATTTCTAATGTTCTTTACGATGGTGAAGAATTAGATAATTGGGGTGGTGATACTAGTGGTAAATCGTTTGATGTTCTTAAAAATTTTTAACATGAGTTTATTAGATAGTTTTAAAAATACTTTTTTGTATTGTGATAAATACAAAACACATTCAGAAGCAGTAATCATTGCTTGTTATTTTAACCCACAAGGTAATCCTTATAGGAAAATAGCGTTCAATAAGTTTTATGAATCAATTAAACATTTGAACCATAGAATAATTGAGTGCGTGATTGGTGATGCTGAAGCAGAATTACCAGAGAACAAATACATAAGCAGAGTTCATACATCTAATTTACTTTGGCATAAAGAATCTTTATTGAATAAAATCATATCTGAATTACCTAAAAAATTTAAATATGTGTTTTGGTTAGATACTGATGTTTTGTTTACAAACAAAAAATGGTTAGTTGAAAGTGTTGAATCATTAAAAACTAACAAAATATTACAACCATTTGAATATTGTGTTCATTTGGAAAAAGATTTGTATCAACCATTGTTTGATGTGGAAAAAGAAAAGAAATTTGTGGGTAATCCTACAACTAGACATCCAAAGATGTGGAGAAGTTTCT
>Ga0114968_10003274_pt1 | contig 12177 bp, 10 predicted proteins | sample M_130807_EF_Meta_FD_87020 | JGI IMG/M metagenome (GOLD analysis project Ga0114968, IMG submission 87020) | Freshwater microbial communities from Lake Montjoie, Canada to study carbon cycling - M_130807_EF_MetaG | ecosystem: Environmental > Aquatic > Freshwater > Lake | place: Lake Montjoie... | reverse complement strand
CGTGGTGCAAGCGCTGGTAGGCGCACCGCCCTTGGAAGCCAAGGACGCAGAGTATGGCGGCACAGCCAAGCAGATCGAAAAGCTGATGCTCGGCCCCATTGAAGTGCCTGTGGACAACGCGCTCAATGCGCCGGTCCCTTTTCGGGGGGCGGCGCACAGCTTTACCTATGTTTCGGCGATCGACGTGCTGCAGGGGCGGGCCGTACCGGCCCAATTGAAAGACCGTATCGTCCTGATCGGGACGTCAGCCACCGGTTTGGCCGATCTGGTGACGACGCCGGTCGGGGTGAGTTTTCCGGGGGTCGAGGTGCACGCGAACCTGATTACCGGCATGTTGGATGGCCGCGTGCTGCAAGCGCCCGCCTATGCACAGGGAGCGGAAATGCTGTCGGTGCTGTTGCTGGGCTTATTGATGGCGCTGGGGGGTACGTGGCTCAAAGCAGCCCACACCATCGGCTTGTTCACGATTGGCTTGGCGGGCACTTTGGCTCTGAACATGGGCCTGTTGATGGGCCAGCAGCTCCTACTGCCCTTGGCGGCGCCCCTGGCTTGCTTATGCAGCGTGTTTCTCTTTCAGATGGCCTACGGTTATTTCGTCGAAGCACGGGGCAAACGGCAAATCTCAGAGCTTTTTGCCAACTACGTGCCGCCCGAGTTGGTCGAAAAAATGGCCCAAGACCCGCAAGCATTCACCATGGCCCCGGTCGAGCGGGAGCTCACCGTGCTGTTTGCCGATGTGCGGGATTTCACGTCGATCTCAGAACGACTGAGCCCCGACGCACTGTCCGAGCTGATCAACGCCTACCTCACGGCCATGAGCGAGGTGATCCGTGACGGCCACCACGGCACCTTGGACAAATACATCGGCGATGCTGTCATGGCCTTTTGGGGTGCGCCCGTGCCCAACCCCAACCATGCAGAACATGCCGTGCGCGCCGCACTGGCCATGCAGCGGGCGGCCGCGCACCTGAACGCCGAGTTCATCACCAAAGACTGGCCGCAACTGCACATCGGCATCGGGCTCAATACTGGGCTGATGCGGGTTGGCGACATGGGCTCCAAAATACGCCGGGCCTACACGGTGATGGGAGACGCCGTCAACCTCGGTTCTCGCCTGGAAGGACTCACGAAGGTGTATGGCGTGCACATTCTGGTTGGCGAACAAACGCGGGCGATGCTGCCGGGCTGGCTGTGCCGCGAGGTAGACCGGGTCCGCGTTAAAGGCAAAGACCACGCGGTCGCTATCTTTGAGCCGCTGGGCCCGATGGCCGACGTTGACCCTTCGGTGCAGCAGGAAATATTGCAATGGCAGCGCGCCTTGAAGGCCTACCGGGGTAGTGACTGGACGGGCGCCGCGCACTTGCTTCAAGAGCTGCTGGTCGCCCATCCAGCGTCGGGCTTGTACCAGTTGTTCAGCCAGCGGGTCGAGCACTTTATGCAAACGCCGCCACCCGGCGACTGGGACGGATCAACCAAGTTTGACGTGAAGTAGGCGGCCTCGAAAGACCGTCGACAAGCCCCTACTCTTCGGCGGCCGCAGGAATCTTCTTTTCTAAGCCAAGTTCTTGGATTTTGCGGGTAATGGTGTTGCGGCCGATGCCCAATTTTTGTGCCGCTTCAATCCGTCGGCCCTTGGTGTTGGTCAATGCCGCCTGAATCAGGCGCGCCTCAAAGCGCCGGGAAAGCGTATCCCACACTTCAGCATAGCCGCTGCGCAGCAAGGTCAACGCCTCGTCTTCAAGCTCCAACTCCCAACCCGTCAGAGGACCCGTGCTGACCGAAGGTTGCGCCTCCGACATCGCACCAGGCCACGCCAAAACCGGTTCTTGATGGTCTGGAGCCGGTGGCAGGGGCATCGCCAGGGCTCCAGGCGTCTGCGACAAGGCAGCGGCCAGCGAATTGACTGCCGAAACCACAGGCCCAGGACCCGCGTCGCCTGCGAACGCGCTGCGGGCAATGCCGAACTCAGGGGGCAGGTCTTTGGGTTCGATCACCTGCGCTGGTGCCATGACGGTGAGCCAGTGACAAATGTTTTCGAGCTGACGCACATTGCCAGGAAAGGCGAAATTCTCGAGCGCCACCACAGCGCTGTCGGCGATGCGCTTGGGCTCCACACCCAGTTGCTTGGCACTGTGTTGCAGGAAATGCCGCGTCAGCATGGGAATGTCCTCACGACGCTCGCGCAACGCAGGCAGGCGCAAGCGAATGACGTTGAGCCGATGGTACAAATCTTCGCGAAACACGCCCTCTTTAACGCGTTGCTCCAGGTCTTGGTGGGTCGCTGCTATCACGCGCACATTGGTCTTCACCGCACTGTGCCCGCCGACGCGGTAAAAGTGACCGTCGCTCAACACCCTCAAGAGGCGGGTCTGCAGCTCAAACGGCATGTCACCAATTTCATCCAGGAAGAGCGTGCCCTCATCAGCCTGCTCAAAGCGACCTCGGCGCTGGGCCTGAGCACCGGTAAAGGCTCCGCGCTCATGCCCGAATAACTCACTTTCGAGCAAGTCTTTTGGAATGGCCGCGGTATTGATGGCCACAAACGGGCCGCTGGCACGCGGGGAGTGCTTGTGCAGTGCGCGCGCCACCAACTCCTTGCCGGACCCCGACTCTCCGGTAATCATGACGGTGACGTTGCTTTGGCTCAGGCGTCCAATGGCGCGAAACACATCTTGCATCGCGGGCGCTTGCCCGAGCATCTCGGGCGTCTCGCTGATGCGCTCTTCGGACACCTCTTCGCGCTGGCTCTCCTGCACGGCGCGACGAATCAGCTCTAATGCTTTGGGCAAATCAAAAGGTTTGGGCAGATACTCAAACGCCCCTCCCTGAAAAGCGCTCACCGCGCTGTCCAAGTCGGAGAATGCGGTCATGATGATCACCGGCAATCCCGGATGGCGGGCCTTTACTTTTTCAAGCAAATCCAACCCGGAACCGCCGGGCATACGAATGTCGCTGACCAAAATTTGAGGCGCGTTTTCATCCGTGGCGTCTTCCAACGCAGACAACACGTCCCGCGGGTTGGAAAAGCTGCGGGTGGGCAGTTGTTCCCGCAACAAAGCCTTCTCCAGTACAAACCGGATGGACTGGTCATCGTCTACGATCCAAATCGGCTTCATGTCGGGCGCTTTCTTCAAGTTGGGCAACTAAGGGAGCGGAATCAGTATTTTGAAATCCGTTCGGCCTGGCACGCTCTCGACTTCGATCTGGCCATGGTGTTGCTGCACAAACGTTTGTGCCAGCGTCAAGCCCAGGCCAGAGCCTCCTTCCCGGCCAGATACCAGGGGATAAAAGATGCGCTCCTTGATCGAATCTGGCACGCCAGGTCCGTTGTCAATGACATGCAATTCCAATGCCAGCCGGTAGCGTGTTTTGCCAAACGTGATCTGGCGCGCCACCCTGGTACAAAAAGTTAATCCCGCGTCCCCCTGCGCAATCCTGTCCGACAGCGCCTGACAAGCGTTGTGCGCAATGTTCAGCACCGTTTGGATCAACTGTTCCCGGTCACCTCGGAACTCCGGGATGGAAATGTCATAGTCCCGCACCACGCGCAGCCCTTTGGGGAACTCTGCCAGGATCAGCGAACGCACGCGTTCACACACCTCATGGATGTTGACATCGCCCACCATGTGGGGACGGCGGTGCGGTGCAAGCAGCCGGTCCACCAACGTTTGCAGGCGGTCGGCCTCTCGAATGATGACTTGTGTGTATTCGGTGAGTTCGGTGGAGTCGATCTCCATCTCCAGCAACTGTGCGGCGCCGCGAATCCCGCCCAGCGGATTCTTGATCTCGTGGGCCAGATTGCGAATCAGTTCTTTGTTGGCCTGGGCGCGCTCGGCCAGACGCTCTTCCCGGTCCTGGCGGGTTTGTTGCTCCAAGGGCACTAGCTCCACCACATAGTGCAGTCCGTCCTCAGCGTCGGTCACGATCACGTGCACCGGTAAGGATTCCATCCCGACCCGACGCAGGTAGGCGTCGTAGCGCATAGCGGCAAACGCATTTTGGGTGGCCCCCGAAATCGCCTCGCGCAGGGCGCGTGGGTCACTAAATACGTCCGACAGCAGGGATCCGACGATCGCACGGCGGGAGATTCCCAGGCTATCTTCCAGGGCCGCGTTCGAAAATACCACCTTGGTGTCGACACGCACCACCGCGATCAGGCTGGCCAGCAAGTCAAAAGTTTGAAATGTCAACGCAGGCTCCATGCACCAATCAACGGCTTGCCGCCACGCCAAGCCGCCCAATTTCCCGGCGAATGCTGGCGATGTCGGCCTCATTGCGTTGAATATTTGCCTTCATTTCCTGAATACGGTCGAGGTATTTTTGGTGGTTCCGCGATTCGGCGCCCATTTTCTCGGGTTCGCCGTTGTTGTATTCCTTGAGCAGCTCCGCTTGGCGGGACTGCGCTTTTCTCAGTTCTGCCTCCAAAATGAATCGGGCGTCTGCGTCCTTGGTGCGCTGCGAGTCCGTGACAGTGGCGCTGGGCGGGGAGGACGCCAGGGGTGCTGCTGTGACAACCGGCGCCTTGTAGGCCGGAAGGATGGTCACATTGGCATGGGCAATCACCGTGCACTTTGCCAGGTTTGCGGCAGGCGGCATGTTGGTGTATTCGTTGCCACACCGGTAAATCTGGTCTTGTGCTCCGGCCATCCCACTCGCCAATCCCAACAAGGCTACCCACACAAATTTCACCATCGCAGCTGCTCCTGAAAACGAAAAAGACGGCCAGGGCCGTCTTTTCCAAGCGATCCTTCTGCGTCCATACTACCCCAGGCGCTTGAAGCGCGAGGGCTAGTCGTCCACAAAAAGACGAGCAATTACAGCGAGTAGTACATATCAAACTCGATGGGGTGGGTCGACATGCGCAGGCGTGTGACTTCGGCCATTTTGAGTTCGATATAGGCGTCCAACATGCTGTCGGTGAATACGCCGCCCTTGGTCAGGAAGGCGCGGTCAGCGTTCAGGCAGTCCAGTGCCTGGTCCAGGCTGTGGCAGACGGTAGGCACCAATGCATCCTCTTCGGGCGGCAAGTGGTACAGGTCTTTGGTCGCTGCCTCTCCGGGGTGAATCTTGTTCTCTACGCCGTCCAAACCGGCCATCATCAGCGCTGAGAAGCCCAGGTAGGGGTTCATCAATGGATCGGGGAAACGCGCTTCGATACGGCGTCCTTTGGGGTTTGCCACAAAAGGAATGCGGATCGACGCCGACCGGTTGCGCGACGAATACGCCAATTTGACCGGCGCTTCGTAGCCAGGAACCAGACGCTTGTAGCTATTGGTGCCGGGGTTGGTGATGGCGTTGAGCGCACGGGCGTGCTTGATGATGCCGCCGATGTAGTACAGCGCAAAGTCAGACAGACCCGCGTAGCCGTCACCCGCGAACAAGTTTTTGCCATCTTTCCAGATGGACTGGTGCACGTGCATGCCCGATCCGTTGTCGCCGACGACGGGCTTGGGCATGAAGGTGGCCGTTTTGCCATAGGAATGGGCCACGTTTTGAACCACATACTTCAGGATCTGGGTCCAGTCAGCGCGTTCAACCAAGGTGCTGAAACGGGTACCGATTTCGTTTTGACCTGCTCCCGCCACTTCGTGGTGGAACACTTCAACGGGAACGCCCAACGATTCGAGGATCAGGGACATTTCAGCGCGCATGTCTTGCGTGCTGTCCACAGGAGGCACCGGGAAGTAGCCGCCCTTGACGGTCGGGCGGTGGCCTTTGTTACCGCCGTCCATTTTGGTTCCGGTGTTCCAGGGGGCTTCGACTTCGTCAATCTTGAAGAAGGTGCCCGACATGTCCGTGTTCCAGCGGACATCGTCAAAGATGAAAAACTCTGGCTCAGGACCGAAAAAGGCGGTATCGCCAATGCCGGAGGCTTTGAGGTAGGCCTCGGCCCGCTTGGCAATCGAGCGGGGGTCGCGGTCATAGGCCTTGCCGTCGCTGGGCTCGACCACGTCGCAGCTCATGAACAGGGTGGTCTCTTCGAAGAAGGGATCGATGTTGGCGGTATTGGGGTCGGGCATCAGTTGCATGTCCGATGCCTCAATGCCCTTCCAACCGGCGATCGACGAACCGTCAAACGCGTGGCCCGATGTGAACTTGTCTTCGTCAAAATGAGAAATGGGCACGCTCACGTGCTGCTCTTTACCACGGGTGTCGGTGAAGCGGAAGTCAACAAACTTGACTTCGTTTTCTTTCACCATCTTCATCACATCTGCGACGGTCTTGGCCATCAAATACTCCTGTTGCACGGTTGTAAAAAGTGTTGCACCAAATTCCTTGCAGCTTTTATGCCAAAAAACTGCAGGCGCAAGGATTTGTCTAATCCACCCGCTATTTTGCCCTGAGACAGCGCATTTTTTTAATGCTCATCCGGAAACTAAGCCCCAACCCGATGAATTCAAAGCAATTTTGCACGCTTATGGTGCATCCCGAGCGCTCCAATAGCAGTTATTTGGTGCCGCGCACCAATTCAGGGCCCAGCACGCATTCAAAACGAGCCAGACCAGACTTCAACGCTTCAAACGCCGGCGCTACCAGCGCGGCATCGCCCTTGACGCCGAGTTCGATGTGACGCCCATAGATGGGATGATCCACGCTCGGCAGACTGAACACCTTGACGGATTGGCTGCGCTCTATTTCTTCCATCAACGGAGTGAGTGTCGCCTCCATGGCGCCCAACACAATCACCGACATCTCCGTCCACTGTGTCCGGTTGAAATGCTGCGCGTAGTGCGTGTCCAGCACCCATTCAACCATCGGCCAGGCCATCACAGGAAACCCGGGCACAAAGTGCACTGCCCCGCCACCTATTCCACGGCAGCTAAAGCCGGGAATTTTGTTGTACGGGTTCGGAATGATGTCTGCCGAGGCGGGAAACATGCCCATGTTGAGGCGATGCACGTTGTCAGAGCGCTCGGGCTCAAACGGGTGGCCATTTTCAAGCGCAATATCCTGCATTCGCTCATAAATCAGGTCCCGCGCACGGGGATGCAGCGCCAGTTCCTGCCCCAATGCGCGGGCGGCGCATTGGCGGGTATGGTCGTCCGGGGTGGCGCCGATACCGCCAAATGAAAACACCCCATCGCCCGAGCCCAGTGCCACCGCCAGGGTGGCGGTGATGCGCTCGGGGTCGTCGCCGACGTAGTGGGCGTAGGCGACTGACAAACCACGGTCGCCGAGCAATTTGATCGCCTGCGCCAGGTGTTTGTCGGCACGTTTGCCCGAAAGAATTTCGTCGCCAATGATGATGAGGCCAAAGTTCATAGATTCCCCAAAGGTAGGCTGGGCTCGGGTGGGGTCGGCTTGGGCGCGGGTTCATGGCGCAGCCTCTCCAACGCGTCCAGGCAAAAATGGACAAACCACAGCGATGAAAATACAAAAATCAGGGTGTAGATCCAGATAGACAGGGGCAACAGCAGGGGCGCCATGGCCAGCGTCATCAAACCCATCGACCAAAGCAAGCTGGGAGCGGCACCCATCAACCCGACCACCAAACCCATTGCCAGCAATGGCTTGCGGTGTTGAAGCAACAAGGCCCGCCGCTCCAGCGCCGTGGCATGCGTGGCCAAGGCATCAAAGGCCATGATGCGACCGGTGAGCCAACCCCATATGAGCGGCGGCAGCACCAGTACCAAGGGTGGCACCACCCACATCGGCGCAGACGCCACCATGGCCAGCAGCGCAAGCAAAGACGATCCCACGGACCACGCCACACTGGCCAGGAAAGAGGCTCCGTGCTGCCGCACCAGCGCAGGAAATCGCCTCTGCGCGACCAGGCTCACCAACCTGGGGGTCATCACAAGCGACACCAGCAGCAAGGTACAAATCACCATCACCGGAGTCACCAGCACAATCAGCACCAGCGACACCAGCATGCCCTTGACGCCGCCCATCCCCACCGCGTCAAGCCAGGCGCCCGCGGTACTGAGCAGGACAGAAGACTCCAACCAGTGGCCCAACCCTGCGAGTGCGTCCTGCCAATAAAAGTGCGCCAAAACACCACTCGCCGCCATCAGCAACACCACTGGCACGGACGACAAAAGCACGACTTTGGGATGAAGGCAATAGGCAGCGGCTCGCCAAAAAGAGGCCACCATCAGCCGCATGGTGGAGACCAAAGTCGCTTCAAACCCTGCCATTGCTGAGACCAAAAACCTTTGCCGTAATCGACGCCTTGTTCGACCTGGTTGCGCACTCCGGTGGGGGCAAATTGGACCGTAAAGTCGGCGGTGCCAAACCAGATATCCCACCAAGGGAAAAGCACACCAAAATTGTGTCCACCCAGCACCGTTTGGTCCGCATCGACCCCGTTGGGGTGGCTCTCATGTCCGATGCCGATGCTGTGGTGCAGTCGGTGAAACCGCGGGCTGACCAAGAGCCGCTCGCCCCAGCGCCCAAACCAAACTCTCAAGTTCGCGTGCTGCAGGCTTTCACTGAGCTGGGCGATGGCAATGATGGCAACAAACTGCCCCGGCGCAACCCCGATGGCCAGCGCAGCGACCGCCAGAAAAAGGTCACGCAGCAGGTCGTCAAGCAAATGGTTGCGGTTATCGCTCCACATGGTCATCTGGCGCTGGGCATGGTGCAGTGCGTGCAGCTGCCACCACCAGCCAAAATGGTGCTGTGCGCGGTGAAACCAGTAGTTCAAAAAGTCAAAGACCACCAAGTACACCAGCATGCTGACCCAAGGCAGGTCGGTCAGTCCGGGCCACACATCGTCGAGTTGCAGCGTCGGCAAACCATGAGAACGCAAGATTCCCATCGCACTGTCAACCCAGGGGTCCAGCGTAAAAAACATCACCAACCGGAAAAAGCCCAATCGGTGGATCACCGTGTAAAGCACGTCGGTGCGCACGGTGGCCCGGTCCGTCACCGTTTCAACGGGTTTCCATTGCTCCAGGGGACCGATCACCAACAGGATCACCGCAAGTTGCAGCATGCCGACCAAAAACCATCCGGTACCGGCATATCCCTGGTCAAGGAACCCCGCCACTCCAGACGCAAACATGACCGGCTGGACCCATGATTCAAACAGCCAGCCCTGCGCCACGGCAAACCAATCTGCGAGCATGTCCATCGTCGCCGCCTAGCCTTTGTGTTGGGCCATCCAGCCCTGGTACGCAGGATGGCGGCGCAAGGTCTCAAAACAAAAGCCCTTGGCCTGTAGACCGACGATCAAGGGCTCCAGCACCGCGGGCGCCCACGGATCTTTGCGGGACCAGATGCCAAGATGGGCCATCAAAATGTCGCCGCTGCGGACATCGCGCAAGGCCTTTTGAAGCAAAGCATCGTTGGGGAATTTGTCACTGGCCAATTCGTCACCGAGAAAGCCCGCGTCGGCCCATGCCACGTGGGCAAAGCCACAAGACCGTGCGGCCGCCAGCAAAGCGGGCGAGGTCTTGCCCCCCGGCGCGCGAAAGAGGGGCAGCGCTGGCTGCTGCGTCAGTACCTGCAGGCGGTCGGACGACCGTTTGATCTGCGCGCAATACTGCTCGGCACTCAGGTTCATCACCTTTCCGGCTAAGGGCCCTGCCGTCGCTTGCATACGAAACTGCGGCTGGCTGCTCTTGGCGCCGTCCGCACGCCAGTACACGTGGTCAAAGGTGTGCGAGGCAAATGCATGGCCTTCGCCAGCGCGCTCACGCCACCAAGGGGCCCAGTGCTCGCCTAAGCTGCCATCGCCGGTTTTGGTGGCCTCGTTGGCAGCAAAAAAAGTGACCTTCACCTGATGGCGTGCCAACACATCGGCAATCAGGGGCGCGACTTCCATGTGCCCGGTGTCAAAGGTCAGATACAGAGGCTTGCTGCATCCCGCAGCGGCCGGACTCGCGCTTATCGGTGCAGACACCAACCCTATCGCCACCGCCAGTATCGCGCGCAAGGGGTGCGGAGCTCGCAGCTGCATGGGGGCTCAGGTCAACCCGCTTTACCGCGGTGCGTGGTCCAAAGTCCAAACGCCGTGCGGCGACTTGCCCACGGACACTTGGCGCACCACTTTGCGTGTAGTGGTGTCAATGACGGTTAGTTTTTTGATCCAGCGCGAGGCCACGTAGATATACCGTCCGTCGGCAGACAGGTCCATGCAATCTGGCCCTCCGGGGGCCGGAAACTGGTCTACCACGGCCAGTGCCTGGAAGTCGATCTTGCTGATGGTGTTGGCCACCCGGTTGCTGACGAGAACGTGGCGCTTGTCCCCCATGCTGCGGAAAGCATGCGCCGCGGCGCCGGTCGGAATAGTTTTCACGAGTTTGGGAATTGCAGTGCTGACGTCGTAGACCTCGACGCCGGTTCCTCCGGTCATGCCGACCAGCAACAACTTATCGTCCGGCGTACCAAAAACGTCGGCGGGCAGAGAGCCGGTCTTGGTGCGCCACTTGATGGTTTCGGTGGCCAAGTCGATGGCCACCAACTCATCGCTTTCCTGCATGCTGGCGTAGGCCGTGGTGCTTTTGCTGTCAATCCACACATGGCTAGGCGTTTTTCCGGTCGGAATACGCTTGGACAGCGTCAGGTCCGTGCCGTTCCAACGGTACAGGTCTACATGATTGAGGCGGTTTCCGACGGTCACCAACCATTTCATGTCCGGCGAAAAGCGGAGCTGATAGGGGTCTAGGATGCCGCGCACCGTGCGTTGCACTGCGGCAGTCTTCGGGTCCACAAACAGCAGGGAGTCGCCTAGCGCATTGGCAATGATGAGTGACTTTTCGTCAGGCGTCAGGTAAAGGTGGTGCGGCTCTTTGCCGGTATGAAAACGCTGTGTCTCCTTCCAGGTCACCGGGTCGATCACGCTAACGCTGGCATCCTGAGAGTTGAGGACAAAAACCGGCGGCGGAGCCTCCGCGGCGTTGGCGCCGGCACACAAAACCCAGGACGCAACCGCCAGTAAACGTTTCAAAAGATTCACAACTGCCTTATTTCTCAATGCTTTTGCCGATGCGGCATGGGACAAGTGTAGCGGCGGGCTGCGGGTTATCCCTTGACCGCGCTAGAGCCCTCAGGGTCCTTGAGGTCCTTTTTGTCCTGGATCAAGCCGACACCCGGACCAGGTCCGCCGCGGTGAGCCAGCGCCACTGGCCGGGTGCCAGGTCATCGGGCAGGGACAGCCCGCCAATTTGGGAGCGGTGCAGCGCTTCCACGCGGTTGCTGACCGCCGCCACCATGCGTTTGACTTGGTGGTATTTGCCTTCGGTTAGGGTCAAGCGCAAATGGAATTCAGAAACGGCCTCGCACGCGGCGGCGCGCACCGGCTTGGGATCGTCGTCCAGCACCACGCCCGACAACAGCTTTTCTACCTGGCGTGGGTCGAGCGCATGCTTGACGGTGACTTCGTACACCTTGGCTACGTGGTGCCGGGGCGAGCTCATGCGGTGAATGAACTTGCCATCGTCGGTCAAAAGCAGCATGCCGGTGGTGTCTTGGTCCAGCCGTCCCACGGCCTGCACCCCCTGAACCGCCGCCTTTTGCGGACGCAATCGCAGGGGCGATGGCAGCAAGGTGTAAACGCTGGGGTAAGTCGACGGTTTCTGGGAACACTCGGTTCCCGCCGGCTTGTTGAGCACCACATAGGCCTTCTCAAAATACGGCCAATCCGCACCCTGTACCCGAAAACGCAGTCCAGCGGCCTCAAACTCCGCGCTCGCTTCCTTGCAGACCACGGGCGAAGCGCCCTCGCCTGCCTCGTAGACCTGAACCAAACCTTGTTGAATCAGGCCGGCACACACTCGCCGGGTACCAAACCCTTGGCTGTAAAGAATCTCTTGAAGTTGCATCGTCCAAGTATCGCAGGGCGCCCCGTGACCTACGAGCCCTCGAAGCGGCCGGATGGGGTTACGCTAGCGGCTTAGCCCAGCGTCTGGCTACTTGCGGTGTCGCGTTCAAACTGCGCGACTGCCGCATCGGTCACGGCGTCGCGTGACCAGGCCGCCAGACTGGCCGGCGGTAAAGTGGCCGCGGCAGCCCCCAAGCCCATCAGCCGCGAGAGCACATCGGGTGTTTTGATACTGGCGGCGAGCAGTTGCGGGCCAGGCCGCGGCTGGGTGCTGATTTGAGTGGTCACACAGGCCTGCATCAAGGACCACACGTCACGCCCGCCCTGTGTCGTATCGGCAGCCAGCCGGCCGATGTAGGGCGCCACGTAGCGCGCGCCCATGGCATGCGCCCAGAGCAACTGCACCGGGT
>Ga0114968_10003273_pt1 | contig 12178 bp, 12 predicted proteins | sample M_130807_EF_Meta_FD_87020 | JGI IMG/M metagenome (GOLD analysis project Ga0114968, IMG submission 87020) | Freshwater microbial communities from Lake Montjoie, Canada to study carbon cycling - M_130807_EF_MetaG | ecosystem: Environmental > Aquatic > Freshwater > Lake | place: Lake Montjoie... | reverse complement strand
CGGATTTGCATGCGTATCGTATTTCAGCAGTAAAAGCTAAAACTATAGGCGCTGTTCAGCGTCACATGAAAATTTCGGCAATGGACTGCAATATTAATATTGCAGGATTGCTAATCAGAGATACAGGTGAAGGATTGCCTACACGTAATATTACGGATAGTGAGCGCAAGCAGACAAGTAAATACCCCTTAGGCGATAATAAGTATTCAAGCACATGCGATTATTTAGCTGATTGTGATTATAACTGTATGGTTAAAGTAAAGGAATCTGAAGACAAAGACATCAAGACCTATACATATAGTGATGCGCAAAAGCGGCTACTACAGAAAGAGGCGCAGTTAAAAGAGATTTTCTCTAGAGACGATATTGCCTATCCTATTGAGGAGATTCGCAGGAAAGTGTATAAGGACTTGCCATGGGAGATTGTTTCGCGCGCTCTTGTGCATATTTTGGAAAGTCCCTCCTTTATAATCCAGCGTAAAGATGGAATTTCTGGACGCCTTATTTTGCAAAATAACTATTTATTATTTCAGCCTATTGGCGTTAGAGCGCGTCAGATTCCTCTTGCTTACCGCTATTCGCGTGTTTACAAATTTCTACCAAGAGACAGCGTTGCACCAGTACGCGGTTCAATTCTGGGCTTAGAAGCAGAGGTCGCTAAAGTTGGACCAGCCGCACCGGTTGAAGAATCGGCAGACCCCGTTGCATCATTTGAATCTTGGATGGAATGTGTCGACGAAGTATTAAAAGCGGCTAAGAAGAAGGGTGCGTCTGCTAAAAGCGTGTCCGAAGGCTTTGCACCACCACCGTCCAAAGAGTCAGCATACCAGACAAAGGCTTGGGGATGGCTTTTGTATCATTTCCGCGACCACGCTTCAATTAGAGCAGCTGCTGCACAGTTCTGGACTGAGCGCGCTTGGTCTTCTGCTGAACGAAAGGAGGTTTTAGAACGTATAATAAAAGACGGCGTGGAAGGATTTAATAAGGATATTATAGCTTCTGTTAATAAGGATATTTTCAAGATAGATAAAGTTGTGGGCTTCAAATGGGTCAATCCAACTGCTAATGCTCTTGAATCATATTGCCAAATTGATGGGGCTGTTAGTGCCTGCGCCTCCAGTTTTGTAGCACTGAGTGATAAGAAAATGGGTGTACCCATTGATATCAGGGGTGAAACTGGTGACCTGTTCGGATTTTTGGTACCACGTAAAGATAATACTATCGTTTTCAAGACGCTTGATAAAAAAGGCACTAAGAAAATTATGGGTGCGGTAGGTTCTGATTGTTCTGTTGCTAGCGATTTGACGGGTCACAGAGGACGCATTAGAGATACGCAGAATGCTATTAGAGCATCGGCGCCAGCACTTGTCAAGTACCTAATTGATGATACCGACAGTGCTGAGGCGCGTGATGAAAAGGGGCGGGCGGGGCGCCAGGAAAATATGACATTTAAACACGTTGATGATTTTAGCCATATTTATGTATGTATGTATATGGAGACGTTGTTGCGATTGCTTGATACGGAGGAAACAAAGGGCTTACGCTGGTTCCTTAATGCGGTTGAGGCTGCGCGCGCAGGGTTGAAAGGGCGTTGATTTGTGCTGTCAAATAGTTACGTTAATAATATCTTTTAAAGATGCTATTAATGTAAATTCGGTACTAGACGGTAATTAGTTCAACTGCTCTATCATAATATCCTCTAAAAATACAACATAATCGCGTATAGCGCAATCATCTGTATATTTATGATATGCCCTTAAAGCGTACACTAGGTTCTTGGCATTATTTTCTACAATATCCGACTTGCCAAATTGGGATTCATAAAGCGATACAATTTCTTTTACTGAATCATTTTTAATCCAATCACTGAAATCTATAGGCTTAAGAGAGCGTAACATAGTATCTATTTTTGCCGTAAGTGATTTGACTGCTACGTTTGACATAATTTTATCTGTATTTTTATTTTTATTATTTTGAAAAAACGCGCAACTGAGCAGCAAAACGTTAAAACTTGAAGGAACCTTTCATTTCACTGATTAGAGCAAAATGTATAAGCCTGTTTTACTTGAAGAGCGGGTAAGCCTAAATCCAAGTGATACCGCCAACAAGGCAACAGTTACTACAGGCGACTATATTGAAAGCACGCTTCTTAACCGCCTAAAAACAAAGATTGAGGGAAAGTGCATTTCTTCGGGATTTGTAAAGCCCGATTCTTTGACAATTCTCCATCGCAGTATGGGTACAGCAGAAAACGGGCGCTTCACAGGTAACTGGATTTACTATGTCAAACTGAAGTGTGACGTATTTCACCCTGAAACTAATACTCCTGTCACGTGCAAGGTGATTAAGGTAAATAAGATGGGCGCGTATGTTGTTTTCGATGAGGCTATGCGTGTGCTGCTACCCCGCGACCTTCACATCGGTAATGAGGCGTTTGATGCTTTGAAGACAGATGACACGGTTGTTGTAAATATCCTGCGCTCACGTTTCCAAACAAACGACCCGTTTATTAGTTCTGTTGGCATGTTTCAGTCCCGGACTGCATCAGCCCCTGAAGAGGAAGCCGCGTAATATAATCGAAGAAAGGTTCCCAGGTCATTTTAATGGATACTAAAGAATACGAACGTAGACGCCTATTTCTTGATTCTTTCAAGAAACTGCACAACGCGGAGTACATTGATATTGTAAAGATACTACGGCGTGAAGAGGTTGATTTTTCTGAAAACTCCAATGGTATTTTTTTTGATGTTGCGAAACTCAGTCAAACCACATTCAATGCTCTTGAAAAGTATATGGATTTTGTGCACACAAATCGTAAAGAGCTAGCTGAAAGAGAGACGCTCATAAATACTTTACAAGTTCACAAGTAAGGCATCTAAAGTAGCAACGCGTTTATTAAGTAGTTAAATATGCAAGGTACGGTTCGTGACACACAACCCGTATATTGGAATGATATTGAAAAGGTTATTCTTACAAATGTACACAGAAATCACTCTGTTGACATTATTTCTATCAAAGGGTTGAATGCTGCAGCAGTAGCTGCAGAGGCTACACCCGTAAACTGGCTACCCAGTGGATGGACATACGCCAACTCCAGTTTTTTTGCAACTCCTATATCATTGGCTCTAATGGCAACAGACCCGCTATATGAGATTTCAGCTGTCAATACGCGTCGTTCAATGGAAAAGGAGGCGGCAACTGAACTTGCAGAGGCGTTTGACGACATGTATAACAAACATAATGGGCGTGGGCGCGCTTGGACAAAGACCGCTATGAATAGTGAGCTTACACAGTGGGCTGCGGGTGCGACTGAGCGCCCTTTTGACTGGACTGCAGTCCTTGATAAACGCAAGATTCTGAGCGCCCTAATTGATATTACGTGTGTAAAATACGGAATCCGGTTGGCTGTGTGGTGGTCTGAACACAAAAAACTCAGTCTCTGGCCCCTTCAAGAGTCTGATGATGTATCTTGGGCAAGTGCGCCAATTATGAATGTAGAGGTTCTAAGTTCTGGGGAGGCACATGTACTAGTAAACCCTGATGGCGATACAAAGGTCAAGGCTGCGCAGTGGCTAGCACTCTTTAAGACAATAGGAGAGTGGCAGTGGGTGCGTCCTTCTACTGCGCCTAGTATCTCTGGTAAGACGCTGACTGAACTAAAAGCGGATTATGGTGAGCTTGCGGGAGCTGTTGCTCTTGCAAACCTAGCTAAGAAAATCGACAAGGATGCGCTAGCTGTGCTTATATATAAATATGGTTGGACTGACATTCGCCTTGTGAATAAAGAGTCAGTTTTTTACTAAAATAGAAAAAATTGTTGTTTTCACGAATATTACACGCAAGGGCTCATTCTCAGCCTTTAACGTCTTATACCAGGTCAGTAAATGAAAAAGTTTTTTGGGTTTTGGTTTGGTTTTTTCTATAAGTTTTGTGTAACGTCATGTATCTAAAGACCCTCATTGTTCTGTATGTCAGGAAACGTGAAATGATAACTGGGGTTAAGAAGGGAATGAGTCACAGCACTTGGAGACCCATCCTCTTTAACCAGAACTTCAGAACGTCGTTCATCTAGATATACAGCCATCACGTAGCCCTTCTTCTGTACTTCTGCAGGAACCGTGGTGTCCAGAATGGAGTGACCCCAGTGTACTCTGGCACCAGGCTTAATAAAGGCAAACTTTGTTGCGGCTTCAGAGTGCAAAGCTAGGTCCTTTGCAGCATCTTCAGCCATTGTTTGCGCCTTGTAAGCCGCCACCTTCTCCATCCACTCCCTCTCCCTCAGCTTATCGGAGTCTGAGATACTAGGACTGCGCTTAAGAGCAACAATGTCATTGGGTCCAAGTCCTTCCCAGCTGCTGAAATGTGGCAAGTAGGGACTGGCTATGCCAACCGAAGCCCACTCTGGAACAAGTAGCCCATTAAAGCGCACGGTTATTGATGCAGTACACAATTGGACATATGGCACCACCTCCTCAACTACCGCCGACCATAAGCCACGATTCTCCACATGTACATGGTCACCAGGCTTGACTGTGAAGTATGGAAAACAGTAGTCATCAGGAATGACATCATCAGCAAACTCAGTATTTTTTTTGCTCATTTTGCTTTTGCTTTAGATGCTATGTATCTTCTTTGGATACAGTCCAATGATGGCACAAAAGTTTATGATGATTTCAATTTTTTTGTGTTTTTTGTGTTTTTTAACCTAAATTAATAAATGCCTATACCGTCAAATACCAAAATTAAGAACACCCCTTTTTGGGCTGTACTTAAGTTAAGTATAAGACGTTAGGTCTAAAATTGTTTTTATTTTTTAAAACCTGAACAGAAGCAGGAAAAATGAACACAATATCAGGAACGCAAAAAAAAGTATTACTTACACAAGATGGCGGTCTTCCGGTTCTTTTAGTTGAACAGACGCCTGATGGTAAGTATTACCTTACTGCTGGTGATGGAAACTTTAACGGAGAAATGTCACCATACAAACGAAAAATATGGGAGGAAAAAATCTATAAACCTATCTCTTTGTGTTTAGATGGCACAATTACAGAATATGAGTGTATATTGGCACTGGCTTCGGTAATGGATTTACCTGTAAAAGACACATTATCAATTCTTTCAGAGTATAAAGTCTTTACAGCTGGAAAACTTTCGCTGAAAAACTATATCTACGGTAAGGATCCAATTTGTGCAGTAATAGGGGGCAAGAACCAGACGGGTGTCTATTCGTTTGAAGGTCAATAAACGCATGCCCTTAACGTCTTATACTTAAGTTAAGTACACCCCTTTTTGGGGTGTAATTAATTTTGGTATTTGACGGTATAGCTGAGTTAAAAAGCCAGCTAAAAGGGGTTCTGTCGACTTTTTACTAAAAGTTTGAATAGTGTTTTAAATACATTTAATAGGGAAAACAATGAGCATAGAATTACGTGGCTCAGAGCAAACTGCTATTCAGGCACTTTGGTCAAAATGGAAGGCTTCCGACTCACTTGAGATGGAATCAACTGTGAAATCTGTATCACTGACGGAGTTTCTTGATACTGTTGCTAGGCTACGCGCAGTTGGTTTGCGGGAGATTCCACAGACGCCAAAACTAAATATCTGTATGCCAGGGTGTCTACGCTTTACTATTAGTGGTCCTGGTCCAATCCAGGACTACTGTCAGAAGGGCGATATTACAAAGGTTCCGTACACAGTGATGAGAAAGGCGCGGTGCAACACCAATGGCAAGGACGATGACCAGGTTGACCTGCCGGACTACGGCGTTCGTCTTAAGCTTCGCAAGGAGGACAATCTTGACAAGCGCGACGCACGTGTTGTGGAGATGGTCGGCAAGTGGCAAAAAACACCTAAGCGCTTCCGTTACATCACGCGATACACCTTCATTGGACCTGAAAACTCAGGTTTGCGTTTCGACCTTTCCATTGTACGTGAGTCATCTAAGAATTCTAAGGGCGACCTTATTGGCGCAGAGTCATTTCAAATGGCTGACATTCTACGTAAGCCTATGAAGTATGAGATTGAGGCAGAGGCTGAGCGTACGGCGGGCTCCAAGGCGTTTGATTCATACATGGGCATCATCAACGGTGTCAGCCTAATTCTTCAGGGCATTCAGCGCTCTTATGTTCTGGTGCGCCGCAGAGTTGCAGATGAGGTTGTCGGACTTATTTCTAAGGCTACGGAGTCACGTCCGCGAACGTTTCCCGGACCCCAGCCCTCAACACTTGTTAAGGAAAATATTGGTCTTGAAGCAATTCCTGGTATTCCTAACATTCGGTTTGGTAACTACAATGTAACGGACAAGGCGGACGGCTTGCGCTGCCTACTGGTTGTTGCGGACAATGGACGCATCTACCTTGCGGACAGTGGATTCCGTGTCTATGCCACCGGTCTCAAGCTAGATGATGGGCTAGCCGCTGTCTATAAGGGGACGGTTATTGATGGAGAGTGGATTCGCAATGATAAGAATAGCAACACTGTATCACTCTATTACGCATTTGATATCTTCTGCACAGAGGGGCGCCAGGTGTCTGAGCTTCCATTTCTAGTAAATGATTCTGATAATCATCGCATGGCTGTTATGAAGAAGACTATTGATGGTCTTTCTAAGGCACGGCAAACAATCAAGGACATTCCTGCAAATCACTCACTTATTATTTCTATGAAATCGTTCTATTCTACTGGTGGTGACCCTGGATTTATCTTTGGTGATGCGTCCATGTGCATGGATGCTGCGAAGGCAAGTCCCTATTATACCGACGGGCTCATCTTTACACCTAATGATAAGCCTATGCCTAGAAGTGGCAAGTCTTGGGCAGCACAGCTAAAGTGGAAGCCGCCCCACGATAATACTATTGATTTCCTAGTTTCCTTTGAAGCGAAGGATGGCGTTGATACTGTTGGATTCAAGTACAATGAGGCTGAAAAGCAGATGCATAGACACAAGACATTACGTCTGTTTGTTGGCGGCAATACCGATGCTGTATTCAAGGACCCGCGTGATTCTGTTCTAAATAACAAGCCGCTGCCTGATTCAATTGACGCTGATAATTATCACCCCGTTGAGTTTAGCCCTATGGAGCCCGCTGATATTAGCGCCTCTATCTGCCATTTGTCCCTGGATGCTGGTGCCGCCGACCCTGCAGGTGCTGCACCTGGTTCCCAAGACCTTGAGGCAAAGGTGGAGACACTGTACTGCAGTCGGTCAAAGGACCCTATTACATCTAACTCAATTGTTGAGATGGCGTACCACCCTGAAATGCCTGCTGGCTGGCGTTGGGAGCCCATTCGCGTGCGCTGGGACAAGACTGAGCGCCTGCAAAATGGTAGTTACACTATGAATGCTGACTGGGTTGCCGACAGCATTTGGTCCTCCATTCACAATCCTGTCAGCGAAGATATGATTCGCACGGGTGTTTTAGCTGAGGATGCGGCTGAAGAGCGTCCTGGTGCCTATTACACTAGCAAGAAGGCGGCTAAGCGCGATAACTTCATTGTTCGTAAGCTCAATAGCTTCCACAATATCTACATCAAGTCTGAGCTTCTGCTTCAGAAGACATTGCGTAAGGGTGATTCATTGCTTGACTTGGCGTGCGGGCGCGGCGGTGATATCAAGAAGTGGGTCATGAATAAGGCAGGCTGGGTCATGGGCGTTGACTATAATCTGGAGAACCTGACTACATCCAAGGACGGCATCTACGGGCGCTACCTTGACATGAAAATCATCAATAAGGGCGATATTGCGCCTATGATGTTTGTGCAGGGTGATAGCACCCGCAACCTCAAGGATGGTTCTTCGGCAGTTACTGAGTTTGACAAGAACATTCTTAATGCGCTCTATGACACGGGCAACAAGGCTGCGGCGCAGCCTGCTGTAGAGGCTCTGCGCGGCTTTGCAAACAAGGGCTTTGATGTTGTATCCTGTATGTTTGCTATTCACTACATGTTCAAGGACCGTGATTCTGTTGATGGCTTTCTAACCAACGTGGCAGATAACCTCAAGATTGGTGGCTATTTCATCGGCTGCTGCTTTGATGGCGATGCGGTTCACAAGCTGCTTGCAGGTCTGCCTGAGGGCGGCATCAAGACTGGGCGTGACAAGGATACGGATATCTGGTCTATTAAGCGCAGCTATGGTGCTGGTTTGGAGGACGTGCTTCCTGCCTCTGATATGGGCTTGGGTAAGGCGGTAGATGTCTTCTATTACTCTATTGGTGAGGAGCACCGTGAGTATCTTGTCAGCTTTGAGTATCTGTCGAAGCGAATGGCGGAAATTGGCTGCGAAATGCTCAATCCTAGTGAGCTTTCTACACTGGGCTTAGCTGCATCCTCAAACATGTTCAGTGAGAGCCACAAGATGACTGGTAATACGTATGCCATGTCAAAGGCGCTCAAGGATTTCAGCTTCCTCAATCGCTGGTTCATATTCAGACGCAAGACTGCGGGCAAGGTCGTGCCTGTACTCAAGCCACTGCGTGTTGCTGTAACAGCTGCACCGGCGGCAGTTGCGGTACCAGAGCAGGCTGTTCTTGAACCTAAGCCACAAGTTAAGGCTTCTACTGCTGTTCCACCGCCTAAAATTCCTAACAGAAAGGTTGTTATTGCTGCTCCAGCTGCTGCTCCTGTGGTTGTCACTGCTGCAGCTGATGCCGTTGATGCGTCAGTGCCTGAACCTGCTCCTGCTCCTGCTCCTGCTCCTGCTCCTGCACCTGGTAGACCCATGCTCAAATTCTTCCACGGTGCAGTTCAAAAGGATGAGCTCAAGTCTGGACGCAAGGACTGGGCGCGTTATATCAGTCCTTCAACTCACTCTAGACTACGCGATATTAATGACGCTTCTGTCATCTATCCCTCTTTGGAGGCAGCGTTTGCTGCGACGATGTATCAGCTTGGTACGGACAAGCCTGAGCTTGGTGCCACACTATTCAATGTGAATAGCACTATTCACCAGAACTGTGTAAAGGCTCTTGCATTAGAGCCTGGTGCTACTGATAAACGCAAGGCAGAGATTCTTGATGAGGAGCTTGCGGCTATTCGTAGCCAGATGAAGCCTACTGAGATTAAGCGCACGGGCGCTAAATTCAATGAGGCAAAGTGGCTAGCTGGACGTGAGGCAGTAATGCAGGCATATGTCCAGCAGCGTTATGACACCGACCCGGAGTTCAAGCGTATTATGGACGTCGTCAAGGCGCGCAATGCTATCCTGGTATTCTACAATGGTACCAAGGCGTCTGAAAATGGCGGTCTGATTCGCGATGCTGGTCGCATTGAGGGACAGAACAAGCTGGGTATTATGTACATGAGAACGGTTGGCTTGACGCAGTAAGCTTAACGCTGTTAAAATGTGCGTCAAAATAAGAGATGCCAGTAAAACAAACTAGAAAAAATAAGAAATCGCCTAAAAATCTAATGAAGGAGGCTACGCTAAAAGGTAAAATAAATGGTATGGCTGGAGTGCCAAAGGCGTATGGATTGAAAACTAAATACGGTATTACTTATGTTACTGCTTATAACGCCGCCGCTTTAAAAAGAGGTGGGACTAGAAGGCGTTAAACCCCTCATAATCCTTCGTCAAAGCAATATACACAACATCGCGTAGAGCCACTTGATACATATTTTTATAACGCTGTACCTCTTTCTTAATATAACCAGCTGGAAGCTCTACAAGAACATTTTTGTAAAGTGCCCTTAAATACTTAGGAGAATTTGGCGAATGGGTAAAGGCGTCTTGTTTAATTATGCTATTGTGACCGTTATTAAATCTGAAATTGATATATTCGTTTGAGATTTTAACAATACGACCCCAATCACCTGGTCGCTTGGTCGCGGGCATCAAGTCTGGATGTGATGGATTGTACACAAGTTCGTCACCAATTGCAAAATCCATAGTTTTCTTATTTTACAGATACTTTGTGTGAATCAATTTTTATTTGTATGACGACATAAAGCGCCGCTACTACAATTTATTAAATGGATGAAACAACTGTGTATATTATCATAGGTTTCCTAGTATTAATTATTATTGTTCTTGTTATACGGATGTTTTTTAGCCGTAGTTCAGGTGTAGAAATTATCAAGATGCCTATCAATGAAAAGCCTGTTTGCCCGTCGTTTTTAACAAATTTAGACTGGCGGCGCGCTGTTAAAACATTTTCACCAGGTGCGGTTGACTACGAACCTATTTTACGTGCTATTCAGGCGGCTCCCAGCTCTTTTGGCGTCCAGCCCTATCGCGTTGTTATATTGACTAATAAATTATTAAAGGAGGATATTAAGCCCCATTGTTTTAACCAGGCTCAAATAACGGAGTGCGATGTTTTGCTAGTGTTTTGTGCTATTAAGAACGTAGAGGGGCGCATGGATGAATATATCAAGGCAACCGACGCTGAGCCCATGAGAGAAATGATGATTGGCTTTTTGAAAAATATACCTGATAAGGTTGAATGGTCGCGCAAGCAGGCATATATAGGTCTTGGCTATGCTTTGGCAGCAGCAACGGAGCTCAAGATTGCTAGTTGCCCTATAGAGGGGTTTTTACCCGATAAGGTTGCTGAAATTTTGGCAACAGACCCCAACTATATTCCATCTGTGTTTTTGGCTTTGGGACGTGAAAATGTAGAAGCGACTGCTGAAATGAGACCGCGCTTTAAATTTCCTATGGATAATCTGTTTCATCTTGAAGACTGAAAGTCACACTGAAGACTGAACTAAAAATTTGAACCCGTAGTAATTCATACTCTATTGTAGAAAATGAACTACTTTACTTCCAAGTACAATGAACTTACGAAGTTGGATTGTTTGCCCTTTCCTGTGGCAATCCGACACGATGACCACGGGCGGTGGATTTGCTGCTCTTACAAGGAAAGTATCGGTCGTCTTGGTTTTCAAATCACTCTAGTTGATAATTACATGGAGTTCTATTCCTTTATCTGGTCTGGACCCGGCACAACTGATTTCCACTCCAAATCGGGAAACAAGCTTATTATCAACTATATAAACAATAATATGTCTGGAACTCCTGAGTCTATTATTTGTAAGAGCTCACAACACGACTTGCTTGCTTTGCCTGATTTCGCCATTGATGTCTTACATACAGTCCAAACCAATACACTCTATGAGGTGATTCGCCGTATTACAGTGGCATTTCACGAGAAAAATAGGGCTGTTAAGTCTGTAAATAATACTACTGCTTATCCTTATCTGTATAATACCCTAAATCCTATGCACTAATTCTTTGCATCACTAATTCTTTGCCTGCTTGTGAAAGCATATCACATACTCAGGGCTTGCGGCTTCGTCGTGCGGTGTCACAAAGATAGTCTTGCCATCACCTCCTGACTTAGGACCCAGGGCAACACGATTCACAATCATAAAGCTTTCGCCTGTGCCCGTCTCCTGGGCGTAATTTTTGCTATAGGAGCCGGCGGATGAGAAGTATGTACCATGCCCATACGCCTTTGTCTTACTGTATGACTCCTTGTAGCCCTCATTGCAGATGGACTGGACGGCGGCGGCGCTAGTTCCATGGTACAAACGATGCATATTTGGCTTTTCTAGGGCGTCGCGATACTTGATGAAACGGTCGTGAAGGTATGTGTTCTTTACACGGTCAATGTACAGAACACAGGCATTCGGATATGATTCCCTTAGTGCGGCAACAAGCTCATTATAAACCTTGTCGCTCATGAAAACCGGCTCAAATTCGGCGGTTGGCATTTTTGCTTTTTTGCGTACTTTATTAATTTTTGTTTTAATGAAATCAATTTTTGCTTGCTTCATAGTTCGCTGTTAACAGTTTTGTTACTGTACAGAGCTACTGCTTTTGTGCACATTGCGTATTTGTGTGCTTTTTTAACAGGCATATAGGGAACCAAGCCTGTAGAATAATTCGCTTTTGGCAATGTGGTGTTTGTTTGATTTGACAAGCCGGGACTGCCACGTAAATATCTAGTTTCACGCGCGTTTGTTACTGCTGCAAGAAGGAGAACAAGTTTACCAAACATTTTCTAACTATGGCAGAGAGATTTTTATTGTCTTAAACGCGGTTTTAGCCAATAATAAAACTTCTCACAAATATACCGTCTAGTACCGAATTTAAGAACTCCCTTAAAAGGAGTTCTTAAGTTAGGTACTGACCTGGTTACTATTATACTAAATTTAAGTACCCCTCAGAGGAGGG
>Ga0114968_10003271_pt1 | contig 12179 bp, 9 predicted proteins | sample M_130807_EF_Meta_FD_87020 | JGI IMG/M metagenome (GOLD analysis project Ga0114968, IMG submission 87020) | Freshwater microbial communities from Lake Montjoie, Canada to study carbon cycling - M_130807_EF_MetaG | ecosystem: Environmental > Aquatic > Freshwater > Lake | place: Lake Montjoie... | reverse complement strand
CGCACGGCACACCAACAGCATGACGGCCATGCCATGCAGCACGCCAAAGTAAATATAGGTTTGCGGGAACATCAGGTAGGAGCCCGCGCTGACCAGCAGGGCGCAGCCGCTGATTTGCAGCCAACGCTTTGCAAAATGGCGCCAGCTTTGCCCGCGCGCAATCGCCAGGGCCTGCCCTGCCCCCGCGCACAGCAGAAACAGGCTCAGGATGCAGGTGCGCTGGCGCGTCCAAAAAGGATCGGCATAAAAATTGGTCTGCAACAGGCCAGCGCTGGCCAGGTCAAAGCAGAAATGAAATCCGGTCATCCACAGCAGCGCAAAGCCGCGCAAGGCGTCTACGCGCTGCAGGCGGGCGCTGGACATGGCGCCTCGCTATCCCAGCCAGCGCCGGGCGTTGTGCCACAGGTGCATCCAGGGGCTGGGGGCGCTGGCGTCCAGCGGCGTCCAGCTGCTTTGGATGTTGCGAAACACCCGCTCGGGGTGCGGCATCATGGCGGTAAAGCGGCCGTCGGCCGTGGTCACAGCCGTGAGGCCGCCGGGGCTTCCATTGGGGTTGTACGGGTAGGCTTCGCTGGGCTGGCCGGCGTTATCGACAAAGCGCATGGCGGGCAGTAGGCGCGCTGCATTGCCGCGCTGAGAAAAGTTGGCAAAACCTTCGCCGTGCGCCACCGCGATGGGCAGGCGCGCGCCTGACATGCCTTGCAAAAAGACCGACGGACTGTCCAGCACCTCGACCAAAGACAGCCGCGCCTCAAAGCGCTCGCTTTGGTTGGTGGTAAAGCGCGGCCAGTCTTGCGCGCCGGGGATGATGTCGGCCAGTTCGGCAAACATTTGGCAGCCGTTGCATACGCCCAGGCCAAAGGTATCGGTGCGCCCGAAAAATGCCTGGAACTGCGCCGCCAGACGCGCATTAAAGGTAATCGAACGCGCCCAGCCAATACCCGCGCCCAGCGTGTCGCCATAGCTGAAGCCACCGCAGGCAACCAGGCCGGCAAAGTCTTTCAGGTCGGCGCGGCCCGCCTGCAAATCGCTCATGTGCACATCGTAGGCGGCAAAACCGGCCTGGGTAAAGGCATAAGCCATTTCGATGTGCGAATTGACACCTTGCTCGCGCAGCACCGCCACACGCGGCCGATTTTGCAAAAACGCGGGCGCCAAGGGGCCCGGTGCGGCCGCCAAACCGGCGGGCAAATGCACTTGCAAACCCGGGTCGGCCGGCGTGCCAAAAGCGGCATGCTCGGCGTCAGCGCAGGCGGGATTGTCCCGGCGCTGGCAGATTTTCCAGCTGACGCTGTCCCAGACCTGGGCCAGATCGGCCAGCGGCGCGCTGAACACCGATTTGGCGTCGCGCCACACTTCCAATTGGGCGCTGTTACGCAGGGTTTTGCCTATCACATGGCTGTAGCGCGACAGGCCGTGGGAGCGCAAAACCGCCATCACGGGGTCGCGGTCCTGGCCGTGCACCTGCAGCACCACGCCCAGCTCTTCGTTGAACAAGGCGCGCAGCGTGGCTTCCTCGCGACGGGCGCCAACCTGGGTCGCCCAGTTTTTGCTATCGCCCACGTCCATGCGGCTGTCGGTAACGCCGTCACCCTCCAGGACCAGCATGTCGACATTGAGGGCCACACCTTGGCGCCCCGCGAAAGCCATCTCCGCCACAGCGGCCAACAGGCCGCCATCGCTGCGGTCGTGGTAGGCCAAAATTTTTCCGTCCGCGCGCAAGGCGTTGATCGCCTGCACCAGGGCGACCAGGTCAGCGGCCAGGTCCAGGTCCGGCACTTCATGGCCCATTTGGTCCAGCGTCTGCGCCAAGATGCTGGCGCCCATGCGGTTTTTGCCACGCCCCAGGTCCACCAAAATCAAGAGCCCGTCTTCCACCGCCTGAAGCTGCGGCGTGAGCGTGCCGCGCACATCGGCCAAGCTGGCAAAGGCCGAGACAATCAGCGAGACCGGCGAGCTGACTTTTTTGGCCTGACCGTCCTCTTGCCACTGCGTGCGCATAGACAACGAGTCTTTGCCCACCGGAATCGAAATGCCCAGGGCCGGGCACAACTCCATGCCGACGGCGCGCACGGTGGCATACAGCGCCGCGTCTTCGCCAGGTTCGCCGCAAGCGGCCATCCAATTGGCCGAGAGCTTGACGCGCGGCAAGTCGATGGGCGCAGCCAATAAGTTGGTGATTGCCTCGGCGATGGCCATGCGGCCCGAGGCAGGCGCATTGATGACGGCCAGCGGTGTGCGCTCGCCCATGGACATGGCCTCGCCCGCAAAGCCGTGAAAGTCGGCCAAAGTGACGGCGCAATCGGCCACCGGCACCTGCCAGGGACCGACCATCTGGTCGCGGTGGCTCAGGCCGCCCACGCTGCGATCGCCAATCGTGACCAAAAAACGTTTGGAGGCCACCGTCGGATGCGACAGCACGTCGGTGACGGCTTGCTGCAAAGCCACGCCTGTCAAATCTAGCGGTGCGAACTGGCGCTGCACGGTCTGCACGTCGCGGTGCATTTTGGGCGGCTTGCCCAGCAGCACATTCATGGGCATGTCCACCGGCGAGGCGGCGCCTTCGTCGGCCAGCACCAATTGGCGCTCCTCGGTGGCCACACCGACGACGGCAAAGGGGCAGCGCTCACGCGCGCACAAGGCGCTAAACGCCGGCAAAGACTCGGGGGCGATGGCCAACACGTAGCGCTCCTGGCTCTCGTTGCACCAGATTTCTTTGGGCGCCATGCCGCTTTCTTCCAGGGGCACGGCGCGCAGGTCAAAACGCGCGCCACGTTCGGCGTCGTTGGTCAGCTCCGGAAAGGCATTGGACAGGCCGCCGGCACCCACATCGTGGATGGCCAAAATCGGGTTGTGCTCGGCGCCCAAGAGCCAGCATTGGTTGATGACCTCTTGCGCGCGGCGCTGGATTTCGGGGTTGCCGCGTTGCACCGAGTCAAAGTCCAGTTCGGCGGCATTGGCGCCGGTCGCCATCGAGCTGGCCGCGCTGCCGCCCATGCCGATGCGCATGCCCGGGCCGCCCAACTGCACCAGCAAGCTGCCCGCCGGAAACTGCTTTTTGTGCGTTTGTGCCGCGTCGATCACGCCCAAACCGCCTGCGATCATGATGGGCTTGTGGTAGCCGCGCTGCACGGTGTCGATGTCGCTGTGGGCGCTTTGTTCGAATTCGCGGAAATAGCCCAGCAAATTGGGCCGGCCAAACTCGTTGTTAAAAGCAGCGCCGCCCAAAGGGCCTTCGGTCATGATGTCCAGAGCGCTGGCGATGTGGCCCGGCTTGCCATAGGCTGCGCGCGCTTGCGTGTCGTCCCAGCGCAGCTTGGACACGGTAAAGCCAGTCAAGCCCGCCTTGGGCTTGGAGCCCCGGCCCGTGGCGCCTTCGTCACGGATTTCGCCGCCCGCGCCCGTGGCCGCACCAGGAAAGGGCGAGATAGCGGTCGGGTGGTTGTGCGTTTCCACCTTCATCAAGATGTGCTGCAGCGCGTCAGTAGCCGCGTACTGCGGCGCGCCCTGCGCGCTGGCCTGGGGCGCAAAGCGCTGGACGGGCCCGCCTTCCATCACCGACGCATTGTCCGAATAGGCCACCAGCATGTGCTGCGGGTGGGTTTGGTGGGTGTGGCGAATCATGCCAAACAGGCTGGCGCTTTGGGCGGCGCCGTCGATGCTGAAGTCGGCATTGAAGATTTTGTGGCGGCAGTGCTCGCTGTTGGCCTGAGCGAACATCATGAGTTCGACGTCGCTGGGGTTGCGCTGCAGTTGCACAAAGGCCTTGAGCAAGTAGTCGATTTCGTCATCGGCCAGGGCCAGGCCAAAGCGGGTGTTGGCCTGCTCCAGGGCGCTTCGGCCAGCGCCCAGCAGGTCGCAATAGTCCATGGGCGCGGGCTGCAGCGGCTCGAACAAACGGGCCAGATCGCCGCGATCGCGCCAAACGCTTTCGGTCATGCGGTCATGCAGCAACTCAGCGGCGGCTTGCCATTGGGCGTCGGTCAGCATGCCGGACTTGCCGATCCAGTTGTCGACCTGCAAACGGTATTCCAGCACGCGCTCAATGCGGCGCACGGCAAAACCACAGTTGTGCGCAATATCCGTGGCTTTGGAAGCCCAGGGCGACAAGGTGCCCAAGCGCGGTGAGACCAGCAATACTACCCCGCCCGTCTCCTGGGCAGCGGGTTCGCCATAGCGGAGCAAGGCCGCCATGCGGGACTGCAAGCCAGATTCCAACTCTTGTTCGGAGGCCACCCAGTGCAGGTAGCGGGCACTGACTGTGCTGATATTACGGTGGATTTTCTGCAATTGCGCCCGCAAATGCTGCTGGCGGAAGGGGCTTAGGGCGTTGCCGCCTTCAAAAGAGGTGAGGTGCAGAGTCACGGGGCAAGGCCAGCTGGATGAAAGCGCCGATTTTAACGGGCGGCCCCAGAGGGCCTTGTGCATCCCGCCCGCGCCCGAGGCGCCAAGTAAACTGGTGTTTTTTCACCAGCCTATCGGACTCGCGCCATGACTGACAAAACCATCCCCATACTCCCCATCAACCGCCGCAGCGCCAATATCACCGAAGGCAAATCGCGCGCGCCCAACCGGTCCATGTACTACGCCATGGGCTATGAAGAGACGGATTTCAAGAAGCCCATGGTCGGCGTGGCCAATGGACACAGCACGATTACGCCCTGCAACAGCGGCCTGCAAAAGCTGGCCGATGCGGCAATTGCCGGTATTGAAGAGGCGGGCGGCAATGCCCAGGTGTTTGGCACGCCCACCATCTCGGACGGTATGGCCATGGGCACCGAGGGCATGAAATATTCCCTGGTCAGCCGCGAAGTGATTTCCGATTGCATCGAGACCTGCGTGCAGGGCCAGTGGATGGACGGCGTGGTGGTGATTGGCGGCTGCGACAAAAACATGCCCGGCGGCTTGATGGGCATGCTGCGCGCCAACGTACCGGCAATTTATGTCTATGGCGGCACGATTTTGCCGGGCTCGTACAAAGGCCAAGACCTCAATATCGTCAGCGTGTTTGAAGCCGTGGGCCAGAACGCCGCCGGCAATTTGAGCGACTTTGATTTGCACGAAATCGAGCAACGCGCCATCCCCGGCCCCGGCTCCTGCGGCGGCATGTACACCGCCAACACCATGTCCAGCGCCTTCGAAGCCCTGGGCATCTCGCTGATCTACTCCAGCACCATGGCCAACCCGCATGACGAGAAGCTCAACTCTGCTAAAGCCTCGGCCCAAGTGCTGATCGAAGCGATCAAAAAAGACATCAAGCCGCGCGACATCGTGACGCGTAAATCTATCGAAAACGCGGTTGCCGTCATCATGGCCACCGGTGGGTCCACCAACGCGGTGCTGCACTTCTTGGCCATTGCGCATGCCGCCGAAGTGGAGTGGACCATTGAGGACTTTGAGCGCGTACGCGTCAAAACGCCGGTCCTGTGCGACCTCAAACCCAGCGGCAAATACCTGGCCGTGGACCTGCACCGCGCAGGCGGCATTCCGCAGGTTATGAAAACTTTACTGGTGGCGGGACTGCTGCACGGCGACTGCCTGACGATTACCGGCCAAACCATTGCGGAAGTGCTCGCAGACATACCCGATGCGCCGCGCGCCGACCAGGACGTGATCCGCCCCATCAGCAATCCAATGTACGCCCAGGGCCACCTCGCGATTCTGAAGGGCAACCTCTCACCCGAAGGTTGCGTGGCCAAAATCACCGGCTTGAAAAAGCCGGTGATGACCGGCCCGGCCCGCGTGTTTGACGACGAGCAATCGGCGCTCAAAGCGATTCTGGCCGGCAAGATCGTGGCCGGTGACGTGATGGTTTTGCGCTACCTCGGCCCCAAAGGCGGCCCCGGCATGCCCGAAATGCTGGCGCCCACCGGCGCGCTGATTGGCGCGGGACTCGGTGAAAGTGTGGGCCTAATTACCGACGGCCGTTTTTCCGGTGGCACCTGGGGCATGGTCGTCGGCCATGTGGCGCCCGAAGCGGCGGTCGGTGGCACCATCGCATTTATTCACGAGGGAGACTCGATCACCATCGACTCACACGCTTTGCTGCTGCAATTGAATGTGCCCGACGAGGAAATCGTCAAGCGCCGCGCCGCCTGGAAGGCCCCCGCGCCTCGGTACACACGCGGGGTGCAAGCCAAATTTGCCTTTAACGCCTCGACAGCCAGCAAAGGCGCAGTACTGGACGATTACTGATTCAGCGCACGCGGGCGCTGGTCCACTGTTTCGGTTCCAAGGTCGGCCAAACTCAGGCCGGCCGCGTCTGGCGCACTTGCAGGTCCGCCACACCATCGCTCAGACGCGCAAGCACCGCCTGCCCCGGCTCTAATTGCGCCACCTGGGTAATCGCCTGGCCTTCGCTGACTTCAAGCCAAGCGTAGCCGCGTGACAGCACCAGGCGCGGATCGAGCATGTCCAGGTGCAGCGCCAGACGCTCTTGGCGCGTGCGCAAGCGCGCCACTTCTTGCACCAAGGCAGCGCGCAAGGCGGTTTGCAGTCGCAACACCTCCGATTGCTGGCGCTGCAACTGCACCAATGGCGCATGCGCCAAACGCTGTTGCACACCGGCCCAGGCCTCGCGCAAGCGCCCGACCAAGGCGGCGGGCCGCCCCAAGCGCATCGCCAAGCGGTCCAGGCCTTGGCCTTGGCGCTCCAGGCTGCGCGCCAATGCGGCCTGCAAACGCTCGTCGAGGCGCTGGACGGTATCGAGCAATACTTCGGCGCTCTGGGCGCACAGCTCGGCCGCAGCCGTTGGCGTGGGCGCGTTCAAATCAGCGACAAAATCCGCCATAGTGAAATCGGTCTCATGGCCCACGCCGCTGATCAGCGGCACCGGGCTGCGGGCAATCAGCTGCGCCAAAGCCTCATCGTTAAAGGACCATAAATCTTCCATCGCCCCGCCGCCGCGCACCAGCAAGATGACATCAATAGCCATGCCATCGCGGGCGGGCTGCTCGGCCAGGACGTAGAGGGCGCGCAGCGCGTCCATGATTTCGGCGGCAGCGCCCGCCCCTTGCACGCTGGCTGGCGCCAGCAGCACCGGAATATGGGGCACGCGCCGCCGCAAAGCGCTCACCACGTCATGCAAGGCCGCCGCGCCCAAAGAGGTGACCACGCCGATGCCGCGCACGTGGGCAGGCAATGGCCGCTTGCGCTCGACATCGAACAGGCCCTGCGCCTCCAAGCGGGCCTTGATTTGCATGAACTGCTCGTACAAACTGCCCTCGCCCGCAGGCGCCATGGCCTCGACCACCATTTGCAATTCGCCGCGCGGCTCGTAGACGCTGACCCGCGCCGACACTTCGACGCGCTGGCCATCGCGTGGCACAAACTGCAGGCCCGTAGCGGCGCGCTTGAACATGGCGCAGCGCAACTGCCCCTCGTTGTCTTTGAGCGTGAAGTAACAATGTCCGCTGGCCGCGCGCACAAAACCGCTGATCTCGCCGGCCACCCGCACCGGGTTAAAGCGCGCCTGCAGGGCGTCCGAAATCGCATGGCACAGCGCGCCGACCTGCCAAACCTGGACCGCAAGGCGGGTCGGAGCCAGGCCTTCAGTCATACAAAAACCCCAGCGACAACCGGCAATCACCAGGGCAAAGGTGGGCCTTAGGCATGCAAATTCAATTCAATATTGATAACAATCACAGATAATTGCATTTTTTAACAGAACAAGGGATGCGTGTGATTTCCATGATACTTGCTGCCGGTTGGCCGATCTGGCCACTGATCGTGTGCTCCATACTGGCGCTGGCCATCGTGATCGAACGGGCGCTGAGCCTCACCGACGCCAAAGTGGCTCCGCCCGGATTGGCCCAAGCGGTGGTGGAGCAGGCCCGCACCCACCGGCACCAAGTGGCCGAACTGAGCATTCCCGACACCCGCACCTTGCTGGGCCAAGTGCTCGCCAGCGCGCTGGAAATTGCCAAGCGCAACCCAGAGTTCGATACGCAGGACCTGCAGTCGGCCATGCACCAGGCAGGACGCAAAGCTGCCCAAACCCTGGAAACCCGCTTGCAAATGCTGGCCACCATCGCCTCAGCGGCGCCCTTGCTGGGTCTGTTGGGCACGGTGGTCGGGATGATAGAAATCTTTGGTGCCCAGTCGGGCGGCGGCGCCAGCAGCAACCCGGCGCAATTGGCCCACGGCATTTCCATTGCCCTGTACAACACCGCCTTTGGCTTGATCGTGGCGATTCCGTCCATGATGTTTTGGCGCTACTTTCGCACCCGGGCAGACGCTTATGTGCTGGAACTGGAAGCCGCGGCGGACCAGCTGCTGCGCGCGCTGACGCAGCGCACTCTGCCATGACCCGCGTGGCGGACGACTCCCGCAGTGGCGCAGTGGCGCCCATGCAGTTTTCTCGCCGCGCCAGCGCCGAGCCGGAAATCAACCTCATACCCTTTATTGATGTGCTCTTGGTCGTGCTGATTTTTTTGGTGCTGACCACTACCTACCGCGAGCAAATGCTGCTGCATGTCAAATTGCCGGTCGCCAAGGCCGAGAAAGAAACCCTGCCGGTCAAACCGATTCAGCTCACCGTGACCGCCGCCGGCGACTACGGCCTGCAAGGTAAACTGCTTGCAGACCATACTGCGGCGGCGCTCTCCAAAGTGCTCGCCGCCCAACTGAGCGGAGACACCCAGCCCGTGCTCATCATCAGCGCAGACGCCCACAGCAGCCACCAATCCGTCATCACGGCGGTCGAGGGCGCGCGCCTTGCCGGCATTGGACACATCACCTTCGCACTGCGATCCGCGGCCGACGCCCCGCGTCGCTAAACCCATGGCTGCTTTGCTAGAGCATTGGCTGCAAAAGGCATGGTCCTCGCGCGGCGCGCTGGCCCTGGCACTTTGGCCGGTGTCCTGCGCGTATGCGCTGCTGCTCTGGCTGCGGCGCTTGGTATTTCGCTCCGGCCTGGGCGCGGTGCACCGTGCGCAAGCTTGCGTGGTCGTGGTGGGCAACGTCTTGGTGGGCGGTGCTGGCAAAACACCCACAGTCATCAGCATCGTGGAGCACCTGCGCGCCCAAGGTTTGCAAGTGGGCGTCGTCTCCAAAGGCTATGGCCGCAGCGCCACCGGGACGGTGCTGGTGCATGCCCAATCGCGCCCGCGCGACTGCGGCGACGAACCGCTGCTGATCCACCTGCGCACTGGCGTGCCCGTGGCCGTGGGCCGCTCACGCATCGCCAGCGCCCGCGTGCTGCTGGCCCACCACCCGCAAACCCAGGTGCTTCTCATGGACGACGGCCTGCAAGACTACAGCCTGTGGCGCGACGCCGAGGTCTGTGTCGTGGATGAACGCGGCCTGGGCAACGGCTGGCTGCTGCCGGCCGGCCCCCTGCGCGAACTCTGGCCGCGCCCGCCCCTGGCCCAGGCCGGCCTGTGCAATACCCACCTGATGGTCCTGAACACCGGCGGCCAAGGCGGCATGGGCCAGTTTCACTGCAGGCGACGCCTTTTGGAGGTCTTGCACAACGGCTATGGACAACGCAGCACACTGCAGGCGCTCAGCGCGCCAGGTGGCAAGCCGATCAAGGCGATTGCGGGCATTGCCCGGCCCACTGCTTTTTTTCAGATGCTGGAACAGGCCGGAGGCGTGTTGGCAGCGCAAGAGGCCTTGCCAGACCATTACAACTTTGCCGAGTGCACGGCGTCCTCGTTTGGCGACTTCACCCTGGTTTGCACCGAAAAAGATGCCGCCAAACTTTGGGAGGTGGCTCCCCAGGCCTGGGCAGTTGGCCTGGCGCAAGACATCGAAGCGCCCTTTTTTGCCGCGCTGGACGCCCGCTTGGGCCAGGCCATGGCGGCGCGTTTATCATCCCCCCATGGACACTAAATTGCTTGCTTTGCTGGTTTGCCCGGTCACCAAAGGGCCGCTGGAGTGGCACGCCCCAGCCCAAGAGCTGTGGTCGCGCAGCGCGCGTCTGGCCTATGCGGTGCGCGATGGCATCCCGATATTGCTCGAGGCCGAGGCGCGCACCTTAAGCGACACCGAGCTGGGCTTGTAAGCGCAGCCCATGGCCTACACCGTCCTGATCCCGGCACGACTGGCCTCCACGCGACTGCCCAACAAACCCCTGGCTGACCTGGGCGGCCTGCCCATGGTGGTGCGGGTGGCCCAGCGCGTTGCCAGCGGCGTGCCCGCAGACACCCGCATCGTGGTAGCGGCAGACCACATCAGCATCGTGCAGGCCTGCACCGAAAACGGCGTGCAAGCGATTCTGACCTCCGAGCACCACGCCTCGGGCAGCGACCGTTTGGCCCAAGCCTGCGAAATTTTGCAATTGCCGCCGCAGGCCATCGTGGTCAATGTGCAAGGCGACGAGCCGCTGATCGACCCAGCGCTGGTCAGCGCGGTGGCGCAGTTGCTGGCGCAGCACGGCCAAGCCAGCATGGGCACGGCGGCTCATGCCATCGACGCAGCACCTGCTTTTTACGACCCCAACGTGGTCAAAGTCGTTTTGGATGCCGCTGGCTTTGCCATGTATTTCAGCCGCGCGCCGATTGCCTGGTGGCGCGATCGGCCCAGGGACCAGCCCGATGCGCTCCCGACTCCAGCGCCCTTGCGGCATATTGGAATTTATGCCTACCGCGTGGCGTTTTTGCGGGCCTTTCCCCTGCTTGCGCAGGCGCCTATGGAGCAGTGCGAAGCACTGGAACAACTGCGCGCACTTTGGCACGGCCACAAAATCGCGGTCCATGTCACAAACGAGGCTCCGGGCGCTGGCGTGGACACGCCAGCCGACTTGGCGCGCGTGCGCGCCGTCTTGCTGGGCCAGGGCCGCTAAACGCGCCCTTGGTAGGCCCGGCGCGTCGCGTCGAGGGCGCCGCTGTAAGGCCAACACAGGTTTTTGCGTGCTATTCTCCCCCGCTAACACCAGTCAAGCCCCCGCTGCAGGCTGGCATAAAGAGAGACACCATTTTGTGAGGATGGCCCATGAGATTGATTTTGTTAGGTGCGCCCGGCGCTGGCAAGGGAACCCAAGCCACCTTCATTTGCCAAAAATACGGCATTCCCCAAATTTCTACCGGTGACATGTTGCGCGCCGCCGTGAAGGCGGGCACGCCCTTGGGCTTGCAGGCCAAGTCCATCATGGACGCGGGCGGCCTGGTCAGCGATGACCTGATCATCGGTCTGGTCAAAGAACGCCTGACGCAGCCTGACTGCGCTGCAGGTTTTTTATTCGACGGCTTTCCGCGCACCATTCCCCAAGCCGACGCCATGAAGGCCGCTGGCGTGGCCCTGGATTACGTGGTCGAAATCGACGTGCCCTTTGAAGCCATCATCGAACGCATGAGTGGCCGGCGCTCGCACCCCGCTTCAGGGCGCACCTACCACGTCAAGTTCAATCCACCCAAAGTGGCCGGCATCGACGACATCAGCGGCGAGCCCCTGATTCAGCGCGAGGATGACAAAGAAGACACGGTCAAAAACCGTCTCAATGTCTATAGCGCCCAGACCCGCCCCTTGGTGACGTACTACTCCGACTGGGCCCAGGCCGAGCCGGCCAAAGCACCCAAATACCGCGCAGTCAGCGGCCTGGGCAGCGTGGAATCCATTACCGCCAGCGTGCTCGGCGCACTCGAAAGCTAGTTCAGCGGGGCGGCCAGGCCGCTTGGCGACATACAAAAAGGGATGCAGATGCATCCCTTTTTTTGTACGGCACCCGGGCGGGCGCCCGGGCTGGCAGCGCTTAGTAGGCCTGGCCGAGCTGGTCCAAAATCGCCGGATTTTCCAGGGTGGAAACGTCCTGCGTGATGGTCTCGCCCTTGGCCAGCGAGCGCAGCAAGCGGCGCATTATTTTTCCGGAACGGGTTTTGGGCAGGTTTTCGCCAAAGCGGATGTCTTTGGGCTTGGCAATCGGGCCGATTTCTTTGGCCACCCAATCGCGCAGTTCCTTGGCGATGGCTTTGGCCTCGTCAGGGCTGGGGCGCGAACGCTTGAGCACCACGAAAGCGCAGATAGCCTCGCCCGTCAGGTCATCGGGGCGACCAACAACGGCGGCTTCCGCCACCAAATCGGTCTTGGACACCAGCGCCGACTCGATTTCCATGGTGCCCATGCGGTGGCCCGACACATTGAGCACATCGTCAATACGCCCGGTGATGCGGAAATAACCCCGGTCCGCGCTGCGCACCGCGCCGTCGCCGGCCAGGTAAAGCTTGCCGCCCATTTCTTCG
>Ga0114968_10003270_pt1 | contig 12179 bp, 8 predicted proteins | sample M_130807_EF_Meta_FD_87020 | JGI IMG/M metagenome (GOLD analysis project Ga0114968, IMG submission 87020) | Freshwater microbial communities from Lake Montjoie, Canada to study carbon cycling - M_130807_EF_MetaG | ecosystem: Environmental > Aquatic > Freshwater > Lake | place: Lake Montjoie... | reverse complement strand
GGAGTTGCGGGGACGATTTCCAAAAATCCTTGAAGATCCGGTTGTGGGGGTGGAATCGAAAAAGCTTTATGACGATGCGAGGACCCTCCTCGCTAAGATTTTAAAGGAAAAGCGAATCCGAGCTCGGGGTGTGATGGCTTTTTTTCCTGCGAATTCCGATGGGGACGACATTTTGCTGTATGAAGATGACTCTCGAAAGAAGGTGAAAGCCAGGGTTCACGGGTTGCGTCAGCAGATGGCAAGAAGCGATGGGGAACCCAATCGGTGTCTTTCGGACTTTTTGGCGCCTGTGAGCAGTGGAAAGAAGGATTATTTAGGAGCATTTGCGGTCACTGCGGGTCACGGGGTGGAGGATTGGGCTAAGGATTTAGAAAAAGCGAACGACGATTATCAGGCGATCATGTTGAAGGCTTTGGCGGATCGGTGTGCAGAGGCGTTTGCGGAGAGAATGCATGAGCTGGCACGATCTGCTTGGGGATTTGGTAAAAAGGAGGGTTTATCTAAGGAAGATTTGATTGATGAGAAGTATCGCGGGATTCGACCTGCTGCAGGCTATCCAGCTTGCCCTGACCATACAGAGAAGAGGGGGTTGATAGCGTTATTGGATGCGAAGACAAGTGTAGGAATTCAACTCACAGAAAATTGTGCGATGACACCTGCAAGCTCTGTGAGTGGCCTGTATTTTGGGCATCCTGAGGCTCGATACTTTGCGGTAGGTCCGATTGGTCGAGATCAGGTAGAGGACTATGCGGGTAGAAAGGGGGTGGCCGTGGAGGAAATTGAAAGGTGGTTAAGGCCTAATTTGGCTTACGATCGCAAGGAGTAAGTTTTTTTCAATGTGTTGGTGAGAGGGGGGTTCAATTCCATTGACCACAAACGTAGCCCCTTTAGATTATGCGGATGACCTCTTTAAAAATTCTTTGGCTTGGGATTTTGATTGCTGGAGTTCCTGTGGGAGCGGGGGCGCAGGAAGAAAAGAAGGAGAAATCAAATTTGGAGTTTGGAAAAATCCAGGATTTAGAGATGGATTTGGTCTCAGTGCCAGATGCGGTTAGTTCTGGGGGAAAGCCAGCGCCGGTTGTGGATGATAGCAAAGCTACCCAGGAGGGGAGGTGGCTGAGGATTGACGTTCCGTTTTCCACCACAAATAAGTTTACGCCCGAAGTGAAGTTTAAATTTTACTTGGAGGGTTATGAGAAATTGCCTGCCGCTGAAGGTGGCAAAGTGAAAGAGAAGTTTGTCATTTTAACAGGTGAGACAACCTACCGCGATGTTCCAGCTGGCAAAAAACATTTCGCAGGAGTTTTTTTATCCCCTGCGGCTGTTTTGCGCTATTCAGCCCATAAACCGAGTGGGGAACAGGATTGGAAGGGTGGTCGGATGAATCTGAAAGTTGAGGCAATGGACGGTGGATCGCCTATCGAAAAATCATTTGATTTGCAGGGGGACAAAGAGACTGGGTTATCTGGGCGGGGTGGTAAAAAAGATGCTGAATGGAATAAAAGCACAGAGGCACAGGAGGTAACTGGCGCCCTGCTTCCCATCTACGACACCCCTTTTTGGCCTAAAGATTATAAGCGTTATCCCCAGCCTAAAAAGCCCTGACGCATAAACGCTTTTTATGGCGACTTTTGCACGAAGAGTTGTGTTGGATATTGGAGCTGAAGAGGTCCGAATAGGTGAAATCAGCCCAGACAAACGTGGCGCACCTGTTTTAACACTTTTAAGGTCGATCCATCTCAATATAGATCCGACGAAACCAGCGGAACTTTTTCCAGCTGTTATGCAGTCGTTAAGCTCTTTGGTTAAAGAAGTGGGTCTCAAGTCTGGTTTAACCACACTTTGTTTGGGTGGCCCCTCAGTCTTCACTCGGGTGATCAAGCTTCCGTTGAGTGACCCGGGACAAGTCGGGCAGATGGTGGGGTTTGAGGCTCAGCAGGCAGTGCCTGCGATTGAGGAGGCAAGTTGGGATTTTCAAGTGTTTCCTCCAGGTCAAGCGGGAGCGGCCGAACTGGAGGCTCTGATTGTAGCGATGAAGACAGAGACGGTGACTGAGACCATGGCAGCGGCCTCGGCGGCTGGGCTGAAGACAGATATTGTTGACCTTTCCCCCACAGCTCTGATCAACGCATTTCGATATCAGTATCCTGAAATTGAGACTTGCACACTCATTTTGGAAATCGGAGCGAGATCGACAAATATTTTGCTCGTTGAGGGGAAAAAGATTTTTTGTCGGGTCGTGCCACTGGGTGGAGCGAGTGTGACGCAGGCAATTGCCGCAGATTTACAGGAGTCATTTGAAGGTGCAGAGGTGCTAAAAAAAGCCAAAGGGTTTGTCCATCCGGGAGGTTCGTATGAGGAGCCTGCGGAGGAGCAGGTGGCACGTATAAGTAAGTTGGCTCGTGGAGTGATGACGAAATTGCACACTGAAGTTGAGCGCTCGATTACCTTTTATCGAAGTCAACAGGCAGGAAGTAGGCCAGTCCGGGCGCTATTGGCAGGAGGAGGTGCGGCTTTGGGTCTAACCGATCTGTTCTTTCGGGATAAGTTAAAAATTCCTGTTGAGTATTTTCAGCCGTTTCGAAGGATGTCGATTGGAGAGGGTGTTAATCGCGCTGAGATCGCAAAAAATTTTCCCGCGTGGGCAAGTTGGGTTGGAGCTGCGTTGCGGGGCTTACCAGACAGCCCTTGCAAAATTAATATTTTAGGCTCAGCACAAAAGGGCTGCTGGACGCGTGAAAGATCGTCCTGCGATGGTAGCAGTAGCAGTGGCGATTGGTCTTATGCTTTTACTTCCAGGAATCCACGGTTTTTGGCAATCCGCCCGCCTGAGATCAGTATTATCACCCCAGACTGCTGAGGTAGATGAAGCGGAAGGAGCATTGACACAGGTAAGCACGGAGCAAAAAAAAGCGACTGACCTTTTGAATCTAGCGAATCAGGCTCTTGTTTTGGAAGAGGAACGAATGAGATGGCCTATCTTGCTGGAGGAAATTCGCTCGAAAAGTTTGCCTGGTTTGTGGGTAACATCCCTTAAACTGAATGAAAGTGTTTCCGGAGCGGAGGGGGAGAGTGCAGCTGCAAAGCCGGCAAACGCTAAGACAATGGCGAACATTTTGGAAATTGGCGGATTCTTTGAGACGCAATCCGAAGCTGCGGATGCGAAAGTGGTGGAGGACTTTCGTAAGGGCCTGAGTGAGGGGGGGATTTTGCAAAACGTAACAACAACTCAGCGAGACAATCCCGAGAGGGTCGATGGGAAAACGGAGCAGGTGGCACTCAAATTTGCCATGCGGGCCGAGTGGCCTGTGGGCGGAATTGCTCCAGTGGAGGCGGCTAAAAAGCTGGTTAATCCATGAAGGGTAAGTTGAATCAGCCCCAGTTGGTTTTAGTTGCGACTGGAGGAGGGTGCCTGCTTGTTGCTATTGCTGCAGGATATTTTGGATGGAGTTCGTTGGGCGAGGTGCAGGGTCAGGCCCAGGCTTTAGCGGAGCGAAAAGTGAAGCCTGAGCTTGCGGCAATTTTAACAAGGCCTGGAGGGGCAGGGGCAGCACGAAAGGAGGCTGGGGAAATTGCTAAGTTGGAGGAGGAGTTGGCTGAAGGAGAGGAGAGGTTAGTTGGAAGTTGGCGAGAGGGGTACGTCCAAGCGTCTGGAGAAGGGCAAGGATGGTCCCAAGACCCGAATCAGTGGAAGGATCGACTAATTGCATCTTACGATCGTCTGAAAAAGCAGTCTGGAAAAAAAGGGGACAATAGCCGCGTAATCTTAGCAGATGATTTTTATTTAGGATTGCAAGAGTACAAACAACAGAATCCCTCTGCGGGGAAAGTTCCTGAGTTGGCTCGTCAACTATCGGTTGCAGAAAAACTGGTGGAGTTTTTGTTGGACTCAAAAAAGTCGGCTAAGGAGGCGTATCCTACCCAGTGTTTGATGCAGTCGATTGTTGGGCCTGGGGTATCCGAAGCAGATGTAGCCAAGGTGGTAAGTGAGAAATCCAAGCAAGGTGTGAATTCTGTAAGTTATATTCGGGAGGGATATACATTACAGTTTGAGTGCTCCCCCGAGGTGTTATACGGATTTATAGATAGAGTGGTGGCCGACCCATGGCTTTTTGTGGTTGTGAACTTAAATATTGAGAACGATATGAAGGAGTTTCCAAAGCGTAGCGAAATAGCGAAGAAGTTTTCAGACGGAAAGAGTTCCGGGGTTGGGTCGGCAGGGGCTACAGGCAAAGCAGAAAGCGGGGCGGATGGGGCGGTGGGAACTGCTGACGCACCAAATCAAACTCCTTTGCTGATGGTGTTGGCGGGAAAAGAACGATTGAAAGTTGTGGTACGGATTGAATTCGTTGGTTGGAGAGCTGCACAAGCCGGAAAACCTCCCGTAAAGGCAAAAACTTAATGAAACTCACGCCATGGTGGATAGGCGGAGGTTCAGGACTGGCTGTTTTTGGACTGGTTGCACTCGCGGTTGGTTTTTTTCAACCCGGGTGGCCTGACCCAGTGGAAATTCCTGGGAGTGGCGGCAAGTCGTCCCTGGCAGAATTCAAGCAGAAAACAACCGAGTTTAGATCCAAAGTGGGAAAACTGGATGAGAGTAAGAAAAAAATTACGGACGAGCTAAGCAAGCATCGTGTATTCGTATCTCGAAGCTTAGTATTCTTGCCCAAGCAGTCGGAACCCGTCCAGCCACTCAATCCTGAGCAGGTGACAGATGACGGAATTCAGGTTGGGTGGAAACTTAAGTATGGATTTTCGCCAGAGGATCCAACGGTTGCATCGCAAGATGAAGATCAGGATGGATTTACAAACTTGGAGGAGTATGAAAAAAAGACGAACCCACAAGACCCCGCGAGCAGCCCGCCTAAATGGGATAAGGTGAGAATCTCCTCGGTTGAAAAAAAGGTAATGGTTGTAAGCCTTACGGGAAAAAGTCAGGGTCGATACACTTTGCGTTTTAAGATTGGAAAGGATGGCAAAAATGTTGAGGAAAGTGTTCAAGTTGGTGACAAGTTATGGGTGGTTACTGGTTCTTCTGGCGTAAAGATTTTTAAAGGTGAAATGACGGATGACATGAAACAAGCCACAGCAAAGTTGGAGTGCCCTTATACGATTCCTCTGATTATAAAAGATTACAAAGAGGATGTAGGTAGACGAATCAATCCAAATACGCAGACAGAAAATGAGTACGATGATTCGATGTTGATTCTCGATAGGCAGGACGCTTTAGGAGGTCTTGTTAAGATTATGCTGAACGATCAGGGCATTAGCCGAGGAGCCGCATGGAATGTGGGAGACATTCGTTTGCGGTCCTCTGTTCCAGGGGAGGGAGAAATGGGGACTTATCGAGAAGGACAAACTTTCACATACTCTGGACAGCAGTTCTCCGTAATGGCGGGTTCAGCCAGCAAAGTGTCGCTACAAATGAAGCCGCAAGGGGATATGCGCTACGTTTTGCTGCCCCCTTCAGAAAAGTTGTCACCAAGTAATCCTTAGTCATTCGCAAGTTAATCACTCCGTCGGACTGCATTCGTTGACGGGTGTGACCTTAGGCATTCTAGGATACTAATATGAATTGGTTTCTGGCATGGCTCTTTTTTACGATCATTTCGATGCACGGATTGCATTCTGAAATGGAGCCCGAGAGTGCTGTATCTGAACCCACGAGTAACTCAAGAACAGTGACCTCTGCTGAAATGACTCAAAAGGAAATTGATCGGCGGCGCGAGGCGACCTTTCGTATGAATGAGAATCTGGATTTAGCCGAGCGGCTGTATTTAGCAGGGGAATGGGAGCATGCGCAGGCAAAGTTTCGCTTGGTGATGAATCAGACAGATCCGCAAACGAGCACGTCGGGATTTTATCACCGGGCTCGGATGGGCGTCGCAAAGTCCCTGGCTGCGCAAGCGTTGGCACAAGAAGAAGCGGGCAAGACGGCAGAAGCTGCCGGCTTGATGAAGCAAGCGGCGGATCTGGATCCTGCCAATGTGCAAGTTGCGAAACAGGCGGCGACTATGCAGGAGGAAGCATCCAGAACATCCGATCCTTTTAATGGAAATAGCGCGGCAACTGCTGACCTTGTTGAAAAAACTAAGGAAATAAAAAAGCTTCTTTCTTTTGCGGATCAGCTGATCGAGACGGGGCAGTACCGTTCGGCCCGCCAGAAGTTGGACGATGTGCTACGAATCGACCCATACAATGGGGCAGCAAGAAAGAAAATTGAGTTGGTTGAACAGAAAAGATTGCAGGTAGCAAATAAAAGATACGATGCAAGTCGTGTTAAAGCGCTGACGCAAGTGACAGAGGCATGGATTCCTCCTCCGCCCGCCAAAATCGATCCCTCCAAAGCGCGCGGGACGGGATCCGCAGGACCCTCCAAAGCTGCGGAAATTATGAGAGAACTTTCTACTATCGAGATTCCAGAAGTCATCTTCAGTGAGAAACCATTACGAGCAGCTGTCGAGGAACTTCAGCGCTTAAGCGAGCAGAACGATCCAAACAAAAAGGGGATTAATTTCGTTCTCCGTCTTCCCTCTGGCTCAGGTGCTGACCCTGAATCCGCAACCGTCAGCCTTGAACTGCGCAAGGTCAAATTGCAGACGGCCCTGAAGTATTTGTGTGAACAAATACGTGGTGGGGAGAAACTACGATTTGAGGTTGAGGACAACGCTGTTTTTCTTTTGCCGGCGACTGAGTCGGGAGGAGAATTGGAAACTCGCAGTTATACGTTACCTCCAACTCTTATTGCGGATCTAAGCACATCAGAAACCGACCCTGCCAAGGTGGGGGATCTCGTTTTATCCAACATAGGGGCGGATGCGCAAATTCAAGGATCGAAAGCGGTATGTTTTCGGGATACGGGAAAACTCGTTGTCCGAAATATTGCACGTGAGCATGCAAAGATTGAGCAGAGAATCCGTGACTCCTCGAACGAAAACCCGCAAAAGCAGTTTGAGATCGAATCCAAATTTTTGCAATTCACAGAGAACGACCTAAAGAACTTCACATTCAACTATAACGTGAGTGCTGACGCCAGCATCCCTAATAGCCTTGTGCCCGGTGTGTCACCAAACCCAATTGGGTACGGAACTCAAACCACTGGGCTTAGAGGAGTTAATGGATTGGATCCGAATGGGGTTGCTTTAGCTGGTTTAAAGCAACTTCTTGATCCGAATAATCTGCAAGCCAGCTCAAACCAGATTGGGGTCAATGGCCAGATCTTTAACAAAGGTTTTGCTGCGATCCTACAGTTACTTCAGAATGCTTTAGGGAAGGATTTGGTGGCAGCCCCGAGGGTAATATCCGCTGACGGCAAAGATTCAGAAATATTTATAGGACGGTCAATGCTATATCCAACGACTTATAGCCAGCCTGTAGTTCCTCAAAATGACACTGGTCAAGGGGCAGGCTTCATTTTGCCAGGTAATCCAGGGGCTTTTGAGTCGCGCGATGTGGGTGTGACGATGAAGGTTAACGCGAGTTCAACTGTTCTTCCTACGGCAGTTGACATAAAAATCGACAAATTAGAAGTCGTTGATTTCTCTGGTTTCTTAAATTACGGGACACTCATCAACTCAGTTACGTACGGGCAAACTGAAGCTGAGTCTGGAGTTGCTGGTGGAATACCGCCTGAATCAACAATACCTTCCCAGTCACCCTATTTAGTTCCAATTTTTGCGAAAAAGTCAATTACGTCTCAGGTTAGGATGCTGGATGGTCAAACATTTGCGATTGGTGGATTGCTGGCTGAAGCGGATCAGATGGTAGATGACAGTGTGCCCATTTTAGGTGACCTGCCGATTGCAGGTCGTTTTTTTAGAAGCGAGGTCTCGCAGAAGGTTAAAAATAATTTAGTTGTTTTTACGACTGTAAGAATTATCAAACCCGATGGAACGCTTCAATTTCCTGAGGATGAAGAAAATCCCGAATTTGCTCAAGGTGGCTCTGCCGAGATGATGCCGTCCGTTCCATGAAAAAGATTCTGATTCTATTTATTCTCAGCACCTTAGTGCCTGGAGGCCTGTCAATGCAGGCGGGGTCTCTTGAGGAGCAAATTGATAAAGAGTCGGCCAAACGGGAGCAGAGGCTGAAGCCCTTACTTGATGCTTATATGGGATGTAAAAAGCTTATTCATGAAGGGCAACGTGATAAAGCATGCGACCAGTTGGCTCAGGCGTTTGAATCTCTTGACGAGTCCTTGCAAACAACAACCTTAGCTAAAGAAGTGAAACAGACCTTGGCAAAGCTTGAGGCTGAATTAGCTGGGGTTGCGGCAGGGCAAAATCACTGGCCTGAAGCGAGGAAAAGATCTTTGGCATGTCTTAAATATGATCCCCAGAATATCGATGGGCTTGAGCAATTAAATAAGTGTGATGATGTGCTTCGGCGTGGTGTTGTACGAGGGGAGGATGTGAATCCAGCCCTAACAACAAAATTCTTTGACCGATTGTCCGAGGTGCGAAGCGGACTTGAGGAAGCTCAAGCCTTCCGTGAGACGGGCCAACTGAAGAAAGCTGAGGATAGGTATGAGGATGTCTTGTTGGCGGATCCTTTCAATCAGGTTGCCACAGAAGGCATCAAGAAAATCTATGAAGAGCGTGCTTTGGTTGCCGAAAAAACGCGAGACCTTTCTAATTTAGAGATGAAAAGAGAGGTGCGCGAGACGTGGAACAACATCTACCCTAAAAGCAACAGTCAAGCTGGTGGAATTGAGATTTCTGGTCCACTGACCGCATCTCCCTCGTATGCATTGGAAAAAAAGATGCAGAAAACTATTATCCCTCAAGTTGATTTCAATGAAGCTGACCTCGAGACAATTCGCCGTGCGCTGATCAGTTTAAGCCGTACCTATGACCCTGAGCCTGGCAAAAGCGGTGTGAATTTTATCGTTAGTACAGACGTGGTGAATGCCCAACCTGTAACCTTACGGCTGAGAGGGGCTACCTTGGCGGAAGTAGTTCGATATATTTCACAGATTTCAGGTGTAAAAGTTCGAAATACAGACATTGGCGTAGCTTTTAGTCCACTGGTTGAGACCAGTCCCGACTTAATACCCAGAGATTTTCGGGTAAGTCCTTCCTTCTTTCGGGCTTCATCCGAAGCTGTTGCTGCAACAATCGCTCCTAAATATGGAGGTACTGAGTCGGTGGAGAGTGCGGTTTCTGGTGGAAAAGAGAAGCAAAGATTAGTCGAGATGGGAGTTGTATTTCCACCTGGCGCCTCTGCCGTTTACAACAGAAGTACTTCCATCCTAAAGGTGCTGAACAATGCTGAGATGCTTGACTTGATTGGGCAGTTAATTAGTGCCTCGGAGGAAGAGACGCTTCTGATCCAAGTCGGTGTTCGTCTTATTGAGATTAATCAAACTGACTTAGATAGCGTCACTATGAATAATAATTTCGGAACAGCTGCTTATGGTTTTCCCTTGCCATCGTCGTTGCCAGCGTCACTTGCAACAAACGGGACTGGCGTCACGCCTTTGACCCCTGCGGGTGGGGTGGGTGTGAATGGTCAGCTCAACCAAATTCAAGGAACCGGTCTATTGGCTAGGAATGATCTAACGGCTTTTCTGGCCCCCGGCACACTTGCAGGGACAAATTCAAACGCCAGCTATGATCTTAATACGATGACACTTGGGGGATTTCTTAATACCATGCAGTTCAGCAGTTTGATTACGGCCATCTCACAGAAAAATAGTGCAAATGTTTTAGCGAATCCTTCGCTTGTTTTGAAAAGAGGACAGCAGGGGAAGCTTTCATCCATTCAAGAGTTTAAATATGTTAAAGAGTATAGTGATCCTCAGAGTAGCATTGCCCAGATTGTCGTGGCTGGTGGCGCTACTGTTCCTGGGCCTGAAACTGTGTTGGGATCCTACCCGTCTCAAATTAGTGATGTGGTTCCGATTGGGGTCGAATTAGGAGTTAAGCCCGATGTCATTGGGACTGATCGCGTTCTCCTTGAACTACAACCTACGTTTCAGGATTTTGAGGGGAACATTAATTATGGAACACAGATATACTCAGTTTACGCTAGCAGGCCTCTCGCCGGGATTCCTCCAAACCCAGTGCAACAATTGCTTTTAACGAATGTCATCAATCAACCCGTTTTCGTTAAAAGAGACGTAAAGCTGGCACCCATTGAGGTATCCGACGGATATACTTTGCTCTTGGGAGGACTCCTCCGGGAAGATATCCAAAACGTCGATGAAAAAATCCCTCTTCTTGGGGACCTTCCTGTTTTGGGCCGAATGTTTCAAGGCAAGACTGAACAGGCGGTTAAAAAGAATACTTTAATTTTTGTGACTCCGAGGATTTTAGACGTGAGTGGGCAGCCTTTAAATCCTACGGCTGGGTCGCCAACCACGGCCTCCGTCAGTGGATCACCTTAGGGCTTATTTTCTGATGAGACGGTAAGGGAAGTCGATGGGGATCTCCCTTACATTGCCTGCTGACCAACCAGCTAAGTTTGCGACACTGTATCCAGCGCCCCCGAAAACAAAATAGAACAGAGAACTCCAAGGATCCGCTGTTTCTGACTTGGCATACCAGAGTCGAGGTTTGAGTTCAGTCGGGCCGTTGACAGGCAGGTCAATTCCTCCACGGCGCTCTTCACTGCCTATTTTGATTTTTTCAAGTGACTCGTATCGGATCCATAGAGGTTTTGTGTTCGGTACGGGTTTTGGGGGCAGGACAGGGGCTACCTTTACCTCTTGGCTTCTTTGGATGCGCATTTGATTGGCCAACTGCATCGTCGGTGAATCGATCGGGATTTGTAGAATTTGGCGATAGGTTCCCGCAGGTAGATAAAGAACTTTATCGGGGTCTTGGTTGGGTACTTCGACGTCCGAAGGTAGATTTAAGTTAGCGATTTCGGGTGTGAGTTGCGGTTTGGGTGGGGTGAGGGATTCTTTTTCAGCTGAAGTTTTGGATCCTGACTCTTTGCCTGTGCCTCCCATTGGGTCGGAAATTGTGGAAGATTCTGCGATGGTTTCCTGAGCGTTATTCGTAGTTGAGTCCGAAGCGGGCGCACTAGCGCCTCCCATAGGGGCGGTGGAAGGTGAGTTGGTTGCGACGGGGTTTCCACCTCCCATAGGATCCGCTTCGACGGACTCAACGGGGTCGCGGGCAAGAGCACTCATTGAAGTCAGAGCTAGAATGAGAAGAATTCTGTGTTTCATGTGATGAGCCCTACCCTGCGAAGCCAGACTGCAGTACGGGGATGGTGCTCGCTCCAGCCTTGAAGTTCCCATAGCCATCCCACTTTTTCAGCAAAGAGATAAAGGCCGCCTGCACCAAAAAGAATGATGGAGCTGGTTCCAGCCAAGAAGGAGGGAATACGGTTTCCTTGCCCAAGGGCAATCGAGAGCCGGGTCCATACGAGAAAACCGAAAAGAACAAAGACACTGCTGAATATAGTGGCGGCGACATTTCGTCTGGCATCGGTCATGCCGAATGCGATGCCAAAGAGGCAAAGGAGGGGACAAGCCAAAGGATAGGCCAACCGATTCCAGTGCTCTGTCTCGTAGGGAGCGCGAAGACGATCATTCAGGCGCGAGCGATCGGAGGCGAGGCGAGCGACATCAGGCCAAGGGAGTTCATCAGGGGGAAGAAGACGTGAGGCTAGTGTTTCAGGTGGGGCTGTGCACTCGGGTAGAACAAGCTCGTCCAGCAGGGGGCCCAGCGTTTCTTGTCTGTTTGTGGTGGCGCTATAATCGCCCCGGCGAACTCCTTGAAAGTGCCAAACCCCGCCTTGGTAGACGGCAGAGCTGGCGAAGAGCTTGGAGAGATCGCGACCTTCGGGTTCGGAGCGAAATAGAACTTCCAGGTTTTCCGCTTTTTTTTCCTTCAGATAGATGCGGCCGATGTACCAGATTTCACTTTGAGTGGCGTTGGGCAGCATGGGCGAGCGGTAGACGATCTGTTGAAATGTGTTTTCTTCCAAAGATTCCTGTTTGATCTGCTTTTTCACCTTTTCCCGACCCGCTTGGGCGGTGGGGGAGAGAGAATAGGAGAGTAGGTAGAGAATGACGGAGAGGCCCGCGCTACAGACGAGGAATGGTTTCGCCAGAGTCACAGGACTCATTCCTGAGGCCAGAAGGGCGACCGACTCACGGTGTCTGGAGAAGTAAGCCAAGACGTAGAGAGTGGCAAAGAGGACGGCGACGGGCAGGATCGACTGGG
>Ga0114968_10003269_pt1 | contig 12184 bp, 12 predicted proteins | sample M_130807_EF_Meta_FD_87020 | JGI IMG/M metagenome (GOLD analysis project Ga0114968, IMG submission 87020) | Freshwater microbial communities from Lake Montjoie, Canada to study carbon cycling - M_130807_EF_MetaG | ecosystem: Environmental > Aquatic > Freshwater > Lake | place: Lake Montjoie... | reverse complement strand
TATTCTTCATTCATACCTTCACCACTCAATTCAGTTGCTATTTTTCTAGCTTCTTGTTTTGCTGACTCAAAATCACCCATTTTTAATAAAGATGCAATTTTTTTAGTTCCACCAAAATATAACGTATCAAAATCTTTTTCATTAGAAATTTCTGAAGTTTTAGTTATACCAAAAGTTTCTAATTCTTTGTTTATTAATTTTCTAGCTTCTCCTTGTTTGTCATCCATATCGATATCACCTTCTTCATTCATTGCCATTCCAGTGTCAGCACCCATATTTTGATTAGCATCTGGTTGTTTACTATTGATTTCGTTGATAAGCATTTCAATTTTATCCAAAACTGTACCTAATTTACCAGTATCTTGATTACCTGGGTTATCAAATACAGAAATTAATTTGTCAAAAATATTATATAAAGTTAATCTTTCATTAGCAGCTACTTTACCAAATACAGTTCTAAGTTTATTATTGATTAAATCTCTAAAATCATTAAAACCAATTTTTAAAGCAGCTTCTTCATACATACCTTCTTCATACATACCTTCATTGATTGGTTCAAATTTAACACCACCCAAAACAACACTTTCAGATAAACCTTCTTCATTTTCTTTAGCTTCAGTTTCAACTTTTGCAGTTGATTCTTTACCCATGTGAATGTGTTTTTTAGCGTCAGCAGCGTGAGGAACTTTTTTCTTTTCCCAGTAGTTTTCTTCTGCTGTTGTACCTTCAATATCATCACTTTCAGTAACTTGATTTGCATCAGTTTCTTCATGTGATGGTGCTTTTGGCATATCTTTTTCTTCTTTTACTTCTTTTACTTCTTCCTCTTCTTTAACAACTTCTTCCTCTTCAACAGATTCTTTCATTGTTACATGTTTAGTCGCTTCTGCTGCATGTTTTTTAATTTTTTCAAACTCACCAGTTTTTGGGTTTGGTGCTTCAGTTTTCTTTTCAGAAGCTACAGAACCTTCAACATGTTTTTTTGCATCAGCAGCTTGAGGAACATTAATTTCATCCCAGTTACCTTCTTTAGCGTCAGCATCTTCGATGTCTTCCATTTCCATTAACATTTTTGTTTTTTTCCAAATGTCATTGAATGTTGAGTTTTCATCTAATCTAGCTCTACCTTTAACAGTACCTAAAGTTTCTTGAGATTTGTAACCCATAAGGTGTTTCATCTTTTGCATATCTTCATTAACCATAGTTTTATCAGCTGCCATAAGTACAACTGCTTTACCTTCAGTTAATGAACCTTCCCAACGGATTTTGTAATTTTCTACACCGTCAGTCATTTCAAATACTTTATTATCTACTCTGTATGATTCTGGTATCATTTTAAGTGCATTTCCAACACCGTTAAACTCTTTTTTGAATTTAAGTCTTTTCATTCCTTCTTTTATTTGTGTTTTATTGTTATCTTTATTTTCCGCTAACGCTGAGTGAACACCCATAGGTTGGTTACCTTTTGGTACAACCTCTATGTCATCACCAAAACTCATAATACCAGTCTGAGCATCCATTCTCTTTTTAAATGAATCTTCTGCATTCTTAACTAAGTTTTTACCGAACTCTGGTCCAGTAAATCCTTGTTGTGCTGGAATAACATTAGCCCAATCTGGATTGTTACCCATTCTACTTGAACCTTCGATTGCTTCTTTTGCTCTATCTTTGAATTCTTTGTTTGGGTCTCTGTCATATTGAATCATCTCTTGACCATTCATGATTTCCATTTGGTCGTGATATTCTTTTTCTTTATCACCGTTATAGTTAAATTTATTGTTAACATCAGTAGCTTCCATACCTTTGTTTAAATTTTTCTCATAACTAGCTAAATTTTTATCAACATCTTTAACAGCTTGTTTGTTTATTTTTTCTGATTCTTTTTTTGCAGCGTTTGTTACAGCAATACCTGGAGTTTCAGCTTCATTAACAAATTTATTAACTAAATGTTTTTTAATTATATTTTTATCCATTTTTAATTGATTTTATTATAAATATCTTAGTTTTAAGTAAAGTTTACTACTTATTATTTTTAAATTCAATAATTCTCTTAACCTCGTCTAACGTTCTACCAGTTTGTTTAGCAATCGTTTCATAGATTTTATTTTCTTTAGCTAAAGTAGGTGCGTTTACACTTCCTTTACCTTTTTTAAGTTTAAGACTTGACGCACCAGAGTTACAACCACCATTTTGAGCTTCTTTATTGTTGTTTGGTTTTGAACATTCTGGTTGTTGTGGGAAAGTTCCACCAGCCCATTGTGGTTCTTTAAATGCTCTAGGTTGTTCACCTTTATTAAATTCACCGTTTCTACCAATAGATAAAGCGTTTGCATCGTATGCACCTATCGACCCTTCACCTTCTGTTGTTTCGTTTATACCTTCTTTAAAAGTTCTTTTAAGTGGTTTACCAAATTGTGGGACTGGAGTGTTTAATCTTGCACCAGCACCACCGCCACCAAAAACACTAACACCACCACCTATAGCACCAGCGGTTGTTGCTTCATCAAAAGGTAATCTTGTTTGTGTAGAAGGAGGGTTTTTCGATTGTATTGTTGTTTTAGTTAATTCTTTTTTTGGTTTAGCACCGCCAAATACTGTTTCATGGTCACCAGTAATACTTCTTCTATTATTTAAACTAATTGCTAATCTTTTAGCTTCTTCTGGTGATTTACCGTTAGCAATTAATTCTTTTGTTTTTCTATCAATAAAAGCATCATTTGATTCACCATGTAATTCATTTAAAGATTGTTCTTCATCACCATTTAATAAATTGTTTAATTCTTCATCTTCTGAATAAAAATCTAATAAATCATTTTTAACTTCATCAGTGATAGGTGTTAATTTATCATAATTTGAATCAATATAATTTATTAAAACTTGTCTTATTTGGTCGTCATTGTTAGTCCAATAACCATCGTTACTATCTTCAGCATAACCTAATGAAACAGCAATGTTAGTTAATTTAGAATTTTCACTGTTAACAGCTTTCATAAATTCACTATTGTAATCATCTAAATCAATTGACAATAACCCGTCTTCAGAAGAAACTATTGCTATATCACCGTTGTAATATTTAATATCAATATCACTTTCTTGTGTTGTTGGTCTTGGATATTTTTGTGGTTCTTGGTTTATTGGGTTGTCTGGGTGATTATCAAACCAATCACCTTCATTTATACCACCAACAATTTCATTTAACGTTTCTTCGTAAATTTTTAATGCGTCTTGTGGTGAACCTAATTTTTTTGATAGTTTATAACCATCTTTTTCTTTAACTAGGATATCTTTTAACCCTTCTAAAACAGCTTCATATTTTACATTGCTTTCGTTCCAGAATTCTGATAAATTTTTAGATTTGCCATAAAGATATTCTAAAAGGTTTTTATATTCTTCTTTTAAGTTATATTTTTTAGCCATATCAGAACCTTTATCTAACCCTCCTTTATCTGTAGGTTCTTGGTTTAAAGATTCTAATAATGTTTTGTATTGTTTTTTGCTTAAAATTATTTTTTTCATTATTAATTATTTTTATTTGAAAGGTTATCTATCCATGTATTTCTTTTTAGCCAAAGAGTTTTATAAAGCTGCGTCAAAACGTTTTTAGTTATTTCAACAATTTTATTTTCTAATTCCTTTTCGTTTTTAAGTTTTTCTTTAACTATCTTTTCGATTTTATTTTTAAAATCTGCACTATCAATATAACCTTTAATTTGTTTATTGACATCTGTTTTTGATAGCTCTTCTTTAATTATATTTCTCATTTAGACTTTTTATTATAAATATGGTTAATAAACAAAAAAAGCCCTAAGATTAGGGCTTTATTTAATTATTATAATATTATTATTTAATCATGTAATCACTAGGTGATATTACAAGTTCACATTCTGAAAATGAATTATCAGTGTAGTCTAATGGACCAAAGTTAACCGATTTTAATAAACAACCAGTCATTACCCAACTTTCATAAACAACACCAGTTGGTTCTAGTATTTCAACTTTCATTCCAAATCTTTTACCGTTAACACCCATATCCCATAATTTCTTGTTGATTTGATTTTGTAATGGGGATTTGAATTTTAAAACTATGTCTTCTATTTCATATTTTTTAATAAGCGTCTTAATACCTAAAACCCTTACATTTTCAAAATTTATTTTTGGACCATTTATTGATGAAATGAAAAAAGGTTCAATACCTAATTCTTTATCTAATATAACTAAAAATCTATTCTTTCTACCAAATTCTGGTATTTTAATATCTTTACCAAATCTATGATTGTTTCCATTTTTTGTTCTAGTTATTGCATCATCTTCTTTTGCCAATAGAGGATTCTTTTTACCAGTTAATTCTTCATAATAAGGATTGGCTTCACCAGTAAATGGGTCATACATTGGTATCTCATTTTTCCTTTGTTCTACATACTCTTTAGGTAGAGGTTTAGATATTATAGCTTTTGGTGCAGCTGCTTTTCTCCTTGTTCTTGGTTTGTAATTCTTTTTATTACTTTTTGTTGTTCCTTCTTGTATTGGTTTTGATTCTTCCATAAAACTATTCTTTTATTTTTATATTATTTATAACACTTATAGTATCTTTCATACATTCACTATAAATTTTAGAACTGTAATAAGGTTTAAATTTAAATAATCCCCATAAGTATTTCTTTTCCCAATCTTTATATAGAAATGTTGTTAAATTATCTTTAAATTCTTTATTCGTAAATGATATTGAATCTTTTTTAATAAACCCAGAAAAAGTATAACACTTTTCTTTTAATGTGAAATAACTTTTTTCTGAAACACTATCTGTTTTTAAAACAGTAGATGTAACAACAGAATCTCTAAATCTATATTTAGTATCTATAATGTTTGTTATGTGTTTTGTTTTAATATTTAAAACTTTTGCTATTGAATCATATTTTGGGTATAAGTCTTTTAGTTCACCAACAGTTAATTCTTGCTGCCTAGACTTATCTTTAACGATTGCAATAACGTTATTGCTAAATCTTTTTCGTTCTTCTTTTTCATTTTTATATAGCTTAAATAAAAAAGCTAGTGATGTAAATAATACCACCACTAATAAAACTAATCCTATTAATATTTTATTTTTTAACATCATAAAAAAGGTCATCATCTGTTTTAGGGTCATTTTGTAAGTTGGTTAAATAACCATTTAACCCAGTTTTAAGTTCTTCTTCATTTAAATCACCATCACTTGCTGAATTAGATTTCATACCTTGTGTATATGATATTGTGAACTCAAATTTATTAGCGTCATTAACTGTTTTTTCACCAGTAATTACTATGTCACCAGAAAAATTTTCTGTTTTAGGTTTAATGTAAATACTAGTTATTCTAATACCTAATTTTAATCCTTCGATAGCAGTATTAACTTTTGTGAAACGTTCATCGTTCTTAGCTAATTTTTCATATGAATCATCTATAGGAAATAATGGTTGTGGACCTTCTGCTGGTGCTTCAGCCATTTTTTCTTCTTCTGGTTCATCTGGTAAATCATCACCTTTTTCAAATATTGGTTTAGGTACGGAAGCTGTTGCTGGTGCATCATCTTCTTTTATCAATGTTTTACCAAATTCTCTAATTACTGACATCATTTTTTTTGTCATGTCGTGTTCGTTAATGTTTTCTTTCATTCGTTTAATTTTTACTTTCTAGTTTATTTTTAAATTGTTCACAATCCCATGCTGGTGACGCATCAAAATAGTGTTTGGATATGTTACTTTTATATAACACACCATTATAACTACTCGTATCCTCAATTTTTGTATTGTGTCCTATAGCGGTTTTAGGTATGAAAAATTCATCACATAAATAATCACATAATTCAACACATGAATCTAATTGTTCTTGTGTGTAAGTAGCCCATTTGTTGATTCCTTTCCACATTCTGCCAACCACCATTCCATTATAAATATCACCTTTCCAGTTATAAAAATTCTTATCTGGTGATTTTCTAGTTAAATACCCTTCATTTTCTAGTAAAATAATAATGGATTTAGTGTTTTGTTCTAATTTAGAAAAGTATTTAGATTGAAATGTTGGTTCAAAATGTTTATGAATAACACCATCTTTATCTATTGTGAATGCTGCCGTTTTTTTATTGTTTCCGTTTAATCTAGTTTTCCAACCTATAACATGTGTCATGTCTTTGCTATTAGTATTACCAATAACTATTTGTTTTTTAATACATTCAATAGGTACATAATTTTTTTCGTCTAAACTATATTTTTTGTCTTCTATTATCATTAACCACGTTTATAAAAAATCTTATTATCATCACCGTTTTTAATTATTTTATTAGAACCAATTCTTTCTATTGTGTTACTAGTTTTAGGTTTTGGTACTTCAACGGAAAACCCTCTACCTTCTTTAATTTCTCTTATGTCTTCTAAATTAACTTTTCCAGTTGGAATAACTGGTTCTTTTTTGTATACTGGGACTTCAACATTTTTTTCACTAACTGTTGTTGATGGTTCTTCCTCTGGCATAGGTCTGATATCCCATGGTTCTATATCATTTACAGTATCATTTACAGTGTCATTTACAGTGTCATCAAGTTCTTCTTCAATTGGTATTATGATATCTTCTGTTTCCAAATCTTTAACCATTTGATTCATAACTTCACTCAATGCATGGTCTTCATCAAAGTTTACTCCCTCATTTACTCCCTCATTTACTCCCTCATTTACTCCCTCATTTACTCCCTCATTATTTGCTTTAATTACTTCTACAATAGTTGTTGGAGTTTCGGCAGAAGGAACAAAGTTAACTTTAGGTTCTAGTGGAGTTTGTTTACCTTCCAATTCAAACACTCTGTTGGTTGCCAATATTAATGCGATTGCCAATGGGTCAAACACAAAAATAAGAAGTAGAATCATATAGTTAACTACATTGGCCATTGGTGTTCCAGTTAATTCAGAAACATATTTAAGTGGTCCAACTTCACCAGATACTTCACTTCCAGCTTTTAATTCAATAGCTTTTACGTTATAAACATTTACTGAATCAGACAACACAATATTTTTAGAGTTAAGTAAGTCTATTTCAGTATTTAATAGTTGAATTTGTTTATCTGAACTTTCAATGTCACGTCTAGCGTTTCTTTGGTTTCTGTTGTTGGTTGAATTATCCAAACGTGATTCTTGATTACCTCTTAGATTATTCAATTGTTCAGCACGTTTAGTTTTAGTTTCAATAATCTTTGTATTGTCAGCTATTGTTTTTTCAAATACTTGTTTCTTGGCTTCTAACACACTTAACTCACCTTCGTGCAACTCTAATTTGTTTGCTGTTGATTGGTAAGCGTTAGATAAAAAACCATAAATACCAGCAGATGTAATTAACATAAGCACACCAACACTTATAGTTAAATAAATTTTTAAACCTCTGGCTAATTTATGCCAATATGTGTGTAAAGCAGTAGTTGTAACTACTTTACCAATTTCCAATACAGATGCCATTATAATAACAGCAGTACTTGCACCAGCAAATAACTGACTTAAACCCCATACTGAGAAATATGCAGCACAACCAGCAACGGCTAGTGCTAAAATTAACATTATGTAACTAAATTTTACTTTCATATACTTTTATTTTATAAATATTTAAAACTAAAAAAAGGGTCATAGACCCTTAGTTTATCCATTTATCAAATCAAATAAATCATGAGCATTATGTCTTAATTTTCTAATTGCTTTTTCTTTTATTTGTCTAATTCTTTCTTTTGTCAAGCCATATCTATCACCTATTGCTTCTAGTGTCATAGCTTCACATTTGGTGTCAATACCAAAATAACATTTTATTATTTCAATTTCTCTTTCACTTAAAACAGACAATGTTAAATCAATTTGTTTTTTAATTCTTTCGTCTATAATTAATTTATCCTCATCACTATTATCAAAAGGTATTAGTTCAATCAACTCATCACCTTCTTCGTTTATGTGTTCATTAAGCGACACACACTTTGGATAATTAATCAATCTTAAATCAAAATTTTCAATATCATTAACTGTAAAATCAGCATCATCTAATAATTCAACTTTTGAAATTTCTTTATTTAATTTAGAAATCTTATTAATAACATTAGATGGTAATCTAACCATTCTAGCGTTATCATTTAAACTTTGAATAATAGATTGTCTAATCCACCATACAGCGTAAGAGATGAATCTGAAACCTTTTTTGTAATCAAATCTTGTTGCAGCTTTAACTAAACCGTAATTACCTTCATTTATCAAGTCTTGTAATAACATTCCTTGTCCTTGATATTCTTTAGCTACAGAAACCACAAATTTTAAATTTGCTTTAACCAAAGTTTCAATTGCTTTGGTATCACCTTTTTTAATTCTTTTAGCTAAACTTATTTCTTCGGTTTTAGTTAAAATTACTGATTTTCTTACTTCTTTAAAATACTTTGATATACTATCGTTGTTTTCAAAATTTACAAATTTTTTGTTCATTAATACTATTGTTACTCTTCATGTTATTCTTTCTAAATATAAGGATAAATTCGTAAAAGTCAATACTTTACGTCCTTTTATTTAGCCAAAAGGCTTAACATTTTCTTATCATAATCTGTAAAGTTTTCAACTCCAGAATCTATGATTTTATTCATTGCTTCTTGCTTTTCAGCAAGAGTCATGTTTTCTATTTGTTCTTCAGTTATCCTTCTAGGTCTTATAACTGTTTTAACATCTATTGGTTTAGTAGTCTTTATCTTTTTACTATTTTCTTTGATAATTTTAGCATCTTCTATAGCGTCTAGTAAATCATTCATTCTTTTACTTAAAAGAGAATCTGATTCTTTTATAAAACCAAATAAACCTTCGTGAATTTCTTCTTTTGTTATGTTATAACCAGAATACTTAGGGTTTAAATCAAAAACAAAAAAACTTCTATTTTGTAATTTAAACCATTCGTTAATTTCACCAACTGTAAGTGCTGATGATAATGTGGCAATTATAATACCTTTGGCATCTAATATATTAGGCTTGTTATCACTAATTTTTTCAATCTCATCGATAACGTTTTTAGTGTCGCCCATAATTATCACACAATAATTTTTAATCTCCATACCCTTTTTTTTTTAACTAATATACAAAACTTTTATTAAATATGCAATTATTTAATTGTTATTTTAGATACGTTATCAGTTTTGATTACTGTGATAACATTATCTCCCCAATCTTTAACAATGTCATTATGTGTTATAAAAAACACTATTTCGTACATTTCTTTTATTTTATCAAATAACGTTTTTAGTTTCTCAATGTTGTCTTGAGCAACTTTACCTAAGACTTCATCAAAAGTTATAAAATTAGGCATTGGTAAAGTAGATAGTTTTCCTAACACAGCTCTAAGTGCTAAACTTGCTGCTGTTTTCTCTAAACCAGAACCAGATTTTAATAGTTTTGACACACCATCTTTAACCAATAAAAACTGAACGTCATTCTTGTCATTAATAAATATCTCGACATCGAAATCTACAACATCATCTAACAATCTTTGTATTTCAGAATTTATAATTGGTAACACAGAACGCAGCACTAATTTACTAATACCTTTCTTGCCAACCAATTCAATATAGATTTTAAAGATTTTATCTATATCTTCTTCTTTCTTGATAGTTTCAATTAATTTGGTTTTAATTTCAATACCAGATTTATGGTTTGTAATCTCTGTTTGAACCCTTTCTATTTTAGTAATCGTATCATCTTTAGTATGTTCACATACAGCTATTTTAGTCTTAATATTTGTAATTTCAATATCAATCTTTTTATTTAATTCGATTGCATCCAAATTAAGTTTATATTTTTTTAACTCATTTTTCTTTTCAACAATTTTATTTCTAAGAGAACCAATTTCAACTTCTAATCTGTCTTTTGCTAACTCTAATTTATTCTTGTCATCAACCGATTTTTTGATTTCATTTAACCTTGTTAATTCTTCAGTTAACATTTCTCTAGAGTTGCACAATTCATTAAGTTTGTCATTAATTTCTGACAGTTGTTTATTGTGTGCTGCTATGTGTTCTGTATTGTCAACATCATCTAATTTTCTATTACATGATTGACAAATACCACCAGCAATTAAATCTTCAACTTGTTTAGTGATTCTTTCAGCATCAGCTTCTTTTAATGCTATATCAGTATTTAATTGATTTAATTGTTTGGTCCAATCAAAATGCATATCCTCATCAAACACAACAACACCAATTTCATCAATCTTTGTTTGATGTTCTTTTACTTCTTTAGCTAAACCAGTACCTTTTTCAGTTATTTTTTCAATTTCAGATTCTAATGATTCTGGGTTTAACTCAGATATTGTTACGTCAATTTTTTCTTTGCTATTGATTGAAGACTCTTTATCATTTGTTAATGTTTTTATATCATTTTTTGCTTTAGTTAACCTTTCATTCAAAGTATTTTCAAGGTCAGCACATTCTTGTCCTTTTTCTTTATGGTCTTCGATTTCATCTGTTAAAGTAATAACATCGTATTCGTTAGATTTTTTCTTTCTAGCGAATTCATTATACATTTCCCTAACAGCTTTTTCTTTTAGTTCTAAAATCTCTAAACCAATAAGTCTAGTCAATACTTTTCCAGATTCACTTGTTGTTAACCCAATTAAATCATCTAAATTCTTCTCAGTAGCCAATACAAGCATCTCAAAGTCTTTTTCGCTGCCAATAGTTTCTTTAATCTTTTTAGTTGTTCTAATGGCATCTTCTTCGTTTAACGCTTTTTCTTCACCATCTGGTAGTAATTCATAATAATTAACTCTATTAACAATAGTCCAACCACCACCTTTTTTGGCAGTTCTTTTCATCTTACGTTCAATTATTATTTCTTCACCTTCAATATCAATCATACCACGAACAGTTAAATCGTTTTTATCACTATATTGGTTGAAGATTTGCTCGTTAGTATCTGTTTTTGTTGTATTACCATGTAATAAGAATTTCATCGCATCAATAGTCATAGTAGTTTTACCACCTTGATTTGATGGGATTGAATTAACGATGTTTAATCCTCTTAATTTTGAGAAAGGAATGTAATTATCCTCACCAAATGATAATAGGTTATTTATCATTAACCATTTAACACTCCAAGTTCTGTGCTGCACTTCATTAACATCAACATTTAGTTCACCGTTAACTTTGTCGTCTAACGCAAGGATTCTGTTAAAGTCAACCTTCTTATCATCTCTTTCAATTAACTCCTTCATAAGAGCTCTTTGATAGTTTACGTCCATGATATTCTCAATACCAGCACCAGTAATTTCAATTAGGTCACCGTTTGCTGTTCTTTTAACTGGTCGATAGACAACATTAATGTTATTTTTATTCACACCATATTTGTTAGCAAAGTAATTTCTAATTTTATTCTTAGCTTCTCTACTATAATTGTGTGGTTGGTCGTCCCAATAAATTTTAATTTTAGCATAAGGCGATATCGCTTTGATATCTAATACTTCTACACTATTCTCCATATAAATCTGTTTTATTTTTGTTTTTTTCTATTTCTAATTGTTTTCTAAGAACATCACTTAAATCACTACATTCACGTAGTTTTTTCTCGCCAAGTTCAGCCAGTTTAATGTAGTTTTTTATCTTTTCATCCATTTCCATATCAACCATATTGATAGGTACTTCTTTGATTACTTCGACAACCTTTTCTACTTCAACAATTTTTTCTACTTCGACAATCTTTTCTTTGACAGTTGGTACTGGCGTTGAACCGTACTTTTCAATAGTGAAACCTTGTTTAAGAACTTTAGTCATAAACTCATCTATATTGGTAATATTATTGGCTCTACAATAATCCCAAATTTCATCTTTTAATTGTTTAGATATCTCCAAGGTCAACTTTTGTTAAATCTTCACGTGTTTGATGCAGCAAGACAACTTCCATGTCTTTTTCATCAACGTTTATTGCCAATACTGGTTTATCGGCTCTATAAATAAACCCTTGTTCGTTCTCTGGGTCAACAAACCCATATTCACCATTCACAACAATGAAATCATTCATTTCTTCTGGTAATGAGTTAATAAATTCTTTTAATTCACTTAATTTCATATTTTTTTTTTATAATGATAAATAAGCATACTTTGATACCAATTCATTAAATTCTTTACAATTCTTTAATAATTTTGAATAACCTTTAGAAC
>Ga0114968_10003267_pt1 | contig 12185 bp, 10 predicted proteins | sample M_130807_EF_Meta_FD_87020 | JGI IMG/M metagenome (GOLD analysis project Ga0114968, IMG submission 87020) | Freshwater microbial communities from Lake Montjoie, Canada to study carbon cycling - M_130807_EF_MetaG | ecosystem: Environmental > Aquatic > Freshwater > Lake | place: Lake Montjoie... | reverse complement strand
CTCCGGGTGGGGTTTGCCAAGCCACCGCAGTCACCTGCGGTGCTGGTGGTCTCTTACACCACCGTTTCACCCTTACCAGGATTGCTCCTGGCGGTCTGTTCTCTGTGGCACTTTCCCGCGGGTTGCCCCGGGTGGGCGTTACCCACCACCTTGCCCTGTGGAGTCCGGACTTTCCTCGACACTTGCGTGCCGCGATCACCCGGCCAGCTCGTCCAGAGGCAAGGGTACGGCTACGGTCGACGTCGTGCTGATCCTTCTGCCACCCAGTGAGGGAAAGACAGCACCGAGCACCGGCAAGCCGTTGGCCTGGCGATCCCTCGCCTTTCCAGAGTTGACCTCCACACGCAAGCAGATGTGTGCCGCGGTCGACCCGCATCTGGCCAGGGCGCATGCGGCCCCCGCCATCGAGATCTACTCCGGAGTCCTGTACGCGGCCCTCGATGCCGTGAGCTTGACCGCCACCCAGCGAGCGCGACTCGACGAGCAGGTGCTCATCTCGTCAGCACTGTTCGGACTCCTGCACCCCGGCGACCGCATCCCGTCCTACAGCCTTCCGGCGGCCGGCAAGGTGCGCGGGCTGGGGTCACTCACGATGCTGTGGCGCGAACAGATCACCGAGATTCTGGCCACTGCCCCCCGACCCATCCTCGATCTGCGATCAGGGGCTTACCAAGCATTCGGCACCGTGCCACACGACACCAGCGTGGTGGGCAGAGTTCTGCTCGAACGTGACGGCAAGCGCTGCGTGGTGAGCCATCACAACAAGGCCACCAAGGGCCGCGCAGTGCGCGCACTCATGACGACGCGATCGCGTCACCGGACCATCGACGACATTGCCACGGCACTCGAAGCTGCCGGCATGACGTGTGAACTCCACGAGAATCGACGTGGCCCGGCGACGCTCGACATCGTCACGTACGAGCTCTGAGAACCTAGATGCCTGTCGGTGCCGCGATGTGCCGCAGGTGGGCTGCTTCAGCAAAGCCGAACATCGACGCATTTCCGTCTGCGAACCAGCTCAAGGTTGTCAGCGAGCACGGTGCTAGTTCCATGCGGTAGATGGAGTGCAGCGGTGCATCGAGCGCATCGGTGACCATGGCCTTGATGGGGGTCACATGCGCAACAACAAGCACCGTCTGACCAGCCGAGTCCTTCAGGATGCGATCACGGGCGGCCAGCACGCGTGCGCGCACATCGTTGAACGACTCCCCACCGGGTGCGGACACGTCGGCCGACGCCAGCCACGCATCTAATTCGTCGGGCCACCGCTCTCTGACCTCGGTGAACGTAAGACCGTCCCATTCACCGAAGTTGCACTCGGCAAGGCCGTCATCAACGTCGACGGAAAGGTTGAGGGACGCCGATGCGATCGCTGCGGTCTGCATGGTTCGCTGCAGGGGTGAGGACACGATGCGTTCGATACCACCGCGTGCCACAAGTTCGGCAGCAAGGGCCATCGCCTGCTCCTCGCCCAACCTAGACAGTGCAGGGTCGCTACCACCCAGGCCACTGAATCGCTTGTCCACGCTCATCGCTGTGGCTCCGTGGCGCGCGAGGACCGTGACCGTGGGAGTTCCAAGATCGGCCCAGCCCACCATGCGATTGCGCGGTCGCGTGGCGTCCGACATGAGATTGCGCGGTCGCGTGGCATCCGCGATGGTCGCGCGCGCCTGCTGCTCCTCGGCCTCACCGATCACGTCCATCGCAGCCGTGGTCAAGCGCCCCGACACTCCTGCCGCCACCGCGTCCAATGCGGCATTCACGAGTGCATCGGCTCGACGGTTCTGCTCGCGCGGCACCCACGTATAGGTGACCTGGGCGGGCGGGAACGCTGCCCGGGCCTGCTTGGCGAGCTCACGCATGTCGGCGTGCTTGATTTGCCAGCGCCCACTCATCTGCTCGACGACAAGTCGAGAGTCAAGCCGCACTTCGACGCTTGCTTCCGAGTCGACCTCGGCCGCATGACGAAGGCCCGCAATGGCCCCGCTGTATTCGGCAAAGTTGTTGGTGGCCACACCCAGGTATTCCGCCAGCTGGGCGATTACCTCGCCGGTCGCCCCGTCGATGACGACCGATCCGTAGGCCGACGGACCGGGGTTGCCTCGAGAGCCACCGTCGGCTTCGACGATGAAGTGTCGCGCCATCTACAGACCAGACTCAAAGGTGCGGACCAGGATGCGGCGGCACTCCTCGCAGCGCACGATGGCATCAGGGGCAGCTGAGCGGATGATCTCGAGCTCGTGCGGTGGAATATCGAGGTGGCAGCCTTCGCATCGACCACGATAAAGCTTTGCGGCGGCTACTCCATTGTGATCCGCGCGAACCTTTTCGTACATCGCCAGCAGGTCAGCGGGTAACCGCGTTGCCGTATCGGCGCGATCCGCCTCCACGTTCAGGCGTTCGGCGTTGATCTCCTCCAGCAGAGCGGCTACGCGAACACGAAGGTCCTCGATTTCAGCAGCCACCTGGTCCCGGTCTGCCGCGAGCACTGCTACCGCCGCACGCGATCCTTCGACGCGTTCCATGATTTCTAGTTCGACGTCCTCAAGCTCGGACTGACGACGGGCGAGGGACTCCAGCTCGTGCTGCAAGGACTGCAACTGCTTGGGGTCGCCAATGGAGCCCGAATCAAGCAGCTCGCGATCTCGGCGACTGCGCTCACGCACCTGCTCAACATCCATGTCGGCGCGCTTCTGGTCTCGCTCAAGGTCACTGGCGATGGCCTCGGCCGCCACGACCTCGTCACTGACTCGTGCGAAACGCTTCTCCGCATCGGCCAATGCCACGGACTCCGGCAGGCTGGCGACCTTGTGGCGCAGCTGCACCAAGCGGGTGTCGCGCTCCTGGAGCTCGAGCAACCGCATCTGGTCGGCGGGATCAGCGTTCAGCGTGGACTCCTCACGTGTGCGGTCCACGGATCGGTGCTGATCCGCGACACGAGGACCTCCACCGTACTGCCGAGGTCTCCTGCCAGCTCCTCGGCGAGCACGGGCAGCCAGAGCCATTCGCCAGCCCAGTGGGCAACGTCCAACACGGCGCAGCCACCAGCAGCAAGGTGGTCCTGCGTGCGATGGTGCTTGAGGTCTGAGGTCACATAGGCATCCGCCACCTGAGCTGCCGCGTCCAGGAGGTCGGCGCCTGAGCCACCGCACACCGCAACGGTCGTCACGAGCGAGGTGGGATCGCCTGAGACACGGACACCGTGGTGGGTCGCCGGGAGCACCGCTGCAAGGTGATCGGCCAGCTTCATCAGGGGCACGGCCCGGGGCAATGTGCCCACGCGACCGATGCCCGTGCGCGAGCCCGGTGCGTCAGGCACCAGGGGTCGAAGGTCCGTCAGCCCGAGCGCGGTGGCGAGGGCATCGGAAACACCCGGGTCAGCGTGATCGGCATTGGTGTGCGCCGCGTAGAGGGCGATGCCGTGGGAGATCAACTCGTGGACGATGCGCCCCCGCGGGTCATCGGCCGGCACCCCGTGTGCGCCGGAGAGGAACAGCGGATGATGGGTGATGACGAGGTCAGCCTGAACCAGCAGGGCTTCGTCCACCACCTCGATGACGGGGTCAACTGCCAGCATGATGCGATGAACCGACGCAGCGGGTTCACCGCACACCAATCCCACGCTGTCCCAGCGCGAGGCCAGACCCGGCGGGTAGCGGCGCTCGATCGCCTCGGTCACCGTCGCCACTGTCGCCATGCGCTGCAGGCTACCCAGCACCGGTAGCCTTCAGTGGCTGGGGCCGTTAGCTCAGTTGGCTAGAGCGCCTCGTTTACACCGAGGATGTCGGGGGTTCGAGTCCCTCACGGCCCACCCTGCACCTCGAGGCCGCCGGATGCCCTTCCGTCGCGCGTCTAGAGGGCTGCCAGAGCTGCCGCATAGTCGTCGGCACTGCGAGCCTCGCCGGGGCCGTTGACCACGGCCCAGCGCACGATGCCGTCCTTGTCGATGACGAACGATGCCCGCGTGGCGAATCCCTTGTCGTCCAGGAATGCGCCGTATGCCTTCGAGACTTCGCCATGCGGCCAGAAGTCGCTGAGCATCGCGTGCGTGAGGTTCTCCTGCGCCGCGAACACCTTGAGGGTGTGCATGCTGTCGCACGACACGCTCAGCACAACGGTGTCCTCGTTGACGAAATCCGCGTAGCGATCGCGAATGGTGCACAACTCTCCTGTGCAGATGCCCGTGAAAGCGAAGGGATAGAACATCAGGACGACATTCTTCTTGCCGCGGTAATCCTCCAAGGACACCGATTCGCCGTACTGGTTGCTCAACGTGAACGACGGGGCGGGCTGACCGACGTCTACCGACATGGGAACTCCTTGCGAGGCTGTGAGGTGGCTGCTGAACAGCCGGACGCCCGGACGTTATCGCTTGACGCGCGGAGCAACCAGCCGAGTGCCCTGCCAGGCCGATCCCGCGCTGACGGTGCTGGTCTGCTGCAAGCCCGCCGTGGGAGCCGCATCGGCAATGTCCTCCGGCTCAACATGCCCGTCGCGACCCGGCTTGGGGGTGAGCAGCCAGATGACCCCGTGGTCGGTCAGCGGATGCAGGGCATCGACGAGGGCATCCACCAGATCGCCGTCGTCCTCGCGCCACCACAGCAGCACCACGTCGACCACATCGTCGTAGTCCTCGTCCTCAAGACTGCTGCCCACGATGTCCTCAATGGATGCACGCAGGTCATCGTCGACGTCAACGTCATAGCCCAACTCCTGGACCGTGAGCCCAGACTCCAAGCCCAATCGGTTCGCCCGCTCGCGGGCGTCACCGTCTGCCGAGCCGGTCACATCACTCCCTCGTCTCGCCCATCTGGCCGTACAGGTAGCCGTAGTCCACCGGACGGGAGGACCCAGCGCAACCCACAACGCCGAATTGCGCCAAGATGGTGTCTGCACACCCCCTGGCGGAAGACCTCCGCCGCTCAGAATTAGGCGGGCGATCCCCGCCGGAAGAAGGCAGCCGTCGTGAGTGCAGCGCGTGACCGGGAATCCCTGCTGGCTGGTGGATTGCCCACCCAGTACGTCGACGTGGACCCCGATGAGACGTCCGAGTGGGTCGGCTCACTAGACGACGTTGTCGCGCGAGAAGGAAATGGCAGAGCCCGCTACCTCATGCTCCAGTTGCTTCGTCGTGCAGCGGAACTCAATGTGGGCGTGCCGAGCCTTCGCAGTACCGACTACATCAACACCATTCCCCCGGATCGTGAGCCAGTCTTCCCCGGCAACGAGCCCACCGAGCACCGCATCCGTCAGATCATTCGCTGGAACGCAGCGATCATGGTCCATCGTGCACAGCGACCTGGTGTCGGTGTCGGCGGCCATATCTCGTCGTATGCCTCCTCAGCCGGCCTCTACGAGGTCGGGTTCAATCACTTCTTCCGTGGACCGGACCATCCCGGTGGCGGAGACCAGATCTTCTTCCAGGGCCATGCCTCGCCTGGCGTCTACGCGCGAGCCTTTCTGGAAGGTCGCCTCACCGAGCATCAGCTCGACGGCTTTCGCCAGGAGGTCTCGCACGCCGGTGGCGGCCTGCCCTCGTACCCGCATCCGCGCCTCATGCCGTGGTTCTGGCAATTCCCCACCGTGTCGATGGGCCTGGGGCCGCTCAATGCGATCTATCAGGCGCGGTTCAACAAGTACCTGCAGCACCGAGGCATCAAGGACACCAGCGACCAGCGCGTGTGGGCATTCCTCGGCGACGGGGAGACCGATGAGGTCGATGCGGTGGGCGCACTCTCGCTTGCCGCACGCGAGGAACTGGACAACCTGACGTTTGTCGTCAACTGCAATCTGCAGCGCCTCGACGGACCTGTGCGCGGCAACGGCAAGATCATCCAGGAGCTGGAGAGCATCTTCCGCGGAGCCGGCTGGAACGTCATCAAAGTCGTGTGGGGACGCGGGTGGGACGAGTTGCTCGCGCAGGATCGCGAGGCTGCGCTCGTGAGCCTGATGAACAACACTCCCGACGGCGACTTCCAGACATACAAGGGCGAGGACGGGGCGTTCGTGAGAGAGCACTTCTTCGGTCGCGATCCGCGCACGGCCGCGATGGTCAAGGACTGGTCCGACGCACGCATCTGGAGCCTGCAACGCGGCGGGCACGACTACCGCAAGACGTATGCGGCCTACGAGTCCGCCAGTCACGTCAAGGGCATGCCCACGGTGATCCTGGCCAAGACCATCAAGGGCTGGACCCTCGGCTCGCACTTTGAGGCGCGCAACTCCACTCACCAGATGAAGAAGCTCTCGATCGAGGACCTTCGCATGTTCCGCGATCGCATGAGCATTCCGATCTCAGACGCCGAACTCGATCCGTACCTTCCGCCGTATTACAAGCCGGCCGAGACCTCGGGTGAGATGCAGTACCTCCACGAGACCCGCACGCGGCTCGGCGGCTTCATCCCCACTCGACGCGCCACCGCGGCTCCGCTGCCCATGCCTGTGGAGTCGTCATACGAGGTGGTGAGGCGCGGATCGGGCAAGCAGTCAGTGGCCACCACGATGGCATTCGTGCGTCTACTCAAGGACCTCATGAAGGAACCGGGCATCGGACCTCGCTTCGTCCCGATCATTCCCGACGAAGCACGCACGTTCGGCATGGACTCGCTGTTCCCCACGGCCAAGATCTACTCACCCCACGGCCAGCAGTACCTCTCGGTCGATCGCGATCTCGTGCTCTCCTACCAGGAATCAGAGACCGGTCAGATCCTGCACGAAGGAATAAACGAGGCAGGCTCCACCGCGTCGTTCACCGCCGTCGGATCGTCCTACGCCACACATGGCGAGTCCATGATCCCGGTCTACATCTTCTACTCCATGTTCGGCTTCCAGCGCACGGGCGACGGTTTCTGGGCAGCGATGGACCAGATGGTGCGCGGGTTCGTCATCGGCGCGACCGCCGGTCGTACTACCCTCAACGGCGAGGGCCTTCAGCACGAGGACGGTCACTCGCTGTTGCTGGCCAGCACCAACCCCGCCGTCGTCGCATACGACCCGGCCTACGCATACGAGATCGGCCACATCGTCAAGGACGGACTTCGACGCATGTATGGCGAGCATCCCGAGAACATCTACTACTACCTGACGGTGTACAACGAGCCGTACGTGCAACCAGCAGAGCCCGACGATGTCGACGTTGCGGGCATCCTGCGCGGCATGCACCTGATCAGCCCTGCGCTCGCGAATGACGGCCCGCGAGCGCAGTTGCTGGCGAGCGGCGTGGGCGTCAACTGGGCGCTGCGTGCACAAGAACTTCTGCGCGACCAGTGGGGTGTTGCCGCGGACGTGTGGTCAGTCACGTCCTGGAACGAGCTGCGTCGCGATGGCCTTGACGTGGATCGGCACAACCTGCTTCATCCTGGTGCCGAACCACGCACCGCTTATGTCACACAGCGTCTTGATGGTCGCCCAGGTCCGGTCATTGCCGTGTCCGACTGGATGCGCTCGGTACAGGACCAGATTCGCGAGTGGGTGCCGCAGGATTTCGTTTCCCTCGGCACCGATGGTTGGGGTATGTCCGACACCCGTGGTGCACTTCGCCGCCACTTCCTTGTCGACGCAGAGTCCATCACTGTGCAGGCGCTCGCCATGCTGGCGCGCACGGGCGAAGTCGACTCGGGCAAGGTTGCTGAGGCGATTCACACGTACCGCCTCGACGATCCATCAGCGGCGGATGCCGGAAACACCGAGGGAAGCGGCTGACATGGCTGACGACCCACGCAGATTCTTGACCTACCTCGAGGCCGAGCGCAAAGCCTCCCTGCTCTACCGCAGTCTTGCCGAGCTCGTCGAAGGGGAACGCAAAGAGGCATTGCTGGAATTGGCCGACATCGAGGACGAGCACGTCTCCTACTGGGCGGCAAAACTCACCGACCACGGCGTCGAGATTCCTCCCGCACCATCGACCCTCGACACCGAGGATCAGGCTCTGCTCGCACGGGCACGCGCGGCCGGCTTCTCCGACGTGCTCCAGCACCTTGAGGAATTCGAGGGCGCGGGAGCGGGCATGTACGACAACGAGCCGGAAGCCACCGCGCAGATGTCGGCTGACGAGCGCGAGCATGCCGAAACGTTTCGACGCATGCGCATGGATCAGGCAGTCGTCGCGGCGCTCCCCCGCAAGGCACCCACACCTGGCGATGGCGAGCCCTGGCACCGCGGGGACCGGTCCGGTTCCTTGCGCGCCGCCGTGTTCGGCATCAGTGACGGCCTGGTCTCCAACACGGCTTTGGTCATGGGCTTCGCCGGTGCCGCACCGAGCAACGCCACCATCCTGTTCGCCGGACTCGCGGGGTTGTTCGCAGGCGCGTTCTCGATGGCCGCAGGCGAGTACGTCAGCGTTGCATCGCAGCGCGACATGTTCCGGCGTGAGATAGCCATGGAGGCCGCCGAACTTCGTGACAAGCCCGACGAGGAGCGTAAGGAGCTCGAGCTCATCTACCGCGCCAAGGGCCTTGATCGAGATCAAGCGGCCCAGATCGCCAGCCGAATCATGTCCAACCCCCAGACCGCACTGGACACTCTGGCTCGCGAGGAACTCGGCCTTGATCCCGACGCCCTGGGGTCCCCCGTCACAGTGGCCCTGTCCTCGTTCATCGCCTTCGCGGTGGGGGCCTGTGTCGTCGTCCTTCCGTACCTGTTCTTCCTCGGCACCGGATCCTCCACGACCATCCCTCTGGTCCTGGCGATCGTCATGTCGGTCATGGCCATGACGGCCGTCGGCGCCGTCGTGGGGCGCACGTCAGGCCGCGGCGTCCTCAAGGGTGCAGTCCGACAGCTGATCGTGGGGGTCGGCGCCGCTCTCGTCACCTTTGTGATCGGCCGGATTGTGGGGGCCGCCACCGGCCTTCACGGTCTGGGCTGATGCTCGGGATACCGGCAGGTAGCACTGCCCTGGACTTGTAGGCTGCCCATGGCCGCTGGAGCGGCATACCCGCGCTCGCGGACCACGGCAGGAAGGCCACCACGTGCTCGTCGTCGTCACCCCCGGCCAGGGTTCGCAAACCCCAGGCTTCCTGACCCCGTGGCTTGATGTCCCCGGCGTAGGCGCGCGTCTGGAATGGCTGTCCTGCGTGAGCGGCGTCGACCTGCTGACCCACGGCACCACGTCGGACGCGGACACCATTCGCGACACCGCAATCGCCCAGCCCCTCATCGTGGGCGCCGGCCTGGTGACCTTGCTGTCGCTGTTCCCCCACCCCGGCAATGCGTTCGCCCATATCGGTGCAGGCGCCGGACACTCCGTGGGCGAGATCACCGCGGCGGTGGGCGCGGGCGTCCTGAGTGCCGAGCAGGCCATGGTCTTTGTGCGCGAGCGTGGCCGACTCATGGCCCTCGCGTCTGCCGTCACCCCCACCGGCATGAGCGCTGTGCTCGGCGGAAACCCCGACGACGTCGTTGAGAGCGCCCAGAAGCACGGGCTCACCCCGGCAAACATGAACGGTGCCGGCCAGATCGTCGTCGCCGGAACCCTCGAGCAGCTGGCTGCCTTCGCGGCCGACCCGCCCGAGGGGACGCGCGTGCGCCCGCTGGAGGTTGCCGGTGCCTTCCACACGCACCACATGGCCTCGGCCGTGGACGTGCTCGGCGGCTACGCCCGATCCATCTCCACGCACGATCCGCGAGTAGCCCTGCTGTCCAACAAGGATGGCCGCGTCGTGCACGACGGGCGCGAAGTGCTTCGACGCCTCGTCACCCAGGTCAGCAATCCCGTGCGCTGGGACCTGTGCATGAGCGGAATGGCCGACCTCGGCGTGACAGCCGTCATCGAGATTCCACCGGCGGGTGCGTTGACCGGACTCATCAAGCGCGCGCTCCCGGGTGTCGAGACGCTGGCCATCACGTCTCCCGATGACCTCCCTGCCGCGTGGCGCATGATTGAACGTCACGGCCGCACGTCCGCTCTGGATTCGCAGCCCACGTGGCGACTGCTCGTATCTCCCATCAAGGGCGCGTTCCGTCGCACCACGCCCGTCATCGTCGGTGCAGACCTCGCACATGACGCCACCGTGGGCTTTGTCGAGACTCTTCGCGAATCCATCCCGGTGGTCGCGCCGCACGGCGGCACCATCGTCGAATGGCTGGTGGAGGACGGTGATCCGGTCGCTCCCGGCCAGCCCATTGTTCGCCTGCACCCCCTTGCGCAGGAGTCGAGCGAATGACCCCCACGCTCGCCACCAGGACGGGTGCGAGTTACTCACGCATCCTCTCCGTGGGCTCCTACCGACCCGCGCGCATCGTCACGAACGCAGAGATCTGCGAAATCATCGATTCGTCGGATGAGTGGATTCGCGAACGCTCCGGCATAGTCGAGCGTCGTTTCGCCGACGCCGATGAGTCCGTGGCAGACATGGCTGCTGCTGCAGCCCGCGTGGCCTTGCAGCGTTCCAAGGTGGATCCGATCCAGATCGGAATGGTGCTTGTCGCCACGGTGACGCATCCGTACCCCACCCCCTCGGCCGCAGCCGAAGTCTCCGAGCTCATCGGTGCCACGGCTGCCGCAGCCACGGACCTCTCCTCCGCGTGCGCAGGCTTTTGCTACGGGGTCGCCATGGCCGACGCACTCGTGCGGGCCGGCTCTGCCCAGTACGTCTTGGTGATCGGGGTCGAGAAACTCAGCGACTGGACCAACCACCGTGATCGGGCGTCGGCCTTTCTCTTCGCCGACGGGGCCGGTGCCGTCGTGATCGGCCCCTCCGATGAGCCGGCTATCGGCCCGGTCGTGTGGGGCGCCGATGGCGCACAGCTCAATGCCATCACCATGACCCAATCACTCATCGACTATCGCGACAACGGAGGCGAGATCTTCCCGGCACTGGTGATGCAAGGCCAGCAGGTCTTTCGCTGGGCGGTTGGCGAGATGAGCAAGGTCGCGGAGCAAGCCCTCGCGGCCTCGGGGCTTACCGCCGACGAGCTCGATGTCTTCCTGCCCCATCAGGCCAATATGCGGATCACCGACGCTCTTGTCCGCCACCTCAACCTTCCCCCGTCCGTGGCCATCGCTCGCGACATCGCCACGACCGGCAACACGTCGGCTGCCTCGGTGCCCCTCGCTATGGACCGCATGCTGGAGTCAGGTGAGGCGCCTCACGGGGGTACCGCCCTGCTCATCGGCTTCGGCGCCGGCCTGGTTTTCGCGTCGCAGGTCGTGATCCTTCCCTGACCACGGCAAGATCAGCCCGCACAACCGAACTTCTCCACCACAGCACCGCCAAACAACGGAACCGCTAACGCAGAGGGAAAGGAACGAAAAATGAGCCAGGAGACACTTGCCGGTCTTGCCGTAATCGTGAACGAAGTTGCCGGCGTACCGGTTGAGGATGTCCAGCTGGACAAGTCGTTCGTGGACGATCTCGACGTTGACTCGCTGTCCATGGTCGAGGTCGTCATGGCCGCCGAGGACAAGTGGGGCGTGAAGATCCCCGACAGCGAGGTCAAGAACCTCAAGACCGTAGGCGATGCCGTCGCCTACATCGACGCCAACAAGTAGGAGAACCAAATGACGACCAAGGTCGTCGTGACGGGGCTCGGCATGACCACGCCCGTGGGTGGCGACGTAGCTACCTCATGGGCCAACGTGCTGGCCGGTCGAACCGGCACCGTTCGGATCACCGAGCCCTGGATCGAAGAACAGGCATGCAAGATCGCTGGCTTCATGGTCGTTGATCCTGCCGACGTGCTTGACCGCGTGGAGGCACGACGCATGGACCGGGCACAGCAGGCAGCCCTCGTGGCTGCCCGTGAGGCATGGGCGCATGCAGGCGCGCCAGCGGTGGATCCTGAGCGCCTGGGCGCTGTCATCGCCACCGGCATGGGGGGCGTCACGTCGCTGATGTCGGCCTATGACACCTTGCGCGAGCGAGGCGCCAGTCGCGTATCGCCCCACATGGTCACGATGATCATGCCCAACGGGCCTGCCGCCGTGGTGGGACTCGAGGTTGGCGCTCGCGCTGGCGTCCACACCCCGGTCAGCGCATGCGCGTCTGGCGCTGAGGCCATCTCCTACGCGGCGAGCATGATTCAAACGGGTCGAGCCGACGTCGTCGTGGCCGGCGGCACCGAAGCCGTCATCCACCCGATCACCATGGCGGGCTTCTCGTCCATGCGGGCGATGTCAACGCGCAACGACGATCCCGGCACAGCCTCTCGGCCGTACGACATCGGCCGCGACGGATTCGTCATGAGCG
>Ga0114968_10003266_pt1 | contig 12188 bp, 11 predicted proteins | sample M_130807_EF_Meta_FD_87020 | JGI IMG/M metagenome (GOLD analysis project Ga0114968, IMG submission 87020) | Freshwater microbial communities from Lake Montjoie, Canada to study carbon cycling - M_130807_EF_MetaG | ecosystem: Environmental > Aquatic > Freshwater > Lake | place: Lake Montjoie... | reverse complement strand
TCTGGTCCTGCTCGAAGCCTTGGCCACCACCGGCGCCAAATTGGCCGGGTGCACCGCCGAAGCCGCCGCCACCAAAGCCTCCACCACCAAACCCTCCACCGCCGCCGGCACCGCCGAGACCGCCACCACCGGGGATAATCGTCGCCGGGAAGTTGAGACCGCAGGCCTGAAAGAACTGGCGAACAAGGACTTGGACGTTGGCCGTGAGGTTGGTCCGGGTGACCCCGTTAATGCCGACTCCGGCTTGGCCACCCTGGCCACCGCCGCCGCCGCCACCGCCGCCGCCGCCACCGGTGGTGGATGCTCCGCTGACTTCCACTCGGGGAATGGTGAAAACCCCTCCTTGGCCGCCCTGGCCGCCACCGCCACCGCCACCGCCACCGCCTTGGCCGGAGGCGCTGACCACTGCAGGGCTGATACCGGTGACGCTCTCCAGACCTTCCAAGAACGTGTTGGGATTGACCCTCCACCACCGCGTGTGGAGCTGGATCGGCTCAGGAAGGCGCTGGGTGAACATCACGCCCCACTCCTCAACCGAGTACTTCAGGGGCCGCTCCGCGACCTTTGAAACGACCTCAAGGACGTCGGCAAGTCTGATTTCACGCAGGGGGGGATTGATCGCGACCCGGATGGAATTGAGATCCAGCGGCTCGGCGGCAGGCCCAGCCGCCGTGGGCTGTCCGGTGAGCGGATCAATCCCCCCCTGGCTGGCCTGTTGGGGCGGAGTGTCAATCGATGAATTGATGACAAAGTTGATGCCCTTCTTGTCCGGGTCCCGGAGCTTCGCCTGCTCGTCGAGGTACTTGATCACTTCGCTCAGGGGGAGCCCGTCGAACTTAACCTCGTTGATGACAATCGTGTCCAACTTGTGGTGGATCAGCTGTCGACCGGAGCCAGTGTAGATCCGGTTGGTCTTCGCAAAGGGATTCCCGACAGGAAGCTTCGACTTGGGTTGGTCCCAGTACTGTTCCACCTCAAGGAGCTTGTCCTTGTCGGTGAGAAGCTTCTGCTTGCGAGCCCTCGAGTACTTCGACTCGCGAATAATGTTCAGGTACTGATACGCGGCGGCATTGTCCGGATCCAGCTTGATGGCCTCCTTGAGCTTGGTCTCGGCGCGGTCAAAATGACCCATTTCGAAGGCGAGCTTGCCATCCTGAACCGCAGTGGCGGCCGCGACCTTGTTGGTGTGATCCGTCGCGATGTAGGTGAGAGCCTCCTCGGAGGGAACCCGACCCACGAGGCCTGCCAAGCGCACATCATTCTCCCTCTTGAAGTTCTTGGCCCTGACGTTGTTCGGATCGACCTTGATGACGCGCTTCACCTGAAGGTCGGCCTCCTTGAAGTCCCCGTCCTTGGCGGCGGCGTAGGCCAGGGCAAGCCGGGTGCTGGCGAAACCCTCGATGGTTACGGCCCGCTCCTTCTCAACGTTGCCTCCCAGTTCCTCTGTGAGGTTCCAGGCATCCTCGTAGGCCTTGGCGGCCGTGGTCAGATCGCCCTGCTTGGTCGCCGCGGCGGCGGTATCCAAAAGGTTTCGGAGGATGATGGCCTTCTCTTCACGTCGGACCGCGACCTCCCCCGCATCCTGGGCGTGGACGCGGTACGAGACGACATGGAGTGCGGTGACAACCGCGACGAGGCTCAGGAACGATGAGACTTTCGTCATGGGGTTCTTCTCTGGATTGGCTGAGACGGGCATGGGGGCAAGGCTCTATTGGGCTGACGGCTTGAGCACAGTGGTCCGCACGGAATTGGGGGCGGAGACTACTAGCTCGTCTTTCTCAATGGCAACAATCTTGTAGGCAGCGCCTGAAAGGCTAAGCGAGTCACCGACACGCTTTTGCGTGTACTCGCGCCGTTCGGCGTCGTAACGGAGGTCCGCGGAGTATCCCTGTGTCTTCTTGAAGGTCTTTGTCTTGGAGATGACAAATTGTTCACGAGATGAAACCAGTTCACAAACGAAATCGTTTGGATCTTCCTTTGGACCACGGACTTCGAGGAGCTTGAAGATCTGGTCCTTGCTATCCGCCCCGGGGGCCACCGATTCGACGATGGGCTGCCTGTTGCGGGGATTCTTCTCGTATTCCCGGCGAATGGAGAACTGGTACCGCGGCGCGTCGGGTGTTCCTTGGATGGCGGCAAAGCCGATCTCCAGGACGAGATCATGGGAGTTTACGTACGCAAGGCCAGCCGCGCCAAGATCCGGGCGGGACCGGGTCGGCTCCAATCGGCCGTTGGCGGCCCGGGCCCAAGTGACTGGGTTGAAGGTGTAGTGGTCCGGGGCTCCAAGGACGACCGGGACATGCTTGACCACCCGAGCCAAAGCCGCCTCGTTGGTCGTCAGATTGACCGGAAGGAGTGGCTTCGGTCGGACACCGGCCAGCTGTTCCAAGGCTTTCTTCAGATCCTCACGGACCTGTGATACCGAGAGAACCAGCGAGATGGCCACGCCCGCCACTGCCAGGAGGACGACTCCAAGGACGAGTTTCTCGTAATGCTTCTTGATGAAATCCATGGCTTTCTACCGGTTGGGATCTTGACGACGCGCCGACCGGGCCGAGGAACTTTCAGCCGGGGCCGGGTCGGCCGCGAGGCGAACCACCTCGATGCCCAAGGTCACTTTGATCGGCTTCTGCTCGAGTACAATCTCGCCGACCTTTCCCGCCGGGGCCGGGGCGGCGGACGGGGCCGCGGCCTGAGGGGACATGCCGGGGCGGATCCCGTAGCGGCTATACATGGCCATCATGCCCGCCGCCGGACTCGCCACGGCAGGAGCAGCGGTGGCCTCCGAGGAATCGGAAGCAGAGCCACGCTCAACATTCACGACCTTGATCACGTAGGCGTTGGGCGCGGCCACCAGGCGGTTGAAGACATCGTCCAGCTCGGAGGTGAAACACTGGAACTGCACCTCGTACGGGTGGATGCCGCAGCCAACCACGGCATTGGTCGAGACCTTCTTGGAAAGCAGCTCGGCCGAGCCGGGCGTCTCGTTGGTCCCGATTGCTGTCCGCTTGATCGAGTTGAGGGAGTGGACCTTGGAGGCGAAGAGGATCTGGCAGATATCCCGGATGTCGGTCAGGGACAGGGCCAGCGGATCCAGGGTGCTCGGCGGAAGCCGGAGCTCCCGGCGCTGGGTGTCGAAGGTGAAGTTGTATCTTGATCCGGCCGCGCTGCCGGCCGGGAGCTTCACTCCCTTGCGGTCCGCCTCGCGCTCCAGCTCCGAAATCACCCGGGCCAGCAACGACTTGAAGGAGGCGTCGTCCAAGGCCTGGGCCTTGGGGTACTTGGAGAAGGTGCCAAGCGCGTTGGTTCGAAGCTGGAGGAGGCGGGTCTGTTCGGCTCGGGCCAGCTCGATGTTCTTCGAGTTGGGATAGGGCTCACGGCGCACGAGCGTATCGTACTCCTGCTTCTTGGCTTCGAGCTCGGCATTCGTGGAGTCCGCATCGCCCTTGGAGGAGAAAAGGTAGAAGACTCCGGCGCCGACCAACAACAGCGCGACGGCCAGGCTGATCACGAAGACCAGGTTGCGTTTGATCCAGGGCATATCAGAGCTTGATGGGGCGCTTCAGCTTGAGCTTGAGCCCGAAGGTAAAGGACGCGGCGGAATCCTCCACCTGCTCCAAGTTTCCCGACAGCTGGGTCTCGGCCGCCTCGAAGAGCGGGCTGGCCTTGACCTCTTTCTCGAGGTCGTAGGCCAGTTGGCCGTTGGCCTCCTGCTTGACCTTCTGAAGGTTGACCGCACGGACCGTCAGCGTCAGCACGGCGACCTCGTTGGTCGAGGTTGATTTGAATTTGGCCGCCTTGGGCGCCGCGGCGTCACCGCCCTCGCCACCGCCCTCACCCGGCACCGCAGGGCCCTTGAGCAGCCCATAGCGTCGCATGAGCTCAGGGCTCATCGAGACGTACGTCGGTGCGCCCTCGGATTGCGATGTGTCGGCGACCACGGGGGTCGTCGGCTCGGTGGAGTACAAGGTGTCGACCCAGATTCCGACCGGAACGCCGAGCTTCTGGCTGGACACGGCCTCGCCCGACTTCAGGACGCGGCGAATCTCGGAAAGAATCTCCGGCCAGTAGGTGCGCTCGTGAAGGAAGCCGGACATTTGGGTCACCTGGTCCTGAAGCTGGGTCAGCTTGGCTTCCTCGGCCTTCAGCTTGCCCTCCATGTCCGCCAGCGGGCTGACCTTCTCGGCGATCTTGGCTACTCCATCCTTCCGGACTTCAGCCACTTGTGCGTAAAACAACCCGGACGACCAGACGCCGAGGCTGGCTACAAACGCGGCGGCCACCAGGAAAGGCTTCTTCGAGTTGAACGCCTGCCGTGCCCGGGAGCTCTTGGGCATCAGGTTTAGCTCGATCGGGCAGTCGGCGATGTTTCGCAGGCCCAAGCCGACGACCTCGCCGAAGCACGAGGCCACTTTCTCCAGCTCCTCCACATTGACCGAAGGGTCGATCTGGATGTTGCGGAACGGGCTGAAGTACTCGACCGGAATGTTGAGCTTCTCCAGGAAGAACTCCGCGGAATAGGGCATCACCGACCCGCCACCGCACAGGTAGACCCGCTGCGGGGCGCTGCCGCCCTGCTGCGTTCGGTAAAACTGGATCGTCTGGTTGACCTGCATGTGCAGGCGAGTCAACACGTTGCGAGCAACCTTGGACACCGCCGCAACCTTCGGGTCATCGGGTTCCTCGTAGGCGCCGCCCAAGCTGACGAATCCATGGGCGATCTTGAACTTGTCGGCGTCGGCAAAAGGTGTCTTCGACTCCGCCGAGAACTCTTGGGTAATGGTATTGGCGCCGACCGGAACCGTCCGGACGTAAAACTTGTTCTTCTCGAAGAGCAGAACGTTGCTCGTCTTCGCACCGATATCGATGACGATGGAGCAGCCCTCCTGGTCCCCGTAGTTGTAGCGGAACGCGTTGGCCAAGGCCGACACCGAGGCGTCGACGATCTCCATCTTTAGGCCGGAGCCCTCACCCGTGACGAACAGCTTCTCGACGATCTCCGACTTGATGGCAACCAGCAGAACCTCAAGACCGCCGTCGGAACTGGTCCCCAAGATCTGATAGTCCCATGAGCTTTCAGCCAAAGGGAACGGCACATTCTGCTGTGCCTCGTACTGGATGATCTGGGTGACCTTCGACGTGTCGACCGGGGGCAGTTTGACGAACTTCGAGAAGACCTGGTAGCCGGGGGCGGAGATATTGGCGTGGCGGGAAACGAACCCGCCCTCGGTGATCAGTTCACCCAGCGCCTTCTTGAGAACCCCTTCCCGGGCGGCGTCCTGCGAGCCGGGCAGACCGAGAGGCCGGATGCCGAAACGCAGGAGCTTCAAGCCGCCGCCATCGGTCGGCTCAAACTCGGCTATCTTCAGGCTGCCAGCCCCGAAGTCGACCCCCAGAAACGTCTTCGTTTTCAGCATGATACGAATCGTGATTTTGACATCCCCAAGGACCAAAAAATCGCTCGCCAAGGTGTGCCCTGCGGCGAGCGATCACGGATTACAACGAGCTAGCTAAAGAAAGCCGGAAGCATGGTCAAACAGAAAACGGTTCCGGGGTCCATTTGTTGTTCACATCTGTTCACAATTAGGCCAATTGCTGGCGACGACGCCACCAGAACACCCGTTCGCGGCCCGTCCGGCCTTCAAAGGATCTTGGAACCCATTCCGACAGAAGGTCAAAGCCGCCCGAAAACCGTTCCAGAACCTCGTCACGGGCAACACCGAATGGCGGACCAGCGGGATCCCTTGGATTGAAGTAGTGGATGGCGAGGAAGAATCCCCCTCTCCGAACCGCCTTGGCTGCCGATTCGGCGTAGTTTCCGCGACGCTCCGGGGGGATCGCGCAGAAAAGCGTGTGCTCAAACAGCCAGTCGTAGGGCTTGGAGATCGGATCGGCGAGGAAATCCCCAACCCGGAATCGAAGGTTTGCCTCTTCGACCACCTGGGCTGCCGCTGCAACGGCAGTCGCCGCAAGATCCATTCCTTCAACAGCATGCCCGGATTGCGCCCAGACCCGTGCGTCGTGGCCCAGGCCGCACCCCGGCACAAGAACCCGACCTCGCGGAAGGCTCGGGCGGGCTTCAAGGAAGTCCACCAGCCCGGGCGCGGGACGGCCCTTGTCCCAGGGAGTTTCACGCCTCCGGTAGCAGTCCTCCCAGTCCACTGGACGGCTCACCGACAGACCTCCGCCGGATTGGCCTGCTCCAGCGTATCCACCACCCAGGTCGCCCCGGACTCCGCCAGGACGACCGGATGTCCTCCACCGGTGGCCACCGCAAGACACCGGGCTTCGATTGCCCGGGCGCAGGCCACGTCCATCACAGTGTCGCCGATGACCAGGATCTCATCCCCAGCCAGCCGCCGCCCCAGATGCCGGGAGCCGCGGTCGCGGGCAATGCGGGCCAATTGGTTGCGATCCTCGTGGTCATCTCCAAACGCCCCCAGCTCCCAGGATCCCCACAGCCCGTGCGGTCGGAGTTTGATCTCGGCACCTAGGCGGACGTTGCCGGTCAGCAATCCCAGTACAGGTGGTTCCGGCAGGGCTTGAAGGCCTTCGAGGAAGCTCTGGACACCCGGGCAAACCTCTCCCGGATGCTTGGCCACCCGGTGTTCCAACAGGAAAAGGTAGGCGTCGAGGAAGTGCCGGATATCCCAATGACGTCCGCCTTTCCCGTTGGCCTCGAAGAACTCCCGTATGATCGCGGTGTCGGTCCTCCCGTGAAAGCTGATCCGTTCGGATGCGCCCGGCACGCCATACAGCAGCTCTGCGGTTTGCCCGAAGGCCGCAACGCCGGCGCCGCCGGTGCGGATCAGGGTTCCATCGATGTCGAACAGGACAAGTTGGACCATGTTGGGTGTGCTGGGGCGTGCCGGTGACGGGACTACTCTAGCCGTCCGCCGGCGATTTCGGCCCACAGTGGCTGGAGATCCGGATCGTTCAAGGCCATCGATTTCACTGCGGACGGGTTCTTCGTCAACGCCATGGACTTGGCGAACCAGGAACGGGCGTCCTCGATCCGGTCCGACTGGGCGCAATAGCAGGAAAGGTCGTATGGAATCTCGAACGCCTTGGGCCAGTTCTTGCGGACCGGAAGAAGGAGGTCGAACGCCTCGGGTGTCCGGCCCAGCCAATGCAGCGCCTGCGAGCGGTAGAGCCATCCCCACATCTCGTCCGCCGACAACTCGATGAGGTTGAGGGAGATCGAGAGAGCCTCGTCCGGACGCTTCCGGGCCCGGGCGACATGGAACCGGAGCTTCAGGACCTCGGGTGAGCGCTGCGCCGCGTCCGGCATCGAGGCCAACTCCTTCTCGGCATCGTCCGCCAGACCCAGCTCATACCAGCCCTGGGCGGCACGGAGCACATGCTCCAGATTCGGATTTCCTGGGAAAACGTCACTCACTGTACCCGCCCATCTTCACCGGACCGGCCGCGGAATTGAAGCGGTAACACGGGTCAGATGGCGCGTCTGCCGTCGGGAATTCGTCTCTTGCCAATTCCGGATGCTTCCGCATTGTCGAGCGTCGAAACCTCCATATTCCATGAAATCCCTCCTTTCACTCCTGGCCGTCGCGCTCGTCTCCACCACCGCCTTTGCCGAGGACATCAAGCTCACCGGCGAGGGGAAGTGCCTGAAGTGCGCGCTGAAGAAGTCCGACAAGTGCCAGAACGTTGTCGAGGTTAAGGACGGCGACAAGACCACCCTCTACAAGCTCGTCGGCGAGACCTCGACGAAGTTCCACGGCGAGCTCTGCAGCGAGACCAAGAAGATCACCGTCTCCGGCAAGCTGGAGAAGAAGGGTGACAATCTCGAGGTGACCGTCGCCAAGATCGAGGCCGTCAAGTAACGGCACAACGCCTTGGCACAAAGCCTCGCCCAGGCACACCAACTTTGCCCGTTCTGCGGGCGGGGCGGGGCCGGCGGTTTCCAGGACGCCCGTTGCAACCCAGGCAGCGGGCGTCTCGTTTTCGGAAGGGCATCGGGTCCGGACCGGTCCGGATGCGATGGTTGGCCGACATGGATTCGAACCATGACTAAGGGCTTCAAAGACCCCTGTGCTGCCATTACACCATCGGCCAGCAGCCGCGGTAAAATAGGGAGCCGCCACCCGCGCTGGAAGTGATTTCTCCGCAACGGGCCGCCACCGGACCGTTGGAGGCCACCCGTTCAAAGCCATGACCGACAGCCAGCATTCCCTCCTCTCCGCCGCCGCCATCGAGGCCGCGGGCGGGGCCTATGCCCCCTACTCGCGGTTCCGGGTGGGGGCCGCGGTGCTGGACGTGGACGGCCGGATCTTCCCGGGATGCAACGTCGAGAACGCCAGCTACGGGCTCTGCCTCTGCGCGGAACGCAACGCGCTCTCGACGGCCATCGCGGCCGGATCGCGGCGGTTCACCGCGGTCGCGGTCGCCTGCATCGACGCCAAGCCGGAGCTCGGGCTCAACGGCCGGATGCCCTGTGGCGCCTGCCGGCAATGGCTCCTAGAGCTCGCGCCCGACGCGGAACTGGTCGTGGCCGGCACCGGCCGGGTGTTTCAAGTCCGGGAGCTCCTGCCGTTCGGCTTCCACCTCTGACGTGGCCGGCGGCGTCTCCCTGCTTCCAGAAGCGGCCGCCAGGATGGTGGTAAAGGTACGGTACCAATCCCGGGCAATCCCGTTGGGCTATCCCTGCTTGCCGTCGCGAAACCGCTTGAGGGCCAGGAATGCCGCATTGCTTTCCGCCGCCTTCTTGCTGCGGCCAATACCCCGCGCGAGCTCGACTTCCTTGTGGAAGACTGCGCTTCGGAACACACGGTCATGGTCGGGTCCCTCGGCGGAGACCAGCTCGTAGCGTGGGGCCTCGGGCGAGTTGATCTGGAGGAATTCCTGCAGCTCGCCCTTGGGATTCTCCAGGCTCGGGGGCTCGATGAGGTCGGCACCGCTGTCCCGGAACAGTCTCAGCACCACTTCCTTGGCGGTCTCGAACCCGGCGTCCAGGTGGATCGCCCCGATGACGGCCTCAAAGGCGTCGGCCAAGGTCGAGTTCCGGGTGCGGCCGCCACTGGAATCCTCGCCGCGGCTGAGGATGACCCGCCGGCCCAGGTTCAACCTGCGGGCCTGCTCGGCCAGGGACGTACGGTTCACAAGCTGGGCTCGTGCCTGGGTGAGGACCCCCTCGCCAAGGCCCGGAAACCGCGCATAGAGCTCGCCGGTGACCACCAGCTGGATCACCGCGTCGCCCAGGAACTCCAGCCGCTGGTTGTGGTTCTGTCCCCCGCCGCCCTCGTGCGCAAGGGAGGGATGGGTCAGGGCGAGGGTGAGCAGGGCCGGATCGCGGAATCGATAGGCGAGCAAGGCTTCCAGTTCGGTTTGGGCCGACATTTCTACAGGCGGGCCCCTTGCGGAAGGCCGCACAACGGCGGCCCTCGGCGAAAGACCCGGTCAGGTTTCAGGCAGGGGCCAGCGTGACGATGTCGCTGGGTGGATTGAAAGGTTCCTCCATCGGTTCGGACGGAACCATGGATTCCTCCACCGGAAGGCCGTGCTCGAGAAGCCGGGAGACGTCGTGCTGGACCTGTTCCAACTGGGCCAGCTGGAGATCCGGATCGGCGATGGTGAAGAGGTCGCCGGACTTCGGATGCTCGTACACGAACAGCCGGCGTCCGCCCTCGCGGGACTGGGCCTTCACCCGGAGAACCCGCTTGCGCTCCAGCATCACGGCCAGGATGTAGGTGACCGCGGCATACTGCTCGTCCGCCTTCTCGACCAGCTTCCGCAGCAGGGATTCCGCATCGTCTTTCCGGATCGCCTCCGGGGCTACCGGCGGCGGCGCCTCGTAGACACCCTTCCAGTGGGAGACCAGTCCGGGACGCGCGAGGATATCGGTGCCCGATTCCTTGAACGCCTTGGCGCACAGGTCAATGCGCTCGAAGCCGGACTTGGTGTCGATCAGGACGGTGTGGTAGGCCTCGCCATCCTTGAACGGATGGCCGGTGACCTGGCAGACATGGGCCCGCGACTGGATGTGCCACTCGATCATGGAATCATTGCGACGAACGCCGAGTATTCGTGGCAAGACCTGCGGGGCAACAGGGTTTTCCGCCGGAAAGACGCGGGCGCGGAGCGGTCCGCGAAGGTCGCGAAGAGGCACCCGGTAGGGCGAAGGCTCCCGCCGAGCCGTCTGAAATGGCTGGCGGTTGAGGAATTGGCTCGGCGGGAGCCGTCGCCCCACCACGGCCGCTCCCGCTCAGTGGGCCGTGCCGTCGCGCTCGATCTCGGCCATGCGCGCCTCGCTGCTGATCTGCTGGACGCTGCCATCGACCAGCACGTAGACGCGCATCCAGCCGCCGCCCGGCTTCGGCTCGGCCTGCCGCTCGCGGAACAGGATCATCTGCGGCTCCGCCTCGGAGATGACCCGCGACTGCGGATAGAACTCGAACTGGTCCACTCGTATGTCGCCCCGAAGGGTAGGTTCACCATTGGGATTCAGGGTGGGTAGGATCTGCTCGAACGAGGTGGGGAGTGTGTCCTGGTTGTCCGTGGCGTAGATCCGGGCGGCAAGCCCGAGGGTTTTCCCGGCGTTTACCCGGTCGGCGGCCCGGCGCATGTACTCCACGATGGCCTCGGCCTGCTCGGCTTCCGGCGCCGCCGCCGTCCGTGCCACGACCGCCGGGGCCGACTTCGCGGTCGCCTTCTGCTGTCGGGTCAATTCGGCCACCTTCGCCCGCAGCCTCAGCAGTTCGCCGTCCTTTTCCAGGTCCACGGCCACGGGCGCCGGACGCGCCTCGGCGACCGATCGGGCCTGGGCGAGCTCGGCGGCCAAGCCTGCATTCTCTTGCCGGAGCTTCGACAGGGAGTGCGACTGCCAGACAACGGTGATGCCGAGCGCGACAGCGGCGGCGAGGGCGAGGGGTGTCTTCATAAGTGCCAATGAGGCGGTCCAGGACGCGGCGGAAACGGTGGCCGCGGCGGCCGCGGCGGCGACGACGCCGGTCGTCACCAAGGCCGGCGCGGTCTCGGCGCCGGCGACGCTGACCGCGGCGGCGACGGTGCCGGCGCTCACCGCGATGCCATGGGACTTGAAGTGCTCCCGGAGTTTCTCCAGCGCCCGGGAGACCCGCTTCTGCGCCGCGTCGTCGCTCAGCCCCAGCGCCAGGCCGACCTGGGAAAGGCTCCGGCCCCCAAAGAACCGAAGGACCAGCGCGTCACGGTCGGCATCGGGAAGCGTGGCCAGGGCCTGGTCCACCAGCGGCTGGAGGGTCTCCACGGCGTGGGGATCCGCCTCGGTCGCGGTCGATTCGGCGAGGTTCATGGCGAGGCGTTCACGTTGGACGCGCCGGACGTTGCTCCGGACCGCGTTGCTCGCCGCGTGGCAGGCCGCCCGGTGGAGCCATCCCGAAAGGATCGTCCGCTCAGGCAGCGTGGAAGCCTTGCGGGCCAGGTCGGTGAAGACGGTCTGGGCGACGTCCCGGGCCAGGTCGCCGTCGCCGGTGATGCGCCGGGCCGCGCCCCAGACCAGGTGGACATGCCGTCCCACCAGCTCGGCAAACGCCGCCTCGTCCCCTTCGCTGCCGTAACGCCGGATCAATGTCGCGTCGTCGCTCATACAGTTTCTGGAGGTAAACAGCCGCCGCCGGAAAAATCCGACACCGACGAATGTAAAACTTGGTGAGGGTCTACCCGGATCCAGTCCCGGACAAGATGTACGTCGGGGTGCGTATCGACCTCCCGGCGTTCGGCATCCCAGGGTTTGAGTTGGCATGTCTGCCATTTCCGCATTTCACAGGCAGGGCCGCTTGGAATCCTGGCTCGCCGCCCAGTTGGCCGCATGCTCCACGGTCCGCGCCGCGCCCCAGAACCCAGATCTTGCTGATGGAGCACCAGCCCGTTGGCGGGACGGTGGACCTGGATCCGGCCGGACGCACCAACTGGCGATCCACCGGCAACGAGGTCCGCGCCCTGTTCAGCGGCCCGTTGGGTTCCTTCATCCACTGCACCGCGGTCGACGGCGCAATCGCCGTTGGTAGGGTGAAGGCTCCAGCCGCGCCGAGCTTCCCTGTCTTCACGCATTCCCGACGGCTCGTCAGGAGACTTCGCCCTACCAACGCGGAATTGGGCATGAAGGCTCCAGCCGCGCCATCGGGATTGGCCTCGAAGTCAGGGATTCCCGCTCGTCGGGAAATGTCCAAACTGCCCCGCCTCGGCCGGAACCC
>Ga0114968_10003264_pt1 | contig 12192 bp, 11 predicted proteins | sample M_130807_EF_Meta_FD_87020 | JGI IMG/M metagenome (GOLD analysis project Ga0114968, IMG submission 87020) | Freshwater microbial communities from Lake Montjoie, Canada to study carbon cycling - M_130807_EF_MetaG | ecosystem: Environmental > Aquatic > Freshwater > Lake | place: Lake Montjoie... | reverse complement strand
TGATGTTAGGGATCTGATCGTCGGCGTACACCTCGTCACCGCATACCTCAGTGTCCCAATACAGGATGCGCACGGCGGCGGGCTTGACCGACTCGCAGATACCGGACACCTCACCCATGAACTGCGAGATCATGCGGCCGTCGATGGAACCTGACGTGTCAATGGCAATAACCAACTCGTCGACCTTCTCGCTGATGCCAGACGGCAGGTATATACCTGCACCCCAATACCTGCGGTTGGGACGTGCCCACGTTGAGTAGTCACTGCCCGTGCAGGTCGTGGTAACAAACTCACGCAGAACCTCGCGCCAGTCGACCTTGCTATCTAACACGTCGTCGAGCATACGGTTACCACCCGAGCCGGTCTTACCTGCAAGTAGCGCACCTTGCTGAGCGGCTTCCTGCACGGCACGCTCTAAGTTCTTTTTCTGCTCGTCGGTCAGCTTGCCCGCTCCTGCCCAATCGTGTTTGTCCAACGGCTTGCCCGGACCCTGCCCGGGTTGTGGCTGACCCCCGGGTTGTGGCTGACCTTGCCCCGGTTGTGGCTGACCTTGCCCGTTCTTGGGCTGACCCTGCTTCTGCTTGTACAAAGCTTTGAACACCTGCGGCACGGTCATGTTGCGGTACTGCTCGTCGTACAGACCGCCCTTTGGCATGGTGATGAAACCCGGCTGAGTGCGCTTGTCGTGGTCGAGCAAACGCATGTTGATAACGTAGTCGCACGCGGCGTTAGCGCAGTCAGCGTCGAGCTTCCACAGCTCAGCGTAAGTAGTCAAGTGCAGGTAAAGAATGTGCCACGTCTCGTGGCAGATGGTGAAGCGCAGGTCGGCATCGCTGATGCCATCGATGAACTTGTCAGAATACATAGCGGTCACGCCGTTAGTCGCGGCGGTCTCGATACCGTCGGTCCCGTTCGGCACGACAGTGTGTTTAGCCATGAGCACCAGACCCGTCACGGGTGTGGAGTGCGGGGACCCAATGATTGCACCGACAGCTTTGGTAAGACGCTGAGCGGCGGTGAGTTCGGCTTGTCTTGCGATCATCAACATGTGAACACCTCAAAAGATAGAGCCGGTTATAAAGCGTTATAACCGGCGGGTTGCGAGTCGTTGTTTATTTATCCGCACCGAATGCGAAGTTATTAGCGAGACACCATGCACGGGCTTTGGCGTTGTTCAACACCACCGTGCGCTTGGCGTAGTCGTCACGCTTGACCTGCATCATGAACAGAAGCTGAGCTTCCATGTCGAGCCGGGACATGTAGTCCATCCACTGATCAACCCACTCGCGCCCGATTGTTGCGAGTGTGCGATGCACCACCATGCACGTAGCCGCATCCGTGCTAGGAACTTTAGCCGTGAACGGGTCGGTCTTGATCGAGTCGGGCGTAGGCATATCCTGCGCCGTGTCGTAGAAGGTAACAAGTTCACCGGCAGCTTTTGCACCGATACAGCCAATGAGCGCGGCCATGAGCATGCGGCGGGGCTTGCCCGTATACAGCCAGCGCGATGCGGCTTCGAGCGAACGCGGAGTAACAAACGATACACGCGAGCGGTCGCCCGGGTGCATGATGTACTGATTGTCCGCAGGGTTCTGCACGTCCTCGAATGACGCAAACCATTCGGGCTTCTCGTTGACGCAGGCGATCATCGCAGGGTGAATGCCCGCGTTGTACGCATACTCGCTGATCCACTCCGTGTTGGTAGGTTTACGCATGCGCATGACCGTGATGCGGTTGCGATGGTGCGGCAGGAGCAGGTCGCCCACGCCCTCAGCCCCGAGGTTAGTCGTCGCAAAGATGATCGAGTCGGGCGTTTTCTCGTAACGCACACCGAGCTTGCCCTCTAGCATGAGCCGCATCATCCCGTTCTTGACAGCGGCGTTAGCCTTGCCGAACTCGTCGATCATCAATATGACCGGCTTGGACAGGTGCAACCCGAGTTCCTCATTGGGCACGTGACGCACGCACGTAGTCCCGTCGTCGTTGAACTCCACGGTATGAAGTTTAGGGATGGTGATATCGCCGACATCTTTGGTCGTGCAATCAAAGTAACAGGGCGTGTGCGTCGGGTAACGCTTGGCAAGAACTTTCAGGATTGCGGACTTGCCGATGCCCATGTGACCCTGCACCAGCACGGTGTTGTCACGGCAGGACTCGATCATCTCGGCCATCTCGGTGATGGACAGGTCGTACAGAGCGGTGGTTGCGGAAGCAGACATAGTGAACACCTCAAAAGATAAAAAGAAACAAGGAAAGAAACACAAAGAACAAGGGTGATAAGTAAAACTTATCACCGTGAAACAAAAGACAAAGATTACCAAGACAGGGTAGACAGGATAGCGTCGACCTTCTGCTTAGTGTCACGGCGCAAGTGGTCATCCTCGCGCAGTGCATCAGGGGACACGCCATCGAGCGCGGCTTCAAGACCGTCGCGCATGGACGCCATACGGTGGTCGCCTTCGACATTGAATGCGTCGAGCAGTTCGAGCAGGTCACGCAGGTTGTAGACCAAGCTGTCGCGGAACACCTTTTTATCTTTAGCGTCACCGCCAACGTAGTCGAGCCGCTCAGACATTTTGGACATAGCGTCGTACGTGCGTTGCCAGACTTCCTTCATGGTTGCATCGAGCCGAGCGTTGTACGTATCGGCAAACGACTGCGCGAGAATCTGGTTGTGCTCGTTGAGCATGTCGAGTTGCCAGTGCCCTGCAACGGGCATGGGCTGTTGCGAATGGCCGAATGAGAACTTAGTACGCAACGTCTCGACCGACGGGTAGTCAGGTTCGCGGTAGAGCGAGCCGAGTTGGGCTTTTAGCGTCACGCGGTCTTCAGCTTGCGCCCACGAGTATGCAGACAGGAACGCTTCTTTGAGCTTGTCGAACTCAATCTGGTGACCGGTGATGCCTTCGTAGTAAATCGGGAACCGTGCGGTCGGCAGGGTGCGCTGACCGAGGTCGCCCCAAAGGCTTGTCTGCTCGTAGTGCCAGTTACGCACGTTCGCGGCGTGCTTCTGGATTGCAACCAGCTCGGCGCAGTCACCGAGAAGCTTCTTGTGAAACGACCCGACGTTGGCATCGGCGTTGTTGGCAACGGTCACCTCACGGGTCGCCTGTTTGTCGAGCTTGCGCCCCGTCCAAACAGATATGTTCAGCTCGGCGATAATGAGCGATTGGTGGAAGACATTGTGCGCGGCTTCTTGGTTAGCCGTGAGTGATGCAGAGACGGGGGTGATAGACATATGGGCAAAAGTCATGGTGAACCTCAAAAAGTAGAAAAAAAGAAACGAGTTATAAGGCTTTATAACCAGCGGGCTGGTTAGTAATAACAACGCTGAATGCGCAGGACAGTGAGCAGACGGTCACGAAAGCTGGGCTTGAACTTGCGAAGCAGGGATGACTGCAACCGCTCCATGTCCCAACTAATGACACGGCACGAGGACTGGCACGGGCGGGTGTACCCGATGCCGATCAGGGTCGGACCCCAATCTTTTTGGACAACGGTCGAGCCGTCGTCCCGCTTGGTGAGTGGCATAAGCACCTCCGAAAGTGGAATCAGTTATAAGGCTTTATAACCGTCTGTCGGTACACAACCTAAACTACCGAACAGAACCCATAGTATGACAGGTTTAGGGGTGTTTGTCAAGTATTTGGAAGTTCATAGTGTTCTACTGTTCGGGCTTGGGTATTGTGGGGTGTTCGGGATATTGGATTGTTCGAGTGTTCGGGGTTGAGTGGAATGGATCGTACGGGCTTGGACGTAGGAACGATGTAGGCGAAATCGTGTTTTTGCAGACCGTATACGGGTCGTCAATACGGCAGTGTGTCCAATGTAGCCAATGTTCGGAGGCTAAAATCGCTGTAGGAAAGAAAAATCACGTGGCTAACATAATATGGTGTGTTTAAAAAGTGATTTTCTGGCTATCCACCCTTTTTTAGACCGAACATTGGCTACACATACTTCTAGATACTTTTAGATACCTTTTACTCTTATTTGATACATAGATTTAGATACTTTTACATACCCCTTGCAATGTGCTGACGCCCGTTGCAATCGTTTGATTCCGTACCTTTTGTTCCTGCAACTTGGCTACACGACCGAACAGTAAACACACCAAAAGCAAAAAATTCTGTGTTTTAACAGAACGGTCGATTTACCGTACGACCGAATAATCGAACAACCGAACAATGGAACGATCAAAACCCGCCACGCCGCTCATGGAAACTACTATCAAAAACAAGTTATAAAGCCTTATAACCAGCCACGCCGCGCCCCTCGTGCAACCCGCCACGCCACTCACTGGAACTACTATCAATGCCCGCGCGAAAAACGCGGGCGAAAAAAAAAACCCCGCAGACCGAAATCTGCGGGGCGGAGCGGGTTGGGTTAGCATCCGGCCCGGGTTTCCCCGGGACCGTCCAGTGAGAAGTTATACAGGGAGACGACCAAGTATTGCTTTCAGGTCGTTGGTCAGTACCACTAGGTCGACTGGCTTACCAGCGGCATCGTTCAAACCCTCAAGCTTCCCGGCGTACTTGACCGCACTCTCGATAGCCTTGCGAAGCTTGTCGACTGGGGTATTGGTTGCGGTTTCGGTTTCGTCTTCGCCGTTAGCCTCAGCCTCAAGTTCTGCTAAGTACTTTTCGATTAGCGCAAACTTCGCGCCGAACCCTTGCCGGATTATTTTATTCCGATCCTTTGCCGCGTCGTCCAGCGACTTGGGATCGGCCAGCAGATTGGCACGCTCTTTTGCGACGGGCCAATTGGCAATCATTCCATCGCGCAAAGTTTGCCGGTTCTGTTTGCCTACCAGCGTCTTACCGTCCAGCGATGCGACGCGCCATTCGGCATCGTATAAGACACTTGACAAGGAAACCCATTTACCCTTAGCACCTTCGACTGCCTTGTCGGCGTCGTTGCTCTTTTTCAGAGCGTCCGCGCAAACCGCGCCGAACCCGGACGGTAGAGCCAGTGCACCAACGGCTGTGTGATTGGTCGCAACCTGTTGCTGGACCATTGCTTCGATAGCATTCATATCATTCACCTCACGTCGGGCCGGTATCGACTGACACCTATAAACCCGACACCTCAATAATACCCTAATGGTAAATCGTGTCAAGTGATGTGAAAACAAAGCAACGAGTTATAAAGGTTTATAACCGGCCCAGTGTCCCATCGCATACCAGGTAGATGTTACACAAAATAGAATGATCATGGCTCGCAGTATAATTACAGCGCACGGTACGATCGATCGATGAAGCGATTCCCGCCGACGGCGACCCCACCACGCCCCGCCCCCCCACTTAGCCTGTTAGGTACCATCGCGTCTATTACTTGCTATTCCCCACGAACGATCTCCTATTTTTTCGTTTTGGCTACATTAGACCCCCCCCCCTCAATATAGGGAAGGCCCCCCTTATGTTTTGGTTTCATACCCCTTGCAATTTTTATTTTTTATATGGTATGGTGCATTCCTTCGGTGCTTCACGCATCTGCGACCACACAATATGACTTTGTTATGCACACCAGATGTGGGCGTGCCATTGCCGCCCGAGGATATTTCTTATCCTGAGTTGCGCGAACGCGCCGCTGCCGCTTGCAAAACCCTTGAGCATTTGGCTGTAAATGGTTTACCCCCTGAAGCATTCGACCCGACGCCCACTGACGCCAATACAGTTGCGAATCTTATTGATTCGTTTGCGGAAGATGAGGTCAAGACCAATAAAAGTCTCGACACGCAGAAGTTCTCAGCGATTTCACCTGCTGCGGTCTTTCAGGTCAATGAGCTTCTTACGGAGTTTGGCCTCGCGGTTGTCAAAAATGCGGTACAAGTCCGTCATTTAGTCACTAATAAGCTGATATTAGAGACGGAAAACCCCGATGCCCGGGTGCGAATTCGCGCTTTGGAACTGCTGGGCAAGATGTCAGACGTGGGATTGTTCACGGAACGCTCAGAAGTAGTCGTTACACACCGTTCTACGGACGATTTGAAGCTTAGTCTTAGAGAAAAACTGCAAAAATTGCGCTCAAAGGTTGCAAAAGAAGAGGCTTCTGATGCAATTATCGACATGGAAGCCCATGCGCCCCTGCAAGACATCGATGTTGACGCGGAATTGGGTCTATGACTGTGCTAAGTGCCGTCAATCTTGATGATATGACCGATGCAGACATCGATCTGCTGTTGGAAAACATCGATCAGCTTGATGAATATGAGCAGCAAGAGGTTTATGAGATTGCAGAGACTCTGGAGCGCCGACGCCACGCTCAGGCGTGCAGTGATGACCTGATTGAGTTCTGCAAACACATGCAATCCGACTATAAGGTCGGGAAACACCACCGGATTTTGGCAAACCTGCTGATGCAGATTGCTGAAGGTAAAGAAGACAGAATTTGCGTCAACATGCCCCCTCGGCATGGTAAATCTCAACTGGTCAGTATTTACTTCCCGGCGTGGTTTATAGGAAAGTACCCCACTAAAAAAGTTCTTATGGTGTCACACACCACAGATCTAGCTGTGGACTTCGGTAGGAAGGTGCGAAATCTTATCGACACGGACTTGTACCGGCAGATCTTTACGACTGTGAACCTTGCGTCTGACTCAAAATCGGCGGGTCGGTGGAATACGAACGTAGGTGGTGAGTATTTTGCGTGTGGTGTGGGATCTGCGCTTGCCGGTCGTGGTGCCGACTTGTTATTAGTAGACGATCCGCACAACGAGCAGGACATCATCAACGGAAATCTTGATGTGTTTGACAAGGCGTATGAGTGGTTCACGTTCGGTGCCCGGACCCGGTTGATGCCCGGTGGGCGGATCGCGGTTGTTCAGACTCGCTGGCACTTGGACGACCTGACCGGACGTTTGCTTAAAGATATGGCAAACAACGAGGGCGCGGACAAGTACGAGATTGTCGAGTTTCCGGCCATTCTGGACATCGAGAAAGACGGCGCTGTAGTTCAGAAGCCGCTCTGGCCTGAGTTCTTTGACATGCCAGCGTTGCTGCGCACCAAAGCTTCGATGCCGGTGTTTCAATGGAACGCCCAGTATCAGCAGAATCCGACCGCAGAAGAAGCTGCGGTTGTAAAGAGAGAATGGTGGAACACGTGGACGCGCGAAAAGCCGCCCTCTTGTGAGTATCTCATAATGTCTTTAGACGCTGCGGCGGAGACACACAACCGTGCCGACTTTACGGCGATAACGGTTTGGGGTGTGTTTTACAACGAGGACAAGAATGAGAATAACATCATCTTGCTCAATGCCATTAAGAAGCGCGTGGAGTTCCCAGAGCTAAAGACATTAGCTATGCGGGAGTACAAGGAGTGGAACCCGGACGCGTTTATCGTAGAGAAGAAGTCCGCTGGTACGCAGTTATATCAGGAGCTGCGGCGCATGGGCATGATCGTGCAGGAGTACACACCGCACAGAGGCACCGGGGACAAGATGGCTCGACTTAACTCGGTTGCCGATATTGTCCAGTCGGGTTTGGTGTGGGTGCCTGAGACACGTTGGGCGGAAGAAGTCGTAGAAGAGATTGCAGGATTTCCGTTTGTCAGCCACGATGACTTGGTTGACTCGACTGTGATGGCACTCATGCGGTTCAGACAGGGCGGCTTCTTGCGGTTGCCAACTGATGCGCCAGACGAAGTGCAGTACTTTAGGTCACGCCAGAACTCTGCGTATTACTAATAGTTTATAGGTTAAAAAATGGCTACGAATTTTGACAAGTCGCTCTATACGAATGATCCGCTTAACATGAGCGCTCCAGAAGAAGACACAATTGAGATACAGATTGAGGACGAGTTGCCTGATGGCGGGTCAGCAGGTGACGTGACGGTCGTTCTGGAAGAAGAGCTTACGGTTGATAACAACTTTAACGCCAACCTCGCCGAAGATATGGACGAGTCGGAGTTGGCGTCCCTTGCAGATGATCTGGACGAGTTAGTAACGGCAGACATTAATAGTCGCAAAGACTGGGCCGATACATACGTCAAGGGCTTGGAAGTGCTGGGGCTGAAGTACGAGCAGCGCACCGAGCCGTGGGACGGTGCGTGCGGCGTGTTCTCTACCGTGCTGACCGAGGCGGCTATTCGGTTTCAAGCCGAGACAATTATGGAGACATTCCCCGCTGCGGGGCCTGTCAAGACCCAGATTGTCGGTGCATTAAATAAGATGAAGGAGGAGGCTGCGGAGCGTGTCAAAAACGACATGAATTACCAGCTTACCGAGCGTATGTCTGAGTATCGCTCAGAGCATGAACGGATGCTGTTTAGCCTCGGGCTTGCCGGTTCAGCATTTAAGAAAGTGTACTACGACCCAGCTCTGGGGCGTCAGGTGTCTATGTATGAGGCAGCAGAAAATGTTGTCATGCCATATGGCGCATCAAACATCTATACCGCCGAGCGCGTCACTCACATGATGCGTAAAACTAAAAACGATATCAGGAAACTCCAAGTAGCGGGGTTCTACCGAGATATTGACATGGACGATCCGGTCAACATGCCGACCGACATCGAGAAGAAGAAAGCTGAAGAGCAAGGATATTCGATAACGGACGATGACCGGTATCAGGTGTGCGAGGTGCACGTTGACTATAACCTGCCGGGATACGAGGACCCTGATGAGATCGCCCTGCCATACGTGATTACATACGAGCGCGGGACTCAGACAATTCTGGCTATCCGCAGAAATTGGAACCCGGACGACGAGCGCAAACTCAAGCGCCAGCACTTCGTGCAGTATAACTACATCCCCGGTTTTGGGGTGTACGGTATGGGGCTGATTCACATTATCGGCGGATACGCACGCGCAGGAACATCTTTAATCAGACAGCTTGTCGACGCTGGCACGCTGTCTAACCTGCCGGGGGGCTTAAAAACCCGTGGGTTGCGGGTTAAAGGTGACGACACGCCGATTGCTCCGGGCGAGTTCAGGGACGTGGACATCCCAAGTGGCGCGTTGCGCGACAACGTGATGCCGCTGCCGTACAAGGAGCCGAGTCAGGTTCTGGCTGGGTTGCTCGATAAGATCACGGAAGAAGGTCGCAGACTTGGTGCGATATCAGATATGAACATATCTGACATGAGTGCAAATGCGCCGGTTGGGACTACGCTGGCTCTGCTTGAACGCACGCTCAAAACGATGTCTGCGGTCCAAGCTCGGGTGCACTACTCGATGAAGGAGGAGTTCAAGCTCCTGCGCGACATCATCCGTGACTATACGCCTACGGAGTATGGCTACGAGCCGGACTTCACCAAGGACCGCCAGATCAAGCAGTCCGACTACGACATGGTGGAGGTCATCCCGGTCAGCGATCCGAACAGCAGCACGATGGCGCAGCGCATCATGCAGTACCAAGCTGTTATGCAGTTAGCGAGTTCTGCTCCGCAGATCTATGACCTGCCACAACTGCACCGCCAGATGATCGAGGTGCTGGGCATCAAGAACGCGGACAAGCTGGTGCCGGTCGAGGACGACGAGAAGCCACGTGATCCGATCAGCGAGAACATGGCAATTATTAAGGGTAAACCCGTAAAGGCGTTTATCTATCAGGACCATGACGCACATATTGCAACGCACAACGCGTTTATGCGGGACCCGATGATTGCGCAGCAGATCGGCCAGAACCCACAGGCTCAGATGTTGATGGCTGCTGCTCAGGCACATATCGCCGAGCACTTGGGTTTCTCGTACCGCAGACAGATTGAAGAACGGATGGGCGTGTCGATGCCTGAACCCGATGCAGATATGCCGCCGGATATGGAGGTGCAGTTGTCGCGGTTGGTTGCTCAGGCCAGCCAGCAGTTGCTCCAGATTCACCAAGGTCAGGCGGCTCAACAACAGGCGCAACAAGTGGCACAAGATCCCCTCATCCAGATGCAGCAGCAAGAGTTGCAGCTCAAGCAGCAGGAAGTTCAGATTAAAGCGCAGAAAAACCAGAGCGAGGCTCAGATCGCTGAGCAGAAGCTCCAGCTTGAGCGCGACCGGATTGGGGTCGACGCGCATATCCGCGCTGCGCAGATTGCACAGACACGCAACAACCCGAGAGGTGGATAAATGGATGAACGCTTGTTGAACTATTTAAAAGAACGCAACCAAAGCAGACGGCAGTCCATAACGGACTTCCTCACTGACGGAGGCGCTAAAGACACTGCTGAGTACCGAGAAGCGGTTGGAGTTATTAAAGGTCTACTCCAAGCGCAACGAGACCTAGAAGACCTTTTTGAACGCATGAAGGAACACGATGAATGACGCCGTAGATCTGTCGCTTGTACTAAATAAAAGCGAAGAAGAAAAAGCCAGACAACTTCCAATCCCCAAGGGTTACAAGATTCTTGTCACCTTGCCGGATGTTGAAGAAGAGTATGAGAACGGGATTCTCAAAGCCAATACAACTGTGCACTACGAACAGCTTCTATCTAATGTGCTGTTTGTGGTTGAGCTGGGCGATATGGCATACACGGATAAGCTCCGGTTTCCTACGGGTCCGTGGTGTAAGAAAGGCGACTTCATCATGTGCCGTGCAAACACTGGTACGCGGTTCAAGATCCACGGGCGTGAGTTCCGCCTAATTAACGACGACTCTATTGAGGCGGTTGTTGAAGATCCACGCGGCGTTGGTCGCGTAAATTAAGGGGGCGCTATGAGCGAGTTTAAATTTCCAGATGAAGCAGAAGCCTCCGCTAAAGAAGACGAGTTTGCGTTTGAGGTCGAAGCTGATGACGACGACGTAAAAGTCGAAGTCGTTGACGATACGCCGGAAGAAGACCGTGATCGCAAGCCGATGGCTGAACAGCCTGACGATGTGACCGAGGAAGAGCTTTCCAAGTATAAAGATGTCAAGCTGCGTGATCGGATTGCACATCTTAGCAAGGCTAGGCACGAGGAACGGCGAGCTAAAGAACGCGCTGAGCGCGAGCTTCAGGAAGCTGTGTCTATTGCACAGCGAGTACTTGCTGAGAACGAGTCGTTAAAAAACAACGCGGGTAATAGCCAGAAGGTGATTCTGGATCAAGCCGCTACTGTAGCGTCCCGCGAGATGGCGGAAGCTAAACGTGCGTACAAAGAAGCCTATGAAGCCGGTGATTCGGAAGCATTGGTGAACGCACAGGAAGCTATTACATCAGCAAAACTAAAGGCTGATCGGATTGAGATCGCAAAACAAAGAGCTTTACAGGAAGTAAAAACTCCTGTACAAAATGTTCCTACACCTCAACCCCCTGCGAGAGAGGTGCCGGTTGATGATAAAGCCGTTCGGTGGAAAGACCGTAATAGCTGGTTCAATAAAGACCGGGAGATGACAGGCTTCGCTCTCGCAGTGCACGAGAAGCTTGTTGACGAGGAAGGGATTGATCCTCGATCTGACGCTTACTACGAGCGCATTGACGCCCGTATGCGTGAGAAATTTCCAGAGAAGTTTTCAAGCAACCCTAAGCGTTCTAATGTAGTGGCACCGGCAACCCGAAGTACTGCGCCTAAAAAGATCGTACTGAAGCAAAGTCAGGTATCGCTTGCTAAACGCCTCGGAATCCCGCTTGACCTTTATGCCAAGCAAGTTGCATTGGAAATGAGAAAGGAACGTGAAAATGGCTGAGAACAAATTGACCACCCAACTTCGTGAAGACCGTGACCTTGCTTCCCGCGTAGCTGCGGAGCGACCAAAGCAATGGGCACCGCCAACACTGCTACCCGACCCCAAACCGCAAGACGGCTGGGCTTATCGGTGGGTCCGCATTTCGACTCTTGGTCAGAACGACCCTACTAATATCTCCGCAAAGCTCCGCGAAGGATGGGAGCCGGTGCGAGCGGCGGATCACCCCGAAGTCCATGTCTACAGCGATGCAGATGGTCGCTTTAAAGACAATATTGTGATCGGTGGGTTGATGCTCTGCAAAACACCAGTCGAGTTTACTCAACAACGGGATGCTCACTATCAAAAGCAGACCGATGGTCAGATGAATTCGATTGATAGTCACTTCATGCGCGAAAACAATCCGAAGATGCCTCTTTTTAAAGAGCGACGGTCTGAGGTGAGTTTCGGTAAAGGCAGTTAACTTTTTTAGGAGCTTTAAATGGCTTACCCGACCATTAACGGCCCTTACGGGCTAGTGCCGGTCAACCTGATGGGCGGTATTCCGTTCGCTGGGTCTACCCGGATGATTCCGATTGCGCAAAACTACGCGACAAACATCTTCAACGGT